>Ga0208140_1000243_pt1 | contig 8927 bp, 11 predicted proteins | sample SF_Rice_5C_0N_40_FD_185616 | JGI IMG/M metagenome (GOLD analysis project Ga0208140, IMG submission 185616) | Rice paddy soil microbial communities from Twitchell Island, California, USA - SF_Rice_5C_0N_404 (SPAdes) (version 2) | ecosystem: Environmental > Terrestrial > Soil > Paddy field/soil ... | reverse complement strand
ATTCGTCAGACCGATGAAAAAAGAAGAGATCGAGCAGTTTGAGCGATGGGCGCTCCTTAACTCCGAGCTTTCGCTGCTTGATCCGGCAATTGTCGCCTATCCGACTTTGCGGGTGATGGCCGCCGAAAACGGCAAGGTGATTGGCTATCTGCCTTACCATGACGTGCTGATGCTGGAAAGCTTTGCGCCCGATCCCGAAGCAACCGATCTTGAGCGCGCCGAGGCCTGCCGGCAGTTCGTCAAGACGGTCTATTCCGTGGCGTCATCGGCAGGAGTCAGGGAGATTATCTACTTCGGCAAGGATGACCGCCTTAACCGCGTGGCCGAGCGGCATGGCTTTGAAAAGATTGAGTTTCCAGTCTATCGCCTGAAGGTGAAGTAATGCGAATCTACACAAAGGTTGTGATTGACATGAGTTCTGGCGACGTAGTGGAATCCCGCCACTACGAGTACAGCGCTCTGGTCGCCCTCTGCAAGCGCGGCGCGCCGAAGTCTGAAACGCTGGGCATGGCGAACCAGGACCAGGCGACGGCCAACATGCTGACCCAGTTGCAGAAAGGGATGCTGACGCCGCAGACCTCTTTCCTTCAGAACATGATGACGAGCCCGACGGGCTTCACTCCTGCCGATCTTTCCGCTATGCGGACGCAGGCCATGCAGAACACCGCCAACCAGTTCGGCTCCGGTCTGAGCCAACTGAAAGCCTCGCTCGCCTCACGCGGATTGACGGGTGGCGCAACACCAACTTCGGGGCTTGCAGCCAACAATTTTGGACAGTACCTCGCGCAGGGCGCGCAGGCACAGTCGCAGAACCTTGCCAACATCAATATCCAGAACGCCTTGCAGGCCCAGCAAAACCGCTGGAACGCCGCGCAGACGCTTGGCAACTACGCGGGAATCTTTAACCCCAGTTCCTACATCGGCGGAGCAACCGGACAGATGGGCAACATGGCAAGCCTCTATAACGCTCCTACGGTCGGCGGCCAGCTAGCCGTTACCGCTGCGAATAAACTGTTATGAGCACAAACCCGAATCCGCTAGCCACGCTTCCCTTGCAGCCATCGCCGCAGGTTCCGCTGCCGCCGCAGGTGCAACAGATGCTTGCGCAGGCTTCGCAGAACGCCCAGCAGCCGCAGGAACAGACCCCGGCGCCCATCACTATTCCGCCCATCACCTCGACGCCCGAGTATCAGGCCGTCGAGCAGGCCGGACAAGGCTCGCTTGGAGTTCCGGGGTTCAACGCGCAGGGGCAGGCCGAACCAGCCACAGGAGCAATGGGCCGCTTGAAGCGGGCGCTTTCGGATGCCGTGTTTGCCATCGGAGAGGGACTGACGGGAGGCGTCGGAGCCGGGATCATGGCCGCGACTCCGCAGGGCCGTACCTACATCCATCAGCAGAGGCAACTTGAGGCAGAAGGAGCCAAAGCGCAACAGCTGCAGCAGCTTGGCATGGCGGAGGGAAGGCTCTATCAGGGAATGGGAAGGGTCGGAGAGGCGCAGGCGGCGCAGGCCCGTGCGCAGCACTACGGCGAGTACGTCAACGCCCTTGCGCCAAAGTTTCAGGCGGAGATACAGAATCTTGGAGCGAGAACGGCGCTTGCCAACATGCAGACGGAGCTCGCCCCGCAGGAGTTCCAGCTCAAGAGCCTTGCAACGAGGGTGCAGGCGCTCTACAAGCAGGGGATGCTAGGAGTCGAGCAGAACCGCACCGCCATTCTCCAGCAGGCGACCGACATCAAGCAGTCCCTTCTGCCCTATCAGCAGGCGCTGATGAGCTCCATAGCCCAGCTTAACAGCCTCGGCCAGTACGACAAGGCGGCGCAAGTGGCGAATGCCTATGCGGAGATGAGCGGAATTATCAACAAGGTCGATACGTTTGACAACCAGATCATGCACCCTGAGCTGGTCGACCAGGCCATGCAGCAGATCAAGGGCGCAGTTGACTCCTACAACAAACTTTTTCCGCAGATGGTCAACAAAATTCAGCAGAACAATGCGCCGAGACCAGCGGCCACGGCCCCTCAGACCGCTCCGCAGGGCATGGTCACGATGCGCGGCCCGAAGGGGATATTTCACGTTCCCGCAGCGAAGGTTCCAATCCTCACCCAAAACGGATACAAGGTTGTCGGCAGATAATCATGGGTGGATTCGATCCCACAAAATACGGAGCTATCCCGGTTCAGCAGGGGCCGACCGCCGAGTTTGACCCGACGAAGTACGGGGCAATTCCTGTAAAGCCCGCGGCCCGCACACCGCAGCCAGCGAAGGCCGCCGGGCCTCTCGCTCCGATGATTCCCACCGCGCAGCAGGCATACAGCCAAGGCGTTCAGTCGGCCTCCCAGCAGGGTACCTTGGGCCGCGGGTTTGCGGCAGTCGCCGGCCAGATTCCTCCTGCCATCGAGGCGGCGAAGCTGGGGTCGCTGGGAGGAGCCTCGACGTTCTCGGAAGCCCTCGGTAATATTCCGAAGGGAGTTTCTTACGAATTCGAGCATCCCCTCGACGCAGCCACGCTGGTGCTTGGAAACTACGCCTCCAGCATCGCCGGGCCAATCTACCAGGGACTTCTTGACAAGAACGCTCCAGCCTCAGAGAGAGCTTCAAAGGTAGCGGAAGGGCTCATGAACACGGTGGGTGTCGGAACGCCCATAGCCCAATCCGCGCAGGCAGCGGGAAGGGGAGAATACGGGAAGGCCGTAGGGACGCTGATCCCTGCCATCGCGCAGGCGGCCCTTGGCATGAAGCTTCCGGGAGATATTCAGGAGGGCTACGTAGGCGCGATCCATCCAGAAACATCCGAGATGCTGAGCGGGCTCAAGACAGCGGCGGGCGACACAATCACGCCTTCGATGGGCACTGTCGTCTCGCACGGCGGCGTTCCATCGTTTCAGCGCGTAGTGGCGGGTATTCCCGGGGGCCAGGCGCTCAGGGACGTGGGCCAGGCGGGAATAACCGATGCTGCCCAGGCCTACACGCGGGCGTTGGAGCGAGTGTACGGAAAGGCTACCACCCCGCTTGATATCAAGCCTTCAGGAGAGGCGGTCTGGTATCACGGAACCAAGGCTCCCGTTGAAAACGTGGGAGAGTTGAGAGGATGGGGAGAACCCGCACTTGCCGGTCCAGGGCTCTACATGACAAGTTCGAAAGACGTGGCCGAGGGGTACGCAAGAACCCGAGGAGCCGGTCCCACTGGAAAGGTCCTGGAGGGAACAATTCCAAGCAGCGCCAAGTTCTATGATCTGGACAGACCGATAGAGCCAGACCTATCGGCAGCGCTCTCTGCTGGTACGGACTACCAAGGCGAGCACTTTACGCCTGATCGCTCAAAGTCAGGTCTCCAGAACATTCAGGACTACAAATCCTGGCTCCATGAGGGCGGAGAAGATTCATTCGAGGCCATGCAAAATGTATCCATCGAAATGCAGCAGAAAGGGTATGACGGATTCAGCTACAAGGGCGGCCAAATAGTCGGCAAAAAGTATGGTCCGCACGACGTCAGGGTAATCTGGCCTGATTATTCCACGGGAGCCGCAACGAGGGTCGCCGTAAAGCCAACCGTCTCTTCGATCTACACGAAGGCGATAATGCGGACCAGCGAAGAGGCTGGCGCAAAGGAGCTTGATGCCGCGCTTGCCAGGTATCCCGTGCGGGACATCGGTATGAGAACACAGGTTGTTGGCGACGCCATCAAGAAGCATGCCGGGACTCTTTACGACTCACTCGATCAGGCCTACACAATGAACCCCAAGGTCTTCCAGCCCGTTGCAGGCAGTCTCAGCAAGTGGGCGGGAGGCGTCCTCAAGCAATCGGAATTTGACCGGCTCATGTCGGCATCCCCGGAATTCAGCTCAGGGCTGAGAAAGTCGTTACAGGACTTGACAACCGCTGAGCATTTGCAGCCGGGCGCGACCATTCAGGGCCAGGAAGTCAACCTGATGGCGAACTATCGCAACGCGCGCTCCGACCTGAAGGCAATACAAATGGGGGCGAAATCAGCCCGCGACAGGATGATTGCCGGACAGGCGGTTGACCAGCTTGACAAGGCCATCAGCGATGGCTTCAGCAAAACTGGGAATCCAGCTCTGAACGATCTTTATCAGGAGGCCAACCAGAAGTGGCGGCAGGGGCAGGCGCTCATGGAGCTGGGGCAGGCCATCGAGCCCGCCTATCGCAACATCGAGCCAGAGATGCAGATTGGCACGCAGAAGCGGCCCACGGACCTCAACGTGAGCAGAATTGTTGACGCGCTGACAGAACTGTCAAAGGTGCCGATCCGGGCCAAGGAAAGCCGTTTTGCCGAGGCGGTGCCAAGCGCCGTTGACCAGCAGACAATCCACCAGATCGCCAACTATCTCGCCAAGAATGAGGCAGCTGGCGGCAGAACGATTGCCGGACAGTTCGGAAATCTCGATGTCGCCCGCGCTCCCGGCGAGGCTGTAACTAACCCGACGAAAGCGGCAGGAGCCATCGGCTACGTGCTACGCCTTCCCGCTTCCGGTCGGATACTTGCTTTTGCCATGACCAACAAAGCGGCCGCGGCGGCCACGCTCGAATTCCTGAAGGCCGCTCCGGGAACAGCCCACGCGGCGGCGGCAGCCGCAAGGCTTGGAGCGTCCATGTCCCAGTGGGAGAACCAGTAGTGGCCGAGAAAAGCCCGTCTTACCCTGCAGTTCCGCAGCCCGGCGCGAATGCCAAGCCCAACCTGATTGCGCCCCAGTATGGCCTGCCGACGGGCTTCCGGCAGATGGCCTATGGCTCCTCCGACATTTACGGCAAGACCTACGCGATGGTAAGGAACTCGCAGGTGCAGGTCCGCCGTCTGCAATCGACTGTTACCACCCAGTACAGGTCCGGCTCTCCGGTGCCTACCGCGCCGCGCCCCACTTCTAATGCCTCTACCAGCATTCCATACGTTACCAACGTATCCGCGACCGCAACATCCGCCGCTTTTGGGGGAGCCGGATTCTCGAAGGTAGTCGTCAGCTTCTCAGTGCCCTCCGACCAGCGCAATTGGAAGTATGCACGCGTCTACGTCAAGAACTTTCAGGGCAATCCGAACTACGTTCTTCAGGGTGAATTCACTCAGGCCCCGGCTACGCTGATGCTTCAGGCCACGGGCGAAACCATTCAGATCTCCGTGGGCAGCAGGTCTCCCTTCGGAGAGGTCAACGATTTCACCAAAGCTCCAGGCACGGCTGTCACACTGACTACCGGCGGAGGAAGTTCGGCGGTAACGAGCCTCGACGGAATCACCGGAGCGGTTACGCTTTTCGCGGGCAGCAATATCACGATCACCGACAATTCGCCGTCTGCGGGTGACATCAAGATTGCGGCGACAGGCGGCGGGACGGGCACAGTTACCTCGGTTGGCTTGACGATGCCATCGGAATTCTCTGTTTCAGGCTCACCCGTGACCAGTTCCGGGACGCTCACCGTTACGAAGGCCAACGAGTCGGCCAATCTCGTTTATGCCGGGCCATCTTCGGGCGCGGCTGCCGCTCCGACCTTTCGTTCCCTTGCGAATGCCGATCTTCCGACGAGCGGCGTGACAGCAGGAAGCTACACAAACACAAACGTGACCGTCAATGCGCAGGGAATTATTACGGCGGCCTCGAACGGAAGCTCAGGCGGCTCAACCTGGCCGTGGTCGGTTCTCGTCCCGTCGCTGACCCCGTCGTACCTTGATCTGACAACCCTGAGCTGGGTCAATCAGGGCTCGTCCACAGCGACTCAAGTAGATTCCTCGCATCCCCTACAGTGGATCGGTAATAACTCTACGGCAACCAATTTCGTTTCCGCACTTGTCAAATCCTATCCTGCCACGCCCTTTACCGCGACAATGGGAATTGCAACTTCATCGTTCATACGAAGCTTTAACTCGTTCGGCTTCATTCTGCGCAATAGCACTGCCGGGACGCTCTCACTGTTCGGCTATTTTTATAACTATCCTGTGGCCGGGAACCTCTACGCCGAGCGAGTAAACTATAATTCTCCCACTTCCTTCAACGGGAACACACTTGGGGCGATTGTTCCCTCGACAGGCACATACCTGATGTGGCTCAAGCTCGCCGATGATGGGACGAACCTGGCCCTCTCGTGGAGTTACGACGGAACCAACTATACTTCCGTTCTGACGCAGTCTCGCACCACCTTTTTGACTCCAGACCAGATCGGGATAGGATGCGACAAGGGTGGTCCCATGTGGCAGTCAGTTTTTTATTGGAACATCGCATAAGGAGGAAACAATGGCAGCACAAACAATCAACGCGATTTTAAATCAGAATATCGGCATATCAGGTCTGAAAGTTCTCGACTCGAACGGCGTAGCGTGCCAGGGCCTGAGCTACGCGCTCAGTTTTGTCTCGGGCGATCCCACAGGGCTTACGCTCAACATTACAGGTGGCGTTCCACAGCAGATCAAGTGCGTCAAGGCGGGCACGTACCAAGTTCAGCTTACTTCAACCAACTCCGGGGGCGCCATCTCGACCGATGCGGCTGGAGACACCGCGGAGTCGGACACGATAGTCGTCTCGGAGCCCGCTCCGGCAACCCAGACCTGGACGTATTCATGAGGAGGACTATGAAGAAACTAACCTGCATTCTGGCTTTTCTGCTGCTGGCGGTTCCGGCATTCGGCTCGACCAGCCTGACGGTGAACGCGACTTATGTTTACAGCGCGACAGGCGCTCTCGATACCACGCAGACTCCGCCAGCCTTTCCGGCCTGTTCGAGCGCGGTGACTACGAACTGCATTACCGGGTTCAACGTCTATGACGTGACCGCCACAAAGACCTTGATTGGCACGATTCCGAACTCGACCACGCCCACTGGCAAGCAGAACGTTTCGGATACTTTCGTTAAGACCTACACACCCGGAAATTATTCGATTGACGCGACTTGCGCCTACAAGGACGCCAATGGCAATGCGGCGGAAGGGCCAGCGAGCGGGGTTGCTCAGTTTACTGTTAACCCCACGGCTATTCCCGGAGCACCGTCTATCACTGTTACAGTGACGGTGACGACGCCCTAAGATGTTCATTGGCCGGGTGGTCAGAGTCCGAGGGCTCACGACGCGCTGGATATTTCACGAAGACCGGGGCGCTCATGTCATCCTGAAAGGCCCGGTCAAAAAGGACGACAAGATTGGCGGCGTTTTCAAGTGCGTGGAGCGTGAAAGGGTCATCGAGATGGAGGACTCGAAATCTGATGCCAACTCTTAGGGAACTCGACGCGCATCTTCTACGCTATGACCCCGTGGCAGATGGACAGGGAGGGGTGTCACACGCCTTTGTCGAGGACGTCCCAATGCCGCAGGCGCACGGAATCCGATTTGGCTGTCCAAAGAGCTTCGCAGCTAACGGCGGCATGGCGGGAGCACATTTCATCATCGTCTACTTTCGGGGCTCTCCGGTGCCTGCTGAGCTAGGCAAGAACACAAAGGGCGAAACCGTTCGCTGGCAAGCTTCCGGGACCGGGATTGATGATCTTTCGCTGGCCCCATCCATTCAGGAAGAGAGCAATTGTGGATGGCACGGCTGGGTCGGAAACTCGGGTGTTCCTCGGGGGAGCGCTGCGTGAAAATTGATTGGGAAGGCGGCATATCGAAGGCCGGTGCAATCGTGGGATTGCTGAGCGGTATCTTTGGAATCCTTCTTTGGATCGGCATAATGATTTGGAACCTGACGGCCAAAACCGAAATGTCGCTTGCCCTCCAGCAGCTACAGATCAGCAACAACAGTCAGGCGATTAAGGAAGAATCGAGCAAGCGCGAGCAGGATGAAAAGAATTTTGACGATATACTTCTGGTAATGGGTAAGATGCACGAGAGAAGGTAAACCATGAGATTTTTTTGGGTTGCTTACGGGTAAGGGGGCCGCATTGCTGATTGAGACCATCGTCATCGGGGCCCTTGGGCTCATTACCACCTTTCTCGGGGACCTGCCCTACAAGGACCCCTATGCATGGTTTTGCGTGTGGCTGGTGTTTTACTACAATCACCTGAGAGCGGCCATTTCAGGGATGCGAACACCGCGCGACAATGATGGGCCGTGGTACTGCTGGATTTACGATACCTTTCATGACGTTTTCAGAATGCGAGGAAAGAAGCAGACCGACGAGGCTTATAGCCGGATTCTTAGTGACATCGAGGCCCTCAACAAGATTTCGAGCAAGTACTACGACAAAACGAACGGTAAAACGTGATGCCCAACCCTCCCATGACCTACAGTGACGGACTGGTGGCGTTTGTCGAGGCCCGCGAGGATTTCTCGGCCAAGGCCTATCCTGACGGCAAGAATCCCGATGGCTCTATAGCCTATGCCATCGGTTTTGGCACCCATGTTCCCGGCATCGGTCCTGGTTCAGCCTGCACCATGCAGCAAGCTTCGGCATGGATTGCATACCATCTTCACGACGACGCCGCAGCCATCAACAGGATTGTTACCGTTCCCTTGGAGCAGTACGAGTTTGACGCTCTCTGCAGCCTGCATTACAACGTGGGCGGCCAGATGGACGACAGCGAACTTATTCGGCTCTTGAACGCTGGCGACAGGGCCGGGGCGGCCGCGCAGTTTCCCGCATGGGACAAGAAGCACGATGCTGACGGAAACGTGGTAGAATCGCCTGGACTAAAGGCGCGGCGGTTGATGGAGCAGGCCATGTTTCTGAACACACCCTACACGCAGCAGGTGACAGGATGAAACGCTGGATATCCTTATTCATACGAAGCTATAACTCGTTCGGCTTCATTCTGCGCAACAGCACTGCCGGGACACTCTCTCTGTTCGACTATTTTTATAGCTATTCTGTGGGCGGGAACCTCTACGCCGAACGGGTAAATTACAACTCACCCACATCGTTCAATGGGAACACGCTCGGAGCGATTGTTCCCACGACAGGCACATATCTGATGTGGTTCAAGCTCGCGGACGA
>Ga0208140_1000238_pt1 | contig 9160 bp, 8 predicted proteins | sample SF_Rice_5C_0N_40_FD_185616 | JGI IMG/M metagenome (GOLD analysis project Ga0208140, IMG submission 185616) | Rice paddy soil microbial communities from Twitchell Island, California, USA - SF_Rice_5C_0N_404 (SPAdes) (version 2) | ecosystem: Environmental > Terrestrial > Soil > Paddy field/soil ... | reverse complement strand
ACTATATCCGGGATATTTCGCCAGCACTGCCGAGAGACGCGTGCCTTCTGCAGCTTGTGCAACAATCGCGGATCGAAAAATGGGTTGTCCATCGAAGATGGGTTGTGCAACCACCCCACCTGCCACCCCGGAGACTTCATCTGCGGGAATATAAAGTTTTGCATTGTCATCTTGAAAGACGGTCTTGACCACCAGATCATTGGTGGAGATCACATCTCCAATATTCAAATCGCGTGTTGCCGATAAGACCGAAATAGTGGGCGGCTTTTGTGCCGCGCCCAGGGCATTCAAAGCTATGAATGCCACAAGAAAAATTCCGACCGATACACCCAGCACCACCAGGTTCACACCGGTCGAGGCAATTCGTTTCAACATGTTTTCTCGTTTCTCCATTCGTTGGGTTTCCAGGGTAGATCCCCCTGGTTGAATGCCTGCCGCAGGGCAGGTGTATCTTCAATGATTTCCTCGAGACGTTCCAAGGTCTGGCGCATGAGAGCATAAATTAAAAACATCACAAAATCCGTGCGCAAGTAATTGGACGCGAACAGATCGTGATGTTTTTGTGCGATCTGCCGAGCAACATCCACGACATCTGCATCAGCCAATGCTTCTGCTGACATGCGAGGCATATCCGGAAAGCAAAGCTGGATCAGGTCAGCCAATTCCTTTTGTACAGACGGAGGAATCTCGGATGGATGTTCGATGACAATGGAATCAGGCGGATCGAGCAGGTCTGCGACAGAAGTGTCCGGGTTAACGCGCAATTGCTCAACCGCATGTGGCAGACGCTTAAGGCCGGCCTGAATAGCTTCGGTCAATCGTGCCTGCGCCTGCGGAGGAAGCGATGCAACTGCCTCTGCATTGCGTAACGATACGTGCCCGCGCAAGCCGGCGGGCAGTGTTTCCAACAAGCGCTGCCATCGTTCACGTTTGGATTGGTATGTCTCGCTCATGGGAGCGAATATACATTTGTGAATTGGGCGGTGGTGTTAATGTGTCGCTAACTGTATCGGCAAAGTGGCGACATTTAGCTTGTTTTCCCCATTGAATTGACGTTTGATTTTCGCAAGAAACTCAACAAAGAGAAGGCGAAGATTTTTCCATCTTCTCTTTGTTGAAACCTGATATTACTTCGGTAACATCAGTCCCTGGATTTCGCCCTGTAGATTTGATAACATAAATATCTCGCAGTTTTCGGGTTGAAGAATTACAACTGCGCGCTTATCGGAATTGAAGTTTGTCAGCGTGAGCCCCAGCCACTTTGCATCCAGGCTCCATACGATACTGGAAATTGCGGCTGGGACCTTCGCTATAAGGTGACCGTCAGAGCCATTGGTTCGCACAAGATATAAGCCGCTATTTTCCTGGTCGCGATAGGCGATCCAATTCCCATCAGGCGAAATCGTTGCGTAAGTGGCCTTGCGAGATGAATCTTCAAGCACAAATAGATCTTCCACTATGCCAGTTGAAACATCCAAGGTTTGTAGTATGGACCCATGCGCTCCGGGAGTAGTGATATAGACTTTTGTTCCATCGGCTGACCAACCAGCCAACGCAAAAGTGATCGCATTGATCGGGATATGTCGCAGGCCCGAACCATCCCAATTAATAATACTCAAATCCTCATGATCCACAGAGGCGACCCATTGCCCGTCAAGTGAAACGCGAGGATTGTAACCACCAGCGCCTCCCAACATCCTGTGCTCGCCGGTAGCGATATCCGTAACGTGAAGCATGCCATCCGTTCCAGAGTAAACCACTTGACGACCGTCTGGCGAAAGAGTCGCCCAGTTTCCCTGAGATGAAATGGTTTGCTTTTGACTCCCATCCAGACTGCCGAAATCAACCGTCCAATTCACCCCGCCCATGGATTCGTAGAGCAACACGTTGCCGTTGAAATCGGCTGGAGGTGGAGTGAGCCTTGGTAGTGTATCGCTTGTCAGACAAAGACTGTTCGGCGACGAGGAAGTTACATCGAGGGGCGCAGCGGGTAATACGCCAGGTTGCCAGGTGATTGACCAGAGGCCTGGAAGGAGAACCGATTGAATCGAGACGGTCAGGTTCAATTTACCTGAAGGTATTTCCCCCGCGTAAGTCCTCGTCTGGTGGAAATTTCCCATTCCGTCCCCTCCACCGCTACCGCCAACCGCATTGAAACCATCTATTTGTATCGCCACGCCAGTGATAAGTGGATCTGCCTTGAAATTGAATTCATAACCGTCCTGCAGACGCCGAACAGATACCAGTTTAAGAGAATAACCATCTGAGGAGATTTCCTGATCCAACGTCCATTCTTGATTTGCTTGTGGGTTGGGGCCAGTATCGAATCCAAATCTGCCATGCCCGGACCCTGACAAACCGATATCGACTGCATCCATAGTAATGGTAAGCGGCCAAGACTGCTGTTTGCCTTTAATCTCATAGGCCCATGCAAATTCATCCTTTTTATTTGAAACAGTATTCACGTCAACGGGGATACTGGTAATGACATCCCGCCCAGTGGCATCCGTGATCTTCAGTTGAGACAAGGAATCCAGTATGGCCCTGTTGTCAGGTAGGTCATTCAAATGGAATTTACCGATCAATATATAGCTGTCCTGAGTTTCAATAACCTTCTCCACGATTAATGGCTGGTAAACCGGGCTCACGGTACTTCCGTTCACTTTGGGTGATGGCGAAATTTCAACCACCGGCATCACTGTTAAATCAAGAGATGCAGGAACAAAACGCATTTGCACCTCCCAATTTTCAGGAAGCACTCCTGGCAATGTATCGTAGATGCAGGGCAAAATGAATGTCGCCTCGTTTATACCGGTTGGAATGACAGGATAGATTACTCTGCCTTCGTAACCTGTTCCCCAGCGATTTTCTCCACTATCAGAAAATACCATCGTAGTTCCATCTTGAAGATGAATTTCCGGTGATTTGTTGCAACCAGAAGGATTCCCGTTTTTGGCATAAGCTTCTGCAGGAATACCTTCGATGCGGTAAATCACAGTCGTTTTATCTCCACTCAAGACTGCCTGTTCAATGGTGAGTGTGACGCCACCGCGCATCTCCATTACCGGACTGGCGAGACCACGTAGTGGGGTGCTTTGTTCAATGATTCCGATGCCGGGAACAAAGCCAAGCATGTGACTAATCGCATAAGCTACGCCGGTTAACATTAAAAGAATCAGAATGAACAGCACTGCAATGGTGAGAGGCCTGATACGGTGGAATTGCATCAAGGAACTCTGTGTATCCAACCGCGCCACAATGCGCGGCCATAAGTTGATGGACTCCGGCACATCGCGGTGGGCGATGTTCTTGAGAGCGTCTTTGATGCGATCGTCTTTCATTTCTTGTCGTTCCTGTTCGCCAGCAGATCACGCAATCGATCGCGCGCTGCATTTAATAGCCATTTGATCGTGCCAGGTGCAACGTTCAATTCAACGGCCATATCTTTCTCTGCCATTTCCAAAAAATAACGCTGCACGATCACTGCCCGCTGGCGGGGCGAAAGCTTCTGCATCGCGTCCCAGATCTGTTGTTGGATTTCGGCAGTTTCCACCTGCGACTCGACTGACTCCAAATGCAAAGCCAGTTGTGAGAAGACCTCCTCCATATCATCCTCAACCCGAACCTGTCGCGCCGTTTTCTGTACCGCTTTCACGGAGGCATGAATCACACTCTGCAAAAACCACGGCTCAAACGGACGTGTTCCATCAAAGCCTTGAATGGACTTATAAGCCTGGAGGAAGGCGTCCTGAACGACATCCTCAGCCAGGTCGATATCTCTTGTGATCAAGTAGGCTGTCCGCACTGCCCTGGCCTGATGACTCTCCACGAGGATTCTCAGCCCGTTGATGTCACCGCGTTTCAAGCGTTGGATAGCTTCCTGTTCTTTCAAGCACATTTCCTGATTTTCCACATGATGTTAGGGAATTTCTGCATACCAGGGTCCGGGGATCACTTGGGTGAAGGCAGATTTCACCAATTCATAAGCATCTTGGGTTGAAAGACCTGGTGGAGGAGAAAGTATCTCAAACCAATGCTGTTGTTGACCGCGTGTCTTATACTCAATACATCGTATTTCCAGACCTGGGTATTCTTTTTCCGATTGTGCCTTGACGGATTCACACTCCTGCATGGTCACCACCCCGGCATCCGTACTCACGATTTCCACCCGTTTGATCCCTATCTGGAAAGTTGACAACGATTCAAGCGGAAAATCAAATGGGATGATAAAAGAGTAGCATCGTCTCGTGCTTTCCAGGATTGTATCGCGGTTAAAAGGATAACGTGGAAAGGTCGGAATGAAATCTGTGGAGTACGCCTCCTGTCCATGATATAAAATGGCTGCAACGGGCCGCCAGAAATGGTGGTCCTGATATTCAATACATGTATCCAGTAATGCAAAAGACAGGTTCACAGTCACACGGTTAATCTCAACCAAAATTCCGTTGTTAATCAGGACGGTTGGATGGAGCCGCGTCAGGTTTTTGTCCTCTGTTTCGAAGTCCAAAGGAAGATCGAACGTTCCCTGATTGGGTAGGTTCATCATCGACCCACTATTGGTAGCGATAACCCCGCCCAGTTCAGCACTGAGCGTATGGCTTTCATTCCACTGAAGACTGGCTTCATCCTTGTAAGAATAAGTCAGGCTGAAAAGGTAATCTGCAAATCCATCGCTCTCTGTTTGTTTTTTACAAAGCCAGCGGCTGTGCTGGCTAATCGCATAGAATTCGTCGAGGTTTGTCTGCTCTGGATTTCGATAAAGCAACAGACTTTCACCAGCGCCGTTTTTTATCACAAGTTGTGTGAGCGGGCAGATGATTTGAAATCCCTGTGGAAGTGGGTAATGTATAACAGAGAGTTCCACGGCAAACCGCTGAGTGTCTTGATACGTCCACGTAACCTCAACTTGAAGATTCTCGTTCATAGAATTTGGTTTGATGTCGGGTATCCTAGGTGATGTTTTCGCTGCAGGTGAAATAGGAAAACAGCCGGTCATGGCAACCAGATAGAGAACACCGAGAATCAGTCTTGGAAAGCTTGCGCGTCTAGAGAGCATGGCCGGAAAGCCTGTTATTTTATCGTCAACGCCCAGGGGCCATAGATTGCCCCTTCAATGGCATCGAAGATGATCTGCTGGGCCTGTTCTTTCGTCATTCCGTCTGGCAATTGCAGATCGGTGTAATAACCCGCCATACTGAAATGACATTGAAAATCCAGCCCAGGGTACTGTGCCATAAGGTTAAGCCGGGCTGCTTGGCAAGCTTTATCCGGATAAGGATCGCCACCCATCATGCGCACCTGTTCAATTGAGATCGCAACATGTTGGGCCTGGCTGAGTTCAGTGGCACCGACTGGGAATTCAAACTCAAAACATCCCGATGCCAGAGATCCCCCGCTTGATGCCATTACTGTTTTCTGATCTACTTTCAATGAAACGGATCCTCCCTGTGGTCCATAATTGCGGTTCGGCAGGGTCATGCAAAAACTAGCAGTGGCGCTTTGCCCGCCAGATGCGAAATTGGTCAGGGTCGCTGATACGCCACCGGCAGCAGCACTTCCAACTACGGGGGGATTACAGGGTTGGTTGGGATCGCAGACAATGATTTTCGCCCAAATCTGGGATACACCATCGACCTGGATGGTTTCGTGATGTTCATTCTTGAGGGCCAATATACCGTGTATGTTCCCGGTACCGTTGACGCGGTTAATGGGATCGAGAGGCTGACAATGCCTCCTGGCGGCGTCTCCTGCGGAAGATTGATCTGTGAAGGACTGCCAAGAGTCTCATTTTGAGGATCTGCATCCAGCACCAATGAGTACGATGTGGGCCAAGGAATGCTCCCGGCATTTTTGATTTTGAATGTTTTGACAAACTTCTCCCCCGGTTTCAATACTGAATTGTCCGGGTAGTTCTCACTCACAAATGAGGCACTGTCCTTTACCGATATGAGATTGGTTTGCGGAGCCGGGATTGTCGAGGTAAGTGTTTTCTCCAGGGCAGCAACCGTAGGAGAGGGAGTGAGGGCAGGCAGCGTGGGTGTGGCGCTTGGGAGCGCAGTGGAGCTAATGATGGGCGTGGGAGAAATTTGGTCCGCACCAGAACATCCGCTCATCAACACAAAAAAGATGAGAATAACGGGCCATAAGAGTCTTTTTATAAACGCAGTATTCATAGTGCCTTCCGTGTTGTATTATATGTTTTCCTAATGAATGAGTCGCCTGTGGAAGGATACACTGCCTCCCACAGGCGTTTGACATGTTATTACCCTATTTCAGGCTAATCTCCGTTTGCCAGTTTGTCGAAATTTCGTCAATCGAGAGTCGCTGGATCAGACGCTCAACATCCTCGTCGCTCATATTTTCGGGTTTCGATGTGATGTTGATCAACACGCCACCGCCGCCTTTTCCAGAAACAGATACCATTTCGAAATCCACGCCGGGCGCCATTTTACTCAAGCGGGCCCTGACTTCAGCAATGACAGCATCCGTCAACTGGCCGCGGCCAAGTTCCAGCCAAAGCTTATCCAGCTTTAGGACGCCTTTTCCTGAAATACTGCCATCGGATGATAGGGGGAAGGTGAACAGGTAACATCGATTTGCGGTCTGCATAACCTTGGGGTCTTTTGCATCAAGCACAGCCACTTCACTGTTTGGAATGGCCACCCCATCCACGATTAGTGTTGCATAGGGATTCCATGGATCCAAGGTAGGCATCTCGATGCAAAGTTCGGCCTGTACGTCGCTTGCATGAGTTTGGATATCCTTCAAGTCAACTTGAACATCACCGGATACCTGCCCGATGTTGTATCCATCAATTTCCTGGGGAGTGTTTTGCGATCCGGCATTCGCCCTATTCAAAACCAGGAAAGCCGCTGTCTCAATGATGGTGATAACCGTTAAAGCAACAAGCATGGGCCTGAAATACTTTCGTATCTTTTTCATGAGTAGCTCCTCTTTTTGGATATGGTTAGTATGTGTCATGCGCACGCGCTGGTTGTGTGGACGGTGTAGTTCGTCTGGGACGACCCCATATGTCCCTTCGTGCAAATCGTGCCGGTGCCGTCCCACATATTATTCCAAACATAAAGGTATCGTTGGTCACCGTTATAGGTGTAGATACCCACAGTCTCAGCTGCCAGCCAGGTGGAAGATGTGTTTCTTGTATAGGAGAAATTTGCAATACAGCCGGGCGAATATTTGTTGATATTCCACATTGTTGACGCGTAATGAATAACCGCGTCGTAAGCATCGTTCCAGCAGGTTGTCCCGGAAGGATCCATCCAATTACAACTTGAGCTGCTACAAGTAGCTGCAAATGCCGTATTTATAGGGAAAAAAGTGAAAGTTAATACCGATAAGATCCTCAGTAAAATAGTAAGTCGCAGCAGATTCTTTTTCATTTTTTCCTCCTCGTTTTGCAAAATTCTTCGTGTGTTTTCAAGGTATTGTTTAAACTCCCAGTGATGATGTTTTTTTATCAAAAGCGCACACAATCACACCCTGCCTCTCGTTTTTCAATTTCGCAATGACTGCCCCTACCTTATATAGCCTCCAACAGGCAAAAAGGTTGGGTATGGAAGTGAGGTCCTTTCAGTTAAAATTGTTTATCGATCCCTATTGGCAATTTATTGAAATTTGTTGCCCCCTTCTTGTATAATCTTTTATAAGTTGGAAGTCATGGCTTTTCATCTGACGTGTATTCATCAAACTTACACGATCAGAGAGATGCCTGGCTTTCAACTCAGTTAAAACCCATATTTTTTAGCCAAAGGAGATGCTCATGAACAAAACTTTCACTTCTTTCTTTGCACGGTTGTTTGTGTACTTGATGGCGACGATATTGGTCGCGACAACCGTGCTGGTCAACAGGCCCGTTTATGCGTCCAGCCCGGCGCCACGCGGACCTGCCCAGATCGCCTATAAAGCACCTGCACCAACAGGCGTCATTATTTATGCACTGTACTATGACACCTACACAACGAACGAGCCTGAAGAAGCGTTCGAACTGATCAATATGGGCAGCAGTGCAGTGGATATCAGCGGCTGGCATGCAACTGATGGAGAGGGGACGGTCACTTTTCCAGCTTTTTCCATTCAACCCCACCAGCGCATTTGGGTCACCAAGACCGCGACCGTCTTTCGCACGGAGTTCGGCTTCCAGCCGGATTTTGAATACGGCGGCAACTCCGACCCAACCGTCCCGGACATGACCGGTACCGCTCCATCTTTTGCGAATACCGGTGATGAACTGCAATTGCTGGACGCGTCCAACACAGTGATGGATGCCCTGGTTTACGAAGGCGGCAACACAGCCACAGCCGGATGGAGCGGCGCGGCCATCAATCCCTATTCCCAAGGCTACTTCGGTGTGGAAGGACAGATCATCTATCGCAAACTGGATGAGACCACCGGCCTGCCTGCCTCCGATACCAATACCGCCAGTGATTGGGCACAGGATACGACCGACAACGTGGATGGCAAGAAGGTTCAATATCCCGGCTGGGACCTGGAACACTTCTTCTTCCCGTTCAAGACCACGCAGACCGCACACCTGACCTATCTGGTCGCGCCTGATAACATCTATACAGCCTACGTCAACGAGATCAACAAGGCCACCTCCTATATCAACATCGAAGGCTATACCATCGACAACGCCAATGTTGCCAGTGCCCTGTTTGCCAAACAGCAGGCCGGTGTGCAAGTCAGGATGCTGATGGAAGGTGAACCGGTGAATGGCATCAGCGACCAGGAGAAATGGGTCTGCCAACAGTTGGAAGCCGCTGGCGGGCAATGTTGGTTCATGTTCACTGATGCGGCTGCAGGCATCCATGACCGTTACGCCTACCAACATTCCAAGTTCACCATCGTGGACGGCCTGACCCTGCTGACGGGTTCGGAGAACCTGGATACCAACTCCATGCCTGCCGATGATAAAAGCGACGGCACATCCGGCAATCGCGGTGTGTATCTCGTCACCGATTCGTCGGCACTGATCGGTCACTTCCAGGATATTTACGATCACGATCTGGACCCTGTCAATCATCGCGATATACACCGCTGGAACGCATCCACTGACAGCCCTGCATCTGGCTTCGTGCCATCCTATACTTCGGGTGGAGTGACTTACCCGGTGCAATTCGCAACGCCCCTGGCCTTGAAT
>Ga0208140_1000236_pt1 | contig 9163 bp, 6 predicted proteins | sample SF_Rice_5C_0N_40_FD_185616 | JGI IMG/M metagenome (GOLD analysis project Ga0208140, IMG submission 185616) | Rice paddy soil microbial communities from Twitchell Island, California, USA - SF_Rice_5C_0N_404 (SPAdes) (version 2) | ecosystem: Environmental > Terrestrial > Soil > Paddy field/soil ... | reverse complement strand
GCGCATCGCGATCGAAGAGGTTCTCTCGGGCGCCGCAAAGGACCTAACTCGGGCTGCGGGCGAGCTGCCGCTGTGGCGCCGCGCGCTTCCTTGGGCGCTAGCGGCGGCGTGCGCAGCGCTCGCGATCGCCTTCGGCGCTTTGCATTTCATGCCGAGCGCGAAAACTGTGCAGGCGATGCGCTTCGCGATCGAGCCGCCGGAAAATGGGGAATTGGGCACGTCGCTGGCGCTTTCGCCGGACGGCACGCGGCTGGCATTCGAGGCCACTGCAAACGGCAAGCGGATGCTGTGGCTGCGGCCGCTGGATTCGCTCGAGGCCCAGCCGATCTCGGGAACGGAGGACGGCGAGTTCCCTTTCTGGTCGCCGGACGCGAAATCCATCGGATTTTTCGCGGACAACAAGTTGAAGCGGGTGGATCTGGGATCGGGATCGGTTGAAACGCTGTCGGCGGTAACCATGGCGCGCGGCGGGAGTTGGGGCGCGGACGGAACGATCGTCTATTCGCCGGGCATTTCCACGCCGCTCATGAAGATTGCGGCGTCAGGCGGATCGCCGTCGCCGGCCACGGCTTTCGATGCGGCGCGGCAGGACATGAGCCACCGCTGGCCGTCTTTTCTGCCCGACGGCCGGCATTTTTTGTTTGTGGAAGAGCGGGGCAATGGGACTCCGCCGGGGATCGAGGCAGGCTCGACCGGATCGGCGGAGGTGCGGCCAGTGGTAGACCTTCCCGCGGACTCGAGCGTCGTTTACGCGGCAGGACTGCTGCTGTATTCGAAGGACGGCTCGCTCGAGGCGCAACCGTTCGATGTGGCGAGCCTGAAGACGACGGGCGGCGCCAGGACGATTGCGACGAATGTTTCGCCCGTGGGGCAGATTGGCCCCACCGGCTATCTTGCCCTTTCGGCGGCGGGAAGCGGGCTGCTGGTGTACCGGGACAGCCAGTCGCGAGTGTCGCAGCTCACGCTGGTGGATCGCAGCGGGAAGATGGTGGGCACGATCGGGACGGCGCGCGGATACTCCAGCCCGCATCTGTCGCCCGACGGAAAGAAGATCGTGGTGGCGATACCGGACGACCAGAATCCCGGACAAAGATCTCTGTGGATTGTGGACGCGGCGACCGGGGCGTCCACGCGGCTCACCTACGCCAAGAACGACAACATGGACCCCGTGTGGTCGCCGGACGGGCGCTGGATTTATTTCCAATCGAACGCCGGGGGGCCGTACAACATCTATCGCAAAGCCGCCGACGGATCGGGGCCGAGGCAATTGGTGCACCAGTCGCCCGACCTCGAGGGGGCCACTTCCTTCGCGGACGACGGCAGAAACCTGCTGTTCGACGTCGTTGCGCCGGAAACGAACTTGGATATTTGGTACCTTCCGCTCGAAGCCGGAGGCAAGGCGAAGGTCTACCTGAAAACGCCGGCCGACGAGCAAGCCGCAGTTTTTTCTCCGGATGGGAAATGGGTGGCGTACCAATCGAATGAAAACGGGCCGAGCGATTTCGAGGTATTCGTGGCGCCGTTTCCGCCCAACGGCAGCAAGTGGCAGGTGTCGACGAACGGGGGCTATTGGCCGCTGTGGGGCCGCGACGGCCGTGAGCTGTATTTCGTGTCCGGTGGAAGGCTGATGGCGGCGAAGGTGACGGCAGGAGCGAGCTTCCAATTCCAGGCGCCGCAAGCGCTGTTCCCGATCCAGCCTCCGGAAGACGACATCACGGTGCTTGAGGACTATTCTGTTTTTCCCGGGGGGCAGAAATTCCTGCTGAATCAACTGGCGAACACGGGAGTGAATCTGCCGATCACCGCCATCACCAACTGGACCGAGGGGCTGAAACGACCATGACGGTTCGCGCAGGAGCGAAACTGGGGCCGTACGAGATTGTCGCGCCGTTGGGGGCGGGCGGGATGGGCGAGGTGTATCGCGCGCGGGACACACGTCTGGGCCGCGACGTCGCGATCAAGATTCTGCCCGCTTCGTTCGCCAGCGACCCTGAGCGATTGCGGCGCTTCGAGCAAGAGGCGCGCGCCGTCGCGGCGCTCAACCATCCGAATATCCTTGCGGTGCACGACATCGGCACGGAGGATGGCGCGCCGTTTCTGGTCACCGAGCTGCTGGAGGGCGAAACGGTGCGCGACCGGGTGCGCGGCGGCGCGCTGCCCGTCCGCAAGGCACTGGACATTGCGGTGCAGGCGGCGCACGGGGTGGCTGCCGCGCACGAAAAAGGAATCGTCCATCGCGATTTGAAGCCGGCGAATATTTTCGTGACGAGCGACGGCCGTGTGAAGCTTCTCGATTTCGGCCTGGCAAAACTGATTCAGCCCGGCCCGAGCGGTCTCAGCGAGACGCAATCGCCCACGCGGACGGCCGAGCCGCTCGCGCAGACTACGGCCGGAGTGGTGCTGGGCACAGTGGGCTACATGTCGCCCGAGCAGGTGCGCGGAAAACCGGCGGACGCGCGCTCGGACATCTTCGCGCTGGGCACGATTCTGTACGAAATGCTTTCGGGGCAGCGCGCGTTCGAGAAGGACTCTTCGGCCGACACCATGGCGGCGATCCTGAAGGAGGAACCGCCGGAGCTGGGAGGCGAAGGGAAGAAGAGTCCGCCGGGCGTCGACCGCATTGTGCGGCATTGCCTGGAGAAGAATCCCGCCGAGCGCTTCCAGTCGGCCCGCGACTTGGCCTTCCATTTGGAATCGCTTTCGGACCTCTCGACCACCGGCGCCACAGCACTCATCGCCGCGAAACGCGCGCGCAAATGGCCTCTGGTGCCCCTGGCAGTGTTGGTCGCATTGGCTCTGGGAGCGGCGGGCGCATGGCTGCTGCTGCGCCCCGGGACGAGCGCGGCCAATATTTCTTACTTTCCGATGGACCTTCAGCCCGAAGCGATCTTCAACGCGCGGTTCGCGCCCGACGGGGCTACGATCGTCTACAGCGCGGCGGTAGAAGGAAACAAGCCTGAGCTTCTGATCAAACGGCCTGACGCCCCGGCCCCGCAGCCGCTGGGGCTCGCGGATGGCCAGCTTCTTTCGATCTCTTCCAAAGGTGAGTTGGCTGTGCTTAGCGGGGCGCGTTACATCTCGAACTGGTTTTTCACGGGGACTTTGGCGGAAATGCCGCTGGAAGGCGGGGCGCCGCGAGAAATATTGAAAAATGTTCAGGACGCCGACTGGGCGCCGGACGGTTCCGGGCTCGCCATCATACACGAGGTGAAGGGCAAGAGCCGGCTTGAATATCCCATCGGGAAGGTTCTCTATGAAACAGCCGGATACGTCAGCGGCTTGCGATTTTCTCCCAATGGGCAGGAAATCGCATTTTTCAATCACCCTGCGCGCTACGACGATCGCGGCCAGGTTGCCGTGATTGACCTCGAAGGCCATGTGCGCGTGCTGTCGCCGGTCTACGTTTCGCTGGAGGGCCTGGCGTGGGCGCGGAGCGGAAGCGAGTTCTTTTTTTCCGGCGCGCCAGCGGATGGACTCAATCTCACCGTCTATGCCGTAAGCCTGTCGGGCAAGCTGCGCAAGGTGCTCGGAGATGTAGGTGACGTGCGGGCACTTGATGTTTCCCGAGAGGGAAACCTGCTACTCGCGGAGGACGGACAGATCTCGCAAATCATGGCGTTCCGTTCGGGAGCTGCGGCAGAAAGTAATCTGTCGTGGCTCAATTTCTCATACTCGCCCTTCATTTCCGCCAATGGAGCAACGATTCTCTTTACGGAGGCTTCTGTCGGACAGGACTACGGACTTTGCTTGCGGAAGACGGATGGCTCGCCCGTCGTTCGCCTGGGCGATGGCAATGCCGAAGACCTTTCCCGGGATGGGGAGTGGGCTCTCTCGATTGTTCCCAGCTCTCCCATGCAGCTCGTGCTATACCCTACCGGAGCCGGCGAGAAGCACGTGTTTGAACGCGGCAAGATCGAGAGCTACGAGTCGGCCCAGTTCTTTCCTGATGGAAAGCGAGTACTCTTTTGTGGGAACGAGCCTGCGCGGGCAACCCGATGCTACGTGCAGCCGATTGCCGGAGGGCCACCACGAGCGGTTACCTCAGAAGGCACCAGTGCAGGCCTGGTTTCGCCAGAGGGGGACGAAGTTTTGGTCCAGAACGCGGAGGGGGAATATCTGATCTATCCATCAGGAGGTGGGTTGCCGCGACCGGTGCCTGGTCTCACGGGAAGCGATGTAGTGATTCGCTGGAGCCTCGATGGCCGTTCTGTTCTAACGTATCAGGCGGCGCAAGCGCCGACGCGGGTCGAACGGGTCAACCTTTCTACAGGGCATCGCTCTCTGATCAAGGTACTTGGGCCTGCCGATCTTACAGGGGTAACGAGTATCTGGGGCGTATCCCTCTCCGACCATGAAACATCGTACGCGTACTCATTTGTGCGAGTGCTATCCCGTCTTGCGGTTGCCGAGGGGGTGAGATGACATTCGCGACAGGCACGAGGCTGGGGCCGTATGAGATTGTCGCGGCGCTGGGAGCGGCGGGGACGTATCTAATCCGGGTGTCGTTGAAGGCGTGAAGCGACTTCCGGGCCCGGGAGTTTGGGCTGGATGATGGGCTGGATGAGCGAAACAGGGGACGATCGGAAGTTTCTGCGCGCGGCGTACGAGCAGGCGCTCAAATCGTACAAGGAGGGCGGGCTGGCCATCGGCGCGGTAATGGTGGCGGATGGCGCGATCCTTGCCGCAGGACACAACCGCCGCGTTCAGGACGGCGATCCCATTGCGCACGGCGAGATGGATTGCTTCCGCAAGGCCGGGCGGCGGACGCGCTACGACGGCGTGACGCTGTACACCACTCTGAGCCCGTGCATGATGTGTTCGGGGACAATCGTTCAATTCGGGGTGCGCCGGGTGGTGGTTGGAGAAGATCGGAATTTTCCGGGAAACATCGATTTCCTGCGATCGCACGGAGTGGACGTGCGTCTGGTGGACGATCCCGATTGCGTGGCGCTCATGAGGCGGTTCATCAACGAGCATCCGGAGCTATGGGATGAAGACATTGCCGGGCGGCAGGGTGTTTGACTCGCCGAGGAGCACACCACCTGGCGTGACGCAGGTCACAGACCTACGTTCTCTCCCGACATAGACTGGGCTGTCATCGGCAATACCGGCGGCACGTTCGTCGGGCGGGAACGGAACTGACTGGTATACTATGGGCCTCGTGAAGAGGGCGCTCATTTTCGGGGTTATATTGAGCCTGGCCGGGCTGGGGCCGGTGCCCCTCTCCGCGTGTGCGCTATCTTCAGGCCGCCTGGCGGAATGTTCCACGCCCGCCACCGCGCGAACCTGCGACCACGTGAATACGAAGAGCAGGGGCACGCGAGCGGCGTCTCCGCCCAATGGCTCGTGCTGCCATCCAGGCGTGCCAGTAACGAAGCGGCAACGTAACGCGTCCGGCGTTTCGCTGCCCGCAATCGCGCCGCGCGCGCTCGAGATCGTGGCAAAGCCCGCCTTCTCGAGGCAGGAACGCTTGTTTAGTGCTGTCGAGAGCCCCTCGCCACCTCCTCTGCAGTCCGTCCTCTGCATTTTCCTGATCTAAAGCTGCCCCTAACGGTAGTGCGCGTGTGTGTGTCGGCGCGCGCAGATTCGGCCAACCGGCGCGGCGGTTCGCGCACGCCGAGGTTGTCAGGCTCTTACCGTGAAAGGACGGCTTATGAAGGTCATGGTTCTGTTGGTCTGCTCGATTTTGGCGGTGTTGCAGGCGCCTTCCATTTCGCGGGCGCAGGAATTGCCCGCTGCCCCAGCGGCGCGACTGAAGGATCTGCTCGCCGAGGCCGAACAAAATAATCCGCGGATTCGCGCGGCGCGGCAGCAGTGGAAGGCTGCGCAGCAAGTGCCCTCGCAAGTGTCCACGCTGCCGGACCCGGAAGTGATGTTCAACCAGCTGAGCGTGGGCAGCCCGCGGCCGTTCGCGGGGTACACGAACAGCGAAATGGCGGAAGTCGGGCTGGGCATCTCCCAGGAGATCCCCTATCCCGGGAAATTGCGCTTGCGCGGCGAGATTGCGGGAAAAGAGGCGGAGGTCTGGCAGGAGCGGTACGAATCGGTGCGGCGCGGCGTGCTTGAGCAAGTGAAAGCGGACTATTTCGAGTTGAGCTATCTGGCGGCGAAGCTCGGCATCTTGCAGGCGGATCAAGAGCTGCTGAAACCCATCGAGCAGTCCGCGGAGGCGCACTTCCGCCAGGGAATGGGGAGCGAGCAGGACGTGCTGCAAGCGCAGCTGGAACAAACTCGCGTGCTGCGGGAAATTACAGCGACGCAACTGCAAGCGGATACCACGCAGGCCAAACTCAAACAGCTGTTAAACCGCGATCCGTCGGCGGCGGACATCGAGACGGCGCCGCTCACGCAAAGCGGCGTGGGCCATACCTACGCGGAACTGCTGAAAGCGGCGCAATCCAACAATCCCGATCTTGCCGGAGCGCAGCGAATGGTCCAGCGGCAGAAGCTGCAAGTCGATCTGGCGCACAAGGATTTTCTTCCGGATTTCGAGGTGCAGTACATGTGGGCGCGTCCCGACCCGTTCCAGTACCGGGCGCGCTATCAGCTTTCGGTCGGCGTAAAGATTCCCATCTACCGCACGCGCAGGCAAAAGCACGAATTGGCGGAGGCCGAACTGGAGCAGGAAAGCGCGCGCAGCGAGCGGGAATCGGAATCGCAGCAGGTGGCCTCCGAACTCAAGCAGGAGTACGTCACGGCGGAACAAACCGCCAAGCTGCTGAAGATCTACAAAGAAGGGCTCTTGCCGCAGGCGCGCGCGGAATTGCAAGCGGGAACGGCATCGTATGCGGCGGCGCGCGAGGATTTTCAGGCCCTGCTGGCTTCTTTTGTGGATGTGCTCACGCTGGATGAACAGTACTGGCAGACGCTCGCCGAGCATGAAACCGCGCTGGCAAGCATTGAAGAAACAACAGGATTGTCGCTGCGCTAGGCGGCAGCGAAGGAGAACGATCATGAAGAATTATCGAAGGGCATTCATCCTGGCGGCCATCGGAAATCTGATTCTGCTGGGCGTCCTCGGCATGATTTGGTGGCACGGCCACGCAATTCTAGGGATCGCGCACGCCGGCGATTTCTCCAGCGAGGCGGCGATGCCGCACCAAGAGGACAGCAATTCTGCCGCTGCCCCGGCTGCACCCTCGACAGCTCCCCTCGCTCCCATTCAGCTTTCCCCGGAGCGGCTGCAGTCGATCGGCGTGAAGTACGCGGACGTGAAACGGATGGCGGTGCAGGACCAGATACGAATCACAGGAGATGTGGCCATCGATGAGACGCGGCTTTCGTACGTGCAGACGCGCTTTTCGGGCTACATCGACAAGGTCTTCGCGAATGCCACCTACCAGTACGTTCGCAAGGGCCAGCCGCTGTTTACGATCTATAGCCCCGAACTGGCGACGGCCGAGCGCGAGTACCTGGTGGCCAAGCAAAACGCGCAGAGCGCCGCGAGCAGCACCGTTCCAGGCGTGGCGGCCGGCTTTGATTCGTTGCTCAATGCTTCGGCAGACCGCCTGAAGCAATGGAACATTCCACGGCGCGAACTTGCGCGGCTGGAATCGACGGGGCGGGTGCAGCAGGAAATCGAGGTCGATTCCCCGGCTTCCGGCTACATCACGGAACGCAACGCGCTGCCCAATCTGACCGTGCAGCCCGACATGCACCTCTACACCATCGCGGATCTCTCGACCGTGTGGGTTTTCGCGCAGGTGTTTCAAGACGATCTCGGGCGCGTGCGCGTGGGCGAGCGCGCATCTCTGACGGTTGACTCCTACCCTGGGCGGACGTTCCACGGGCGAGTGGACTTCATCTATCCGGATGTCGACATGACCACACGGACGGCGCGTGTCCGGCTGGTGTTTCAGAATCCGAAGCTGACGCTCACGCCGGGGATGTACGTCAACGTGACGCTGCAGGTTCCGCTCGGGGAACAATTGGTGATTCCCGCCAGCGGCGTGTTGCAAACGGGCACGCGGCAGATCGCTTTCGTTGTGCGCAGCGACGGCTATCTGGAGCCGCGCGACGTGCAACTGGGTTTGCAGGCGGGCGATCAATACGTGGTTCTGAGCGGGCTGAAGGCCGGCGAGCGCATCGTATCTTCGGCGAATTTCCTGATCGATTCCGAAAGCCAGCTGCAAGCCGCCCTCGGGTCGTTCGTTCCGCCTCCGCCCGGCGCGGGCGGTGCGGCGGCGATGAATACACCGCAGGCTACGATCGAACTGGCGTCCAGTCCCAATCCGCCGCGCAAGGGCAGCGACATCTTTCGTGTGAGGTTGAGCGGGCCGAACGGCCAGGCGATTTCGGGGGCGCAGGTGACGGTCGCATTTTTCATGCCGGCGATGCCGGCGATGGGCATGTCGGCGATGCGGACCGAGGTCAATCTCAGTGACCGGGGCCAGGGGCTGTACGAAGGATCGGGAAGCCTCGCAACCGGCGGGACCTGGCAGGTCACCATCGTTGCGCGCAAACAAGGACAACTCATCGGCAGCAAGCAGCTCAGCCTGAACGTAGCGGGAGGTATGTGACATGATCGCGCGATGGATGGATTGGTGCGCGCGCAACCGCTTTCTGGTGTTCACAGGAACGCTGGCGCTGGTCGTAGCCGGGATCTGGGCCATGCGCGGAATCTCGCTGGACGCGCTGCCGGACATTTCCGACGTGCAGGTGGTCGTGCACACGGCGTGGGCGGGCCAGCCTCCGAATCTGATTGAAGACCAGGTGACGTATCCGATCGTCACCACGTTGCTGGCGGCGCCGCGCGTGAAGGCGGTGCGAGCGGAAACGATGTTCGGCGATTCGTACGTGTACGTCGTCTTTCAGGACGGAACCGATCTGTATTGGGCGCGATCGCGTGTCCTGGAATATCTGCAGCAGATTCAGGGCAATCTGCCCGCGGGCGTACATCCGGTGCTGGGCCCGGACGCAACGGGGGCGGGATGGGTATACGAGTACGTGCTGGTAGACCACACGCACACGTACAGCCTGGCCGATTTGCGCAGCCTGCAGGACTGGTATTTGCGCTATCAACTGGAATCCGTTCCGGGCGTCGCGGAGATCGCGAGCATCGGCGGCTTTGTGGAGATCGCGCCGCTATTCACGATCTATCAGACGGTCGAAAGCGCCCCCAATATGAGGGTCTATACGCCGCTCGAAATCGCCGGCCGCAACA
>Ga0208140_1000235_pt1 | contig 9197 bp, 6 predicted proteins | sample SF_Rice_5C_0N_40_FD_185616 | JGI IMG/M metagenome (GOLD analysis project Ga0208140, IMG submission 185616) | Rice paddy soil microbial communities from Twitchell Island, California, USA - SF_Rice_5C_0N_404 (SPAdes) (version 2) | ecosystem: Environmental > Terrestrial > Soil > Paddy field/soil ... | reverse complement strand
AGGCAACCTCAAATGGACAGCCGTACCCTCCCGTTCCCACCAGCTGACGCGGTCGGCGGTTCTAGTCTTTCTCCTTATCGTGCTGGGCTCGTCCGGTTGTACATCTGTGCCTTCACCCGATTCTCGGTACCAACAGATTCTGCGGGATAGTCAACACGGAGAGATTGAGCAGGCGGTGAAGCAAGCCGACCGTGAATACCGTCGCTATGCGGCAAACCAACCCAATCAAGCCTGGCGCTTTCGCGTGCTGGAAGCGCAACTGCTGGTCATGCAGGGGAAGACGAAAGACGCGTTGACCTTGATCAATGGCCCACTCCCTTCTTCTCTTTCCGCGACTGACATTGCCGCTCGACGCAAAATGGTTCAGGGACTGGCTAACGGTTTTTCTCATCAATTCGACCGATCGATGCAGGAGTTGGACGAGGCAGAACGACTGGCGGGCTCGCATCGACCCGACCTTCTCGCACAAATTCTGTTGTCGAAGGGCAGCGTTGATGTGGAGGAGGGAAAATATGCCGAAGCTGAGGCGGAGTTTCGTAGGGCTCTTCAGCTTACACGTGATGTCAACCTCCTGCCCCTTCAGTCGCAAGTACTGGGTAGTCTGGGCAACGCCGCCATGTGGCAAGAGCACTACGACGAGGCGGTCGACTGGTACAAGGCCTCGCTCGATGTTTCGCAACGAGCCGGCGCGAAGATGGTCTCGGCCACCACCTTGGGAAACATCGGTTGGAGCTATTCTTCGCTAGGCGATTTCGACAATGCGCTTCTCTACTTCACGCGAGCGGAGTCTGCGTCCTCCAAGAGTGGGCTCGCGCGCGGCGAAGTCCAGTGGATGATCAACGAGGGAAACGTCCGGTACGAGCAGCGCGACTATGCGTCGGCGGACGCGACTTACCGCGGAGCACTGCAGCGGGCCCAGAAGGAAGGTTTTGACTCCGCGACGGTCGAGTGCCTCGACGATCTTGCTCAGGTCTCCGCGCAAGAGGGCCGTGTGGACTCTGCGAAGAAGTTCAGCGCCCAGGCCATGCAGCTCATGCGTGGCCGCACAGATCATTTTCTCCAACCTTACTCGAGCTTGATCCAAGGGCAAGTCGAGGAAGCGGCTGGGGAATATAAAACTGCGCAGCAAACGTTTGGCGCGGTCATTGCCGATCAAAACGCGGGCACATCACTGCACTGGGAGGCGGAAGCCCGTCTTGGGCAGGTCTATGCGTCCGAAGGGGCACCTCAAAAGGCTGACCGGCAGTTTCAGGCGGCCCTCAGGACAGTTGAGGAAGCACGTTCGGCGGTAAAAACCGAGGAGTTTAGGCTGTCGTTTCTTTCGAATGCGATCGCGGAGTACGACAACTACATCGACTTCCTGGTTGACGAAAACAGAGCCATCGAGGCCTTGGAGGTGGCCGACCTCAGTCGTGCTCGAACTCTCGCCGACGGATTGGGTTTCCGCTTTCGAACCCTCTCTTTTCCAATTCGCGGCTTCCAGCCGACTGCGACCGCTAAAAACCTCGGAACGATTATTCTATCGTACTGGCTCGGTGCCAAGCGTTCCTACATGTGGCTGATCACCCCACAGAGAATTAGACTGTTCCCTTTGCCTCCAACAGCCAAAATCGATGCATTGGTTCGGTCTTATCGGCGGGTTCTCGTGGGACCGCGCGATCCGCTCGAAATCGGCAACTCTGCCGGACAAGAGCTCTACGATTCCCTGGTTGGTCCTGCCGCGAATCAGATTCCCAGGGGGTCCCATGTGGTGGTCATTCCGGACGGCAGCTTGTACCAGCTCAATTTCGAGACTCTTCTGGCTGGGCAGCCGCGCCACTACTGGATAGACGACGTGACGGTCTCCGAGGCAAATTCGCTCATCTTGTTGGCCGCTTCGATTCGCCAGAAGCCCGCTGAAGAACGAAAGAATTTACTTTTGATCGGAGATCCGGTTTCCGCTAATAGCGAATTTTCCAAGCTGCAAGGAGCCCAGGTGGAGATGGCCGAGATCGAAAAGTACTTCCCCGCCTCGGATCGTGTGGTGATTTCCGGCGCTTCCGCGACTCCCGAAGCGTACGCCGGCGCTCACCCTGGCGAGTTCACCTTTCTGCATTTTGTCGCTCACGGAACAGCGAGCCGCCTGAGCCCGCTGGACTCCTCCGTGATCCTCAGCAGGCAAGGGGATGCCTACAAACTCTATGCTCGGGACATCGTGAAGCAACCCCTCCGCGCCGAACTCGTGACCATCTCCGCATGTTACGGCGCGGGAGAGCGCACGTACTCCGGGGAAGGCCTGGTCGGGCTTGCCTGGGCTTTTCTACGGGCAGGGGCGCGCGAAGTGATCTCTGCGCTCTGGGAAGTCGACGACAATTCCACAGCGACATTGATGAACCATCTCTATGCCGAGCTAAGTAAGGGCGTTCCCCCGGACTCGGCGTTGCGCGACGCGAAGCTTGCTCTGCTCCATTCCGGTTCTGTCTACCAAAAGCCGTTTTATTGGGCGCCGTTCGTGATTGATCGCGGATTGTGAAGCGTGCCGTATCGAAGGGGCGCTCCTGGCGCCTAGCAGCTAGGGGCGGACCCAAGGAGAGATCGGCGTTCCAACGCAGCGTACAATGGGCCGTCACGGGTGCTTTCACGGCCCTCGCCGTGCGCAATGCACTACTGACCCGGCCCTCCGTATCTGACCGCTCCAAAGTTTGTGTGATTCAAAATGTCGTAGTAATTGACGCGTGTGGCGCCTACGGACTGTTGATCACGATACCAGCACACCCACGCTCGCGCATCCACGTCGCACAGGGTAGCCATACCCGCGGCGGTCGATTGCGAAGGAAAGAGGCCGTCGCCCATGTTCGTCTTCGGCGGAATACCATTGTTTGATGCGACCTCACCGTACCATTGAATCTGATCCGTGCGAGTGAATCCGCCCTTCCATTCCGAATCGTCGACGTAGCCCAACCATTGGTCGTTGAACCAGCCCCACCACGCACCTTGCCAGTGCACCCAACCGATGTAAACCGCCTGACCGACGAGCGGCGTAAGATCCATGCCCGGGGAATAGGTGTTGCTGTACTGATTCCATCCGCAGGTGTTGTAGCAGGTTTCGTTACCGTCAATCCAATGGTATATGAACAAGTGCGGATGGCTGTCTCCAAACTGGTCCGGTGAGACGCTGAAGCCCATTTCTACATCATTGAGATTGGTGCCGGCTGTGCCCATATTCATCACGGCGATTTCTCCGATCGAGTGTCCGCCCGCATCGCCGCTGTTGTCGACCGCCGGATCTTCAATCTGAAATGTCATGCCGCCTCCGTCGGCCACTCGCTGTTCGGATGCCGTTGCATAATAAAAACAACTACCAAACCATGGCACGCCGTCGCACGGTGGATCGCCGGAAGCTGCAGCCGGCCCGGGGCCCCTCTCGGCGGGTCTTCTATCGCGCTTCCAGTACACCTGATCGAAGGGCAGGAGCAGGTGGTTCACGACCGCTCCCGGAAGGACACGGGCCGGACCGGGCGTGGCGTAGCCGCCGATCATCGGATTGCCTTTGATGAAGTGCCTTTTCGTCGGAAACGCCGTCACCGGCACCTGCCCTTCAGGACAAACGGGAGCCAGTTTTCGGGCCCGAGTTACTTCCTGTCCCTTGCCTTCGACCGCACGCCGGACGGGCAGAGATATGCGGGGTGGTTTGAGGCTGGCAACACGCTCGATGCACTTGACCCCTTCCATAGGCCGAACGGCTTGAGCCAAGGCAGGATTAACCGAACAAACTACGAGCAGCCCCGTAGGAACGATGCCTGAGCCGAGCAGCAGTCGTCGCATATGATCCTCCCTCGTGCGCTTTGCCGCAGCTGTTCTGTTCGAGCGCTCGGAGCTAGAAAGCATTGCACGGACTGGATGCGACCTTCGTTCCCTCGCGTATTTGACTTCTGAGTTTTTGCGGCGCTATTCGCTTGCCTTATCCGCTGTCGCATCAAAGAAGCCGGGAACGACCTCGCCGCGAATGAACGCCGACCGCTCCGCCAGCGAGGAGAACAGCCGAGACGACCACGCCGACAACTCTGTGCGCCGTTTCGTGTCATTGCTTCGTAGCTGCAGCTGCCTTGTTGACGGTACCAAGCCAGCCAAGTTGTTTCGCCGCGAAATCCAGGACAGTCGTGCCGCCGTAGCCTCCGATGAGCGCGACGAAGAAGACGCTGAACGTATTGTGGGCGATGTTGACGTCCACATTCGGAAGAGCGAGGTAGACATACAGCCAGCAGAGGATGGCTCCGCCCAAAACTCCCAAGAAGATCCGCCACTTCCAGGAACCCCGAAACTTGTTGTATGCGGCAAGGCCACCTGCCAGACCGCCTCCCAGGCAAAGACCAAGGACGAGCCAGCCCGTAATGACAACTTTCAGTGGCTGGAGTGTGTAATCGGCTACCACGGCATCTATCTTATCGTTTCCCCACGAAACGGGGAAAAGGGCGGCGGATCCGAGCGGAGAGTTCGCTTGAACCTGAAAGGACTGGGGCGCGAAGCGCAGCTTTGATTGCGAACTCCGCAGCGTCACGGTCCAGTTCTTGCCGGGGGCTACGGGGTTCTGCTGTGCGTCATAGAACACGATCATGATGGGCGTGTTGTCCACCACTGAAAGCTTGTCGGGGCCGACCAAAGCAGCTCCGGGCGGGATGAAGTGGAGAACGGAGTCCGTGTCGCCCTGCGCGAGATATGTCGGTGTGGAGCTTACAAATGCGAAACGGACGTCACCCGGCGACACCGAAGTGACTTGTGCCGTGGCAGCGAACGTTCCTTTCTTGATCTCGAGCGGTTGCGGAGGGTCGAGCGAACCAGTCGTCCAATGAAACCATACGTGGATATCGGTAGGGGCCGGTGAGAGGTCGCGGCTCTCAAAGGTGACTGTGATAATTGCGGCGTCCTTGCCATTCGCCCGGTAATTGCCGTTTGGATCGTTCCAGGAGAGATGCAGGACCGGTGCCCCCGTTCCCCCTTCTTGTAAACGCGAAAGTGCGGGACTTTCTTCGGTCGGTTGGGAGAGGCTGGTCATCTCAACCCGGGGACCCCTCACGTGGTCCTGGCCGGGCGAAATTTGGGCATAACGCCGATCGAAGGCAGCAAACGCTCCGAGCAGCTTATGCCTCGTCTTACTCTTCGTCGGCCGGACTATCACCTCGATATTGTCGGAGCGGGTCTGCTCAAACAGAGGACGCACCAAAATCGAAGTCAACCCCGCCTCAGCGGCAGTGAACTCGGATTGGGCGCTCTCTTGCCCCTTCTTGATCGAAACGGTCTGCGAAGAAGACTTGCCGGAGGGAAAACGAACGAGCACTTCGCATTTCCAGTCGTTCTTGGCTATAAGGGGTTGATTTCGCGCATTGAGAACGGTTATCTCGATTCGCAGTTTTGCGCCGACCCTGAGTTCCGACGTCAGCATCGCGACTCGAACCTTCACCGGTTGCCTGGCCATAAGTTCGGCCTGCTGTTTAATCTGAGTTCTTGCCTCGTCGGAGACTTGTTCGCTTGGTCTTGCCGATGTCGAACAGGAGCACACCAGAGTAAAGAGAAAGACGACAGCGGTGTTCTTGAACCGGCGGATGTCGTCGCACATAACCACCTCGGGTCGAGCGATCTCAGGACCGAATCGTGCCGAGCATGCCGACGATCTCGGCCATAAGACCGCGGCGGTTCTGCCGGCCGAGCACGTCGGGTTGCCTTTGCGTGTTCGAATAATAGTGCAACTCAGAGTCAGACCGTTTCAGACCGGTTGACGGCCAAGGCCGATAACGTTCTGCTCGCGGAAGATGGCTGTCTAGCTCGCACGTGGGTCGCAGCTTTCGACTCTCAACGACGCGCTTTTGCGGCCCCGTTGTGGCGGGGGCACCCACAGCGACCGACGCGCTCGTATTGACAAGCCCTGCGGCTGTCTGCTGCGAACCGGGAGCGTCGCCCGTGAGCCAAACATACGAGCCTTCGGTTCGTCGGACGGAACGGGAATCTCGAATCGAAAGATAGTGCACGACGCCGGCGAAACGTTTCGGCACAAACTCTCACTATTCCTCAGAACCCAACGCTGAATTCTTGGAAGGAGCCCCGTGCCTGCCGGACTCGACAACCTGAAGCACATGGTGGTTCTGATGATGGAGAACCGCTCGTTCGACCACATGTTGGGGTCGCTGAAAGCCGTGGACCAGCGGATTGATGGGATCACAGATCAGATGGGCAATCCCGATAACACGGGCGCTTTGGTGAAGCCGCAGCTGCTTGCAGGATTCCAAGGACAGCTCGATCCCGATCCCGACCACCACTTTTCGGCGGTCGACTTGCAAATCTTCGGCGCGGATATGAGCCCGACTCGCGTGGCGAACATGCAAGGCTTCGTGAAGAGCTACTTCAACCAGCAAAGGGACACCGCGCACTCGCAGAAGGTTATGTACTGCTTCAAACAGGCGGACCTGCCCGTGCTAACGACTCTGGCCCTCGAATTCGCCGTATTCAATCGGTGGTTTGCATCGATTCCCGGTCCGACGATCTGCAATCGCGCGTTTGCGCACTACGGCACTTCCTTCGGCCGAGTGGATATGAATCCGTTCGATGTGATCGAGCCGATCAAGAGCATCTACACACGGCTCATCAGCGCCAGACCGAAGCACACCGCCAAGGTCTATTATTACGACACGACGAGCTCCACCATGGAAGTCGTGAACCTGCTACAGAATCAGCCCGAATTGTTCGGCACCTACAAACAATTCCTGAGCGACTGCGCGCAGGGATTGCTGCCCGAATACTCCTTTGTCGAGCCGAACTACAACGATCATGAAACCGACGAGGGTGAAGAGGTCGCGAGCGATCAGCACCCGGACCATGACGTTCAGGCCGGCGAGTTCTTGATCGCCGAGGTCTACTCGGCCATCAAGCGCAATCCAGCCTTGTGGGCGAGCACCGCTTTGCTTGTTCTGTATGACGAGCACGGTGGGATCTTCGACCACGTCGTTCCGCCGAATTGTGTTCCTGACAAGTTCACCGCCACGGCGAACGACACGGGAACCGGTATGGAGTTTAAGTTCGATCGCCTGGGTGTTCGAGTGCCCGCCGTTCTGATATCGCCGTGGATCCCGAAGAATACGGTCGTCGACCGCGTGTTCGACCACGCCTCGATTCCAGCGACCGTTACGAGGTTTTTCGAGTTGGATGCGACGCAGTCACCCCGGGAAATCGGTGCCGACATTTTCATCGAGCCAAACGTCGGGACCGTCGATCCCGGGAGGAACCTTCTTTCGCTGGATGTGATGCGGACCGACTGTCCGGATTTCGACGTGTAGTGCCAGCGAGAAAGCGAGGGGTAGACCGTGACAATCATCGCCGTACCCAGGCCCTCAAGAAAGGCAATGAATCCGGACAGGCCTACGAATTGTCTTGTGCTTGCGCAAGTCCGCCACTTGCAGCAGGCCGAGTGTCGCCTGCCGGTAAAGTATCGTTCGGAGATCTACGCACACGCTATTCGTACCGAAGGAGAGGCGGCCCGATACATTCGGGAGGTTACGGAGGCGATTCACAAAGCCCATGGTGAAGCTGCCGCGAAACGCACGCGGGCTGCAGGTGCAAGAAGGGGCCGACCGAAAGTGAAAACAAAGAGTAGGAAAGCCAGAAAGTCAAAGTAGAGGAGGTCAAGCTTGAGTCTGTTCACGCGCTGGAGCACAGTTCTGTTGCTGTCGCTCGTCCCCACCATCGCATCAGCTCAGGAGAGTGCGCTGCGAGCCCAGCTGCGGAGAGAAGGCGAACGTGTTTCGGATGCCTGTGATTCCTGGAGTTTCAAGGTGATCCCGGGGTGTGCTTACACCCTCTTTACCGATCATCCCTTTCACATCGCCGCGGGCAGTATGCCGCCTCAAAATGGGTTCGGTTTTGGCGCTGCCTTTGTGTGGTCAAAAAACACACAGAACTGGCGGATGAGCTGGGACGCAGATGCTGTCGGCGCCACCTCGCAATCGTGGCGTGCAGGCGTGTACATGACACTTGTTCGCACACCCCACCCTGCGAAGAGTCCAATCGTCGTTGTCATTCCAGGACAGACATCGAGCGGACAGAAAAATCCGGTCTCGACGGGTTCTTTCACTCATCCATACACGGTCTTCAACATCTACGCGCAATCGATTTGGCTCAATCAAGTGGATTACTTCGGGCTTGGGAATGACACACCGCCGGTGGGAAAAGCTGTATTCGGAATGCGTGAAACGATCGTCGGCGGGAACGCGATCAAGCCAGTTTACGAGTGGGCGGCAATCCGGGATCTGCACCTGGCATTGCTGGGAGAATTAAACGGCCGCTTCATCGATATCCGAGGAAACCACGGACAGTCAGCCCCGTCGATCGAAACGGCGTATACGGAAGCCACTGCGCCGGGCCTGACCACTCAGCCGGGTTTCCTGCAGATGGGGGAAGGTGTGCGAATCGAACCTAGGGTCGGAAACTTCGAATTCAATTACCTCGCGAAATTCCAGCAGTTCTTTGCACCGTCGGATTCACACTACTCGTTCCTGCGATGGACGCTAGATCTGAACCATACCTATTACCTGTACGGACGCGAGCGGACTGCGGTTTCGAGCGCCAGCACGGCAGGACCTGACTCCTGTCCCGGCGGCGACTGCCCTCCGATTGCCTACACACGAAACTTGAATGGCTCGATCAGCGCGCGAGTGCTGCTGTCGGAGTCCGTCTACTCGGCCACCAGCGTCGTTCCCTTTTACTTCCAGCAGACGCTCGGAGGGCAGGACATCGACAATACGCTGGCGCTTGGAAGTTATCAGGATTATCGATTTCGCGCGCCCAATGTCCTGCTCTTTCAGGAAACGTTCGAGCACTCAATCTGGGGGCCCCTTGGTGTTGAGCTTATGGCCGATCAAGGAAGAGTGGCTTTGACGCGTGGTGATCTTGGCTTCGGCAACTTCGAACATAGTTTCGGTACCGGCGTCACGCTACGCGCGGGTGGATTCCCGATGATCACCCTGGTTTATGCCTGGGGAGGGCCAGAGGGCCAGCACACGATTGCGAACATGAACACATCATTGTTGGGGGGATCGTCGCGGCCTTCTCTGTATTGAGTGGTGAGTATCGCATCATCCTTCTTTACCCTCATGAAAGTTCGTTTGGTGGGGTCTCAATCGGATTTTTCGGCTCTGCGATTGCTTCTTCCCCCGACACACGGGGAGGGGGCG
>Ga0208140_1000230_pt1 | contig 9260 bp, 15 predicted proteins | sample SF_Rice_5C_0N_40_FD_185616 | JGI IMG/M metagenome (GOLD analysis project Ga0208140, IMG submission 185616) | Rice paddy soil microbial communities from Twitchell Island, California, USA - SF_Rice_5C_0N_404 (SPAdes) (version 2) | ecosystem: Environmental > Terrestrial > Soil > Paddy field/soil ... | reverse complement strand
TACGGGCACTCGACGACGGAGAGCTTGGTCGCGACACCGTGGAAGGATTTTCTGGCCTCGCTCTAGGCTATGGCGCTCTATAAAACAAGACTCGTTTGCCTGGCGAGGAACTGACGTCAAAACATCAAGCGGAGTAAGAGGTCGCGGGCGTGGGCCACGCCGCGGATCTTCCGATTCGGGTTTGGCCTCACCGTGCTGGACTGGATAATGGTGTATGAACTCAACCAGCTCATGGTCACTTTTAATCTTCTCTCCTCCGACTCAAGAAGCAAAGCGGGCCGGCTTTACGCCGCCAGCTGACGCAAGTTGCCTTGTTGTTTCGCGTTACGCGTCTCGTGTATCGGGGATCACACCGCAAGGCCTCAGCGTCACTGAAAACCGTACTTATTGCGTGCTAGAAGGAATACGGCGCGAGAAACTTCTTGAAATCGAAAATCTGACCCGGCCCGGGCGATGCGGCTGCTCATGTGGCGGTTGCGGACGGCTCGGGCTGCCACCAACAATCCCAGCTTTGTGACGCCCGCTTCTTAACATTTGCTGATTCGAATAACGGCTGGAGGTGAACCATGAGAACGACTGAAGGTCGCGCCGCAGTTCAGCTCAGAAACATTCTCTTTGCCACCAACTTTTCTCCGGGAGCGGCAGCTGCCCTTCGCTACGCGGTGGCGATCGCGAAGCGGTACGACGCACGACTGTGTCTCCTAGAGGTACGGCCGGGGGTAAATTGGGCACTCACGCCCCCAGGGCCATGGCAAGGAATGGAAGAAGCAGCCAGGATCGAGGATGAGCGAGAAAGGCAAAATATAGTCGCGTCACTTCCGGAAGTCCGGCCAGAAGTGTTCGTCAAGCGCGGGGATCTTTGGTCCAACTTGGCTGCTGTTATCGAAGCGAATGAGATTGATCTCATCGTGATCGGGACGAGTGGGCATTCCGGGATGGCGCAATTGTTCCTGGGCTCGAGCGCTGAAGAAATCTTTCGCAAAGCAAGCTGCCCTGTCTTGATCATTGGACCACATTCGCCGGCAGAGCCAAGCATGGAAATCAAGACGATTCTTTTCGCGACCGATCTCAGGCCGCAGTCGACGGCTGCACCCTATGCAATTTCGCTGGCCGAGGAGTACGGGGCCCGCTTGATTCTCCTGCATGTGGTTGAACATCAAGAAAGCCTCGACTATTCACTTTTCGTTACGCTTTTGCGCAATCTCGTGCCCAGCGAGGCGGAATTTTGGTGCTCTCCTGAATACCTTGTTGAACGCGGCAGTGCGGCGGAGAAAATTCTAGATGTCGCTACCAACCGGCAGCCGGATCTGCTCATTATGGGTGCCCGGCAGCTTCGCGGCTTTCCTGGTGCTGCAACACATCTTCCCATCACAACCGCGCACAAGGTTGTGTCGCGCGCGCCGTGCCCAGTCCTGACACTCTGCGGATGACCAGGCTGTAGGAATCCCGCTGGAGGGCGCAGATTTTGCGAGGTCTAGAACGCGAGACTGGCTTGAAGGTTGGTCTTGCGAGGCTAAAGGGGGTCTGCTGTGTTTTCCGACGAGTACGGGGTTGCTTGGGCTACAGCGCTGGATTCTCGCAGCATGCGAGCTAAACCTTTAGAATCAGCGCAACCTCTGGTTGCTTCCGATTATGCACCGCTCTTCTGGAATGAAGCATTCGGATCGGGAGCCGAGTTGGACCACGCCGTCGTAACACGCTCGGCAGCGGTCAAATCTGCTCTTTATCGTAGTCGCGTCTTTGTGATTGCTCCGATTCACGTCACCAGCATCTGTCAGGAGCAATGTTTGTACTGCAATTTCCGTTCTCCAAACAAAGGTATCGGCGTCGAACGCAAACGTCTGACAGACGAGGAACTGGAACAGGAAGCGCTTTACCTCATCGGGGACAAGGGGCTGCGAGTTCTTGAACTCGTCTATGCAACTGACCCGCGCATGCGAGTAGATACTATGTGCCGCCATGTTGAACTGGTGCGGCACGCGTTGGAGCATCACGGAGGCGGCCTTGTCGGTATAAGCTCCGAAGCTTTCGATGAAGACGAATACCGCCTTTTGGTTAGCGCCGGGCTCTGCTGGTCCGTTCTCTGGCAGGAGACTTACGACCGCTCCCGCTATGCGATGCTGCATCCAGGCAAGACAAAGAAAGCAAGATTCGAATACCGCCTCGACGCGTACGAACGCATGCTCGCGGCCGGCGTTGCGCAGGTCGGCATTGGCGTGCTCTCTGGACTCTCCGATTGGAGACAGGACTGGGCCATGTTGATGGTGCATGAGGAATATCTACATCGGCATTGCGGGCGCGGCCCTACGATTCTCGGCATTCCTCGTTTGAAGCGAGCCCCTGGAGCACCCTTTCAAGAGTCGCCCTTCATACCGACGCGGCAGGAATTCCTGGTTACAGTCGCTCTCCATAACCTTTTCGCGCCGTCCACAGCTGCCTTCGTAAGCACGCGGGAGGACTGGGACCTCTGCGTTGAACTGGCTCGGGGCGGAGGGTGTCTATTCACGCTAAATTGCTCTACGACTCCGGGCGGTTACACCCTCCACCACGGAGGATGCCAATTTGCGGCGCACTCTTATGACGCGCCAGTTTACTCCAGGAAACTGGAATCCGAGGGACTCATGCCGGTGTTTCGTTGGGAAGGCGCGGATTTATCGCCCGGAGGAGCTCCTATCGCCACCGAGTGAGCACGTGATGATGCCGGCCTGGAGATTTATTTTGCTGCGGTCCATGGCCAGTGAAGGCAGCAGGGCTCGGACAAATCTGTCATTGAACGGTGCCAACTCGACCGAACCGAGACGACGCATGACAAAACTCCCGAGCGCGGCGGGCCTGGCACGCGTGACGCGAAATCACCGTGAGACCTCTCTACATGCGCGCCGGGCTGCCCCAAGCGAGGGCAGCACAAGACCTGGCGTGCTCTCACCGTTGGCACAATAAGGGACGGCTCAATGGTGTTTTTTCGGGTGTGCCGCCCGGGCAGGCATTTAGCCCCACAGAACGAAAAGCTCTGTGACTACGGAGCACTTCACGGAACGGCTATCAAATTTTTCGGAGAACGCTTGAAAAAACGGGCCGCATTACGAGTTCTTGCCGCGGAGTTCGCGCTCGGCTTCGAGCCAGTCCTCCAACGCGCCGGCTGGCCTTTCTCCACGGAAAAGGTAGAGTTCATAAGCGCGTTGACGAATTTGTTCGATGGTCGGCTCGGACTCGATCACGGGCTCGGCAGCTTTCGTCGCAGGAATGGTTTGTTTCGCCGGTTTCGCCACGGTGACCATATCTTCCTCCATGAAAGGCCCATTCCATGAGCCCTACAACGACGTTCGCGCTTAGACGCAACGGTTGTCAGTGACGGGAGTCACATTGGCACACCTGCTGATCGCCAAAAGGCCGGCTTGTCTGTCACCTGCTCGCGGGAGGATAATCGGCTCAGTTCTCCCCACCGAATGGCCCGACCGGGCTCGCCACTCCTTCGCCGAGAACGGAGAGGAGCGTCAATTCATGGCCACGACCTGCCCTAATTGCGACCTCCCCGGCGATGGCATCTGCAATCGCTGTCATGGAAGAAGGAAAATTCTCCCGGATAAGTCATTCGGTAAGTTCCGCGCTGAGATTGTGTGCCCGCGTTGTAAGGGGAGCGGTGTGTGCCCAACTTGCACCGGGACAGGCGAAGTCGAGTATGGTGGTGAAGGCAAGTGATCCCCGTGACCGGCTAAAGGGCTGGCTCGCACGGCTGGAGTCTACGCGCAGCGTTCTCGACGCGTTGAATGCGGCTGTGAAGGACGTATCGAATCGTCTCTCTCGGATTGAATCCGAACTGCAGAAACTGCACGGCCGTTCAAAGCCAACCCGCCGCGGAACCTTATAACCAAGGGTTACCCGAGAAGGCGATGAGAGAACATGTCTTGCGCATCGGCGGGCGAATTAGGCCAAGCTCAGGAAGTCGCGGCGGACGATCGCATAGCACTCGCACGATTCCGATTCGAGCTTTTCCCGGCTGTGGATGATGACTTTGCCGCGCGCACAGTCGATGGCTCCAAGGCGGTGGAGCACTTCGGCCGCGAAGGATACGACAGATCGCGGCGTGCCAATTGCGAGAGACAAGGACTCGTGAGTCATGGGGAATTCATCTCTCCGCACACGATCTTGAATCATCAACAGTCGCCGAGCTAATCGCTGCTGCACGCGGTGAAGGCGATTGCACGCTGCGGTCTGAGAAATCTGGAGCAACAGATGGCGCAGGTACTTGAGCGAGCGAACTCGTAGTAGACCGCCGCACTCAAATTCTGCTCTGAACGCCTTGGTCTCCGAGCGCAGCGCAGAACCAGGGATTTCCACTTGGGCTGTGTAATAGTGGGTTTCCAGTCCCAGAATTCCGCCAATGTCTAGAACGCCCTCCGAGCCTGTCAAACTGACCTCGGCGCTCCGGCCGTCCTCCATGATTGCCAGAAGAGAAATCACCGCTTCTTCCGGGAAGTAGACGTAAAGGCTGGGTTCACCGGGCCTGAACACAATCTCGTTCGAACAAAACGAGACGCGTTCCAACCGAGGCAGCGCAGCCTCGATTTCGTTCGGCAGGAGACCTGCCAGAATCCAGTTCTTCAAAGGCCGGGGCGGCGGGTCGCTCACAGCCAGAACTTCGGCGAGTTCCTTCGAGCATTCCGATCCTGAACCCTTCGGCGACACGGTACCACCAACGTGGCATGGTCAATAGCAAGAAGCGTCAGCTTATTCTATTACTAGAGTGCGCCGAGAGCTGTGCCGTAGGTCACCGCTCAACGTGATCGTTTCCCGGCGAAACGCGTCGGCCTGTAGAAGCTCTCATCTGCAGACAAGAGGTTGCCGCGATTGGTCTCTTGTGACGGAATCGGTCAAGGCGAAGGCGCCGCTCTTGGTCCCATGGTGTCAAGGGCGCGCCCAGCGAAAGGCAATGTCCAGCGAGGAACGCCGGCTGGTCACCCCGCACAACGGCTCCGGCCATTCCATTGTCGCGTAGCGGACCGACAGGCGAGCGGCTTGCGCTTACAAACATCGTCAGAGCATTCGGATTCCAGTGACAACGGGGAGGGGTCGACGCCTCCCTGGGATGCGAGATTGCTTGAGGATGGCACCATGGCCGGCACCGTTCTGGTTGTATGCCCCGAGAATGAGAGTCGGGGCCAAATTGTAACGACGATTCTGAACTGTGGCCTTCACGCTCTGCCCTGTTCCAGTTGCCGCGAGGCTAACAGTCTTCTCCGGAGCAAGAGCTTCACCGTTCTATTCTGCAGCGACGCTCTCGATGACGGGAGCTATCAGGAAGTTATAGAGATGGCGAAACCCGTCCCCGTGATAATCCTTTCCCGTTTTGCCGAATGGGAGCCTTACATGACTGCGTTACGTGCGGGCGCGTTCGATTACATCGCATGCCCGCCCGACACCGACGAGGTGCAGCGGATCCTGGACTGCGCACTGGAGGAGGTTTGGCGGTTATCGCAGGTAGCGGCCGCCTGATCTTCAGAACGCAACCCTGCGGAGGGTTTGTGGACGCCGGGACCTCCAAAGTCCTGTTGATCGGCGAGAGCGAAGCAGGCTCTTTGTCGCTATTGTCATGCCTTCGCAGATCTGGGTGGCAATGTCAGGTGGCCACCTCCTGCCGGCAAGCAGTTCGGCTTTTAGCCGACGGCTCGTTCGGTCTTGTCCTCTGCAGCGTCGATTTCAGTGGTACAGGGTGGCTAATTGCGACGATTCTTGGTTCGTCTGTAAGCCTTTTCCGCTATCTTCCGGTAGAAAACGGATGCTGGTGGGTCCCTACCGTTCTTCGGGGCGAACGGTGCCTAGGCGCCCTAGCTCTCCGCCCCAACGAATTTTCGAAGACACTCGAGACGCTCGCTTTATCTCCCCGCAAGAAACTCCCTCAAGCTGCGTGAGCCTCGATAGTATCTTGCGAGCTGACATCGGGTTGCCGAAACGTTCAGCAGGGCGATCTTCAACCGAGACTGCAGGAATGCTGAAGCGCATTCGTGGCCATTTTCAGTGGGAGGCTCAAGGGACGACCTCCGCCGCGAAGTGATTGCCGGGATCACCACGTTTGTCACGATGGCTTAGATCGTCGTGGTGAACCCCGCCATTCTTTCGACCGCAGGAATCCCCAAGGGGCCCTCGATGTTGCCACGGCCCTGACTGCGCTGTTCGGTTCGTTGCTGATGGGATTTTATGGGCGCCGCCCATTTGCGTTGCGCCGTACGTGGGCGAGAACGCTTTTGTCGCCTATACGGTCGTGCAAGTCCTCCGGTTTTCCTGGCAAGCCGCCGTTGCGGCGATGTTCTTGGCAGGCGCATTGTTCGTCCTGTTGGCCGCGGCGCGCGTGTGGCCGTGGCTTGATCGTCGTACTGATGATCCTTCGCGCGGGCTGCGATTCTGCTCGGCATCTTGGGCGGCACGATTCTGGCGTTTCTTGCCGGTGTGACAAGGCTCCCCGAAGCATGGGTGAGCCGTCCGCCTAGTCTTGCGCCTATTCTTTGGAAGGTTGACTTTCCCCATCTCGCAAGCGTGGCCTTTCTGGCCGTGATGCTCACGATTTTGATTATAGTCTTCGTCGATATGACCGGAACTCTGGTTGGCGTCTCTGCGCGCGCAAATCTGCTCGACGAGCAGGGCAAACTACCGTGGATTGACCAGCCAATCCTCCTCGACACGCTGGCCACCACCGTCGCGGCTGCCCTGGGCGCTACCACGTCCGGCGCCTACATCGAATCCGTAACGGCAATCGAAGCAGGCGGACGAACGGGCTTGACCCGATCGTGACGGGGCTGCTGTTTGGCCTGGCGCTGTTCTTCTCGCCCATCGTCGCAGCCATCCCGCCAGAAGCCTATGGGCCGGCGCTGATTCATCGCTGGGCGCGGCAGGGAAGGCCGCTTAGCCTCGTGGGTGCTCTGTGCCTTACTCGCTGCTGTTCTATGTGTTCCACAGCTAACAACCACAGCTTCACCGCTCCCAACCCACACTCAACGCACACAGCGAGCGAACTCGGCGGTGAAGCTACGACCAGAACCCGAATCGCCCGGGCGGCATCCTATAGCCACGGCATCATCTGTCAACTATTGCCGGCCGGCAACCTACACCCGGTTCCGAGACCTTATCGTTTCATCCCGTCCGTATCCGTGTGACCGGCGTCACATCTGTCTGTCGCTCACGGCACCGTGTCCTTCCTTAGCGCGCAACTAACATGTGGTTGTTGTGGGCCAGTGCCGAGGGGAACTGGCCCGTTGATGGCATCGCACGCTGAGTGAGGTACTCTCGGGAAAGAGAGAGTCCGTGCGTGCACCGTACAGCCTCGAGATTATCGAGAATTGCCTTTCGTGTGCCCATCGTAAAGAACGGCTCTTCTGCAACCTTCCCCCGACCGCCGTGAAGGCTCTAGCAGCAATTACATCGTCGGCCGCCTATCCGCCGGGCGCCACGCTGTTCGTGGAGGGGCAAGCTCCGCGCGGCGTCTTCATCTTGTGCAGCGGAAAGGCCAAGCTGTCGACGACATCAGCGGAGGGCCGAACCCTGATCCTGAGGATCGCTGAGCCGGGCGAGGTACTCGGGCTTTCGGCCACGGTCACGGGCAAGTCCTATGAGCTCACGGCGGATGTCATTGAGCCATCACAGGCGAATTTCATTTCGCGCAGCGACTTCCTGCGATTCTTGCGCGAACAAGGCGAAGCGGCGCTACGCGTCGCGCAACATCTGAGCGAAACGTACCGGTCCGCGATCGGCGAAATGCGCATGATCGGTCTCTCTCATTCGGCCAAAGAGAAGCTGGCCCGTTTCCTCCTAGAGCAGTCAGCGGAGCAGGATAGGGGAAAAGACCAGGTGCGCTTCACTATGGCCTTCACGCACGAGGAAATCGGCGAGATGATCGGGGCTTCGCGCGAAACGGTCTCCCGCCTTTTCGCCGAATTCAAACGCAGAGGGCTGTTGCAGGTAAGAGGGTCGGCAATCACGGTTACGAGCCGGGAGGCCCTCAATGAGATCATCCACTATTGAAAAATCAGGCTCTCGTCGCACCGCGCGAGCCGTGTCACCGTAGTGGCCAGTGCGCACAAAGCGCCCATCCGCTTTCGATAACTTTCAGCAAAAAATAACGTGCACGGGTAGCGACAGCGATCGAGAAGGGGCTTCGTCGTCAATCGCCGCGTTTTCCCTTTAGTGCTTCAAAGGCTGAGACGATGTCGAGCAATTCGGAGGTGATCGACGCTTGCCGCGACTGACTGAACTCGGAGGTGAGCTCCTTCAGCCGGTCTTCGATATTGCGTTCAGCAACCTGCATGCTGGCCAGCCGGCTCGCGTTTTCGCTGGCCAGAGACTCTGCAAACGCGCGGAAAAGCGATACGAACAGGTACTCTCGGATGAGTGCCTGAAAAAGCCGCTCAGTCTCCATGCGGTACATGGGTATCACTTTCGACGGCCAGCGGCGCACCTTCAGGCTTCGGATCCACTGGGTATCCACCGGCAGAATCCGGATGCCGCGTGCGCGGTAAACCACGCCGGAGATCAGCCTGCAATAGAACAACACGACCATCTCGATGCCGCGTTTGCTGTGCCAGTCGTCCACCAGGCGGAGTATCTCGTGCACCGTGGCCGTAATCCCCGCGGGCGACCCCGGCACATGCAAGGTCGCTTCGACGCGCCGCCCTGAATCTTCAAGCTGTGCGCCGGCCCGCAAGCCTACTGCCAAAACGGCCTGGTTCAGGCGATTCAGAGGAAACCGGGCTAGCGCCTGCAAAGCATGATCAACAATGAGATCGTTGAGTTGTCCGCACATCCCCTGGTCAGACCCGAAAATGATGACACCGAAACATGCTCACGCTAGCGGACCCGGCTGTCAGTGATGGGAGTCACGCTAGGTTTGGTCACAGACGTACGGTATGTGCGCAACGGTGACAACGTGATAGGGACAGTCAAGGTCATATCCTCCCGCGCGGCTCGCCCTAGTCGTTTCCAGTCGCGCGGGAGGTCCAGCCGAGGCGAGACCAGAGGATGGAAAGGCCGCACCAAGGCAGAGTCTTGGGAGACTATCGATGTCATTAGCATGATGTCGCAATGATTGTCAGTAATGAGAGTCACATTGGGGTGCGTAAGTGACCGAGTCTCCTGGCACGAACGCGTCACCGGAGGGGGGCTAACGCGATCGCGAAATTGCCCCGAGCATAGTTGAAAGCGGCGGCTCTCGACATGCTGCACGTTACGCGACCTGAGCTTGCGGGGTCAACGACGGATTCAGCTTGCGTTGC
>Ga0208140_1000227_pt1 | contig 9399 bp, 8 predicted proteins | sample SF_Rice_5C_0N_40_FD_185616 | JGI IMG/M metagenome (GOLD analysis project Ga0208140, IMG submission 185616) | Rice paddy soil microbial communities from Twitchell Island, California, USA - SF_Rice_5C_0N_404 (SPAdes) (version 2) | ecosystem: Environmental > Terrestrial > Soil > Paddy field/soil ... | reverse complement strand
GATTTGCGTCTGCGAGTATGGACGGAAAAGCGCGTTCTCTGAGACGCCTTTACATTTGCAAATGCAGCGTTCGTTGGTGAATGGATTCCAGTGACGGACGGCAAGCGGGTGCAAGGATATTTGGCCTGAGTCGGCAAATCCCACGATTGGTTCGAGCGCAAAACCAAACTTCCGGTAACCCCGTTTACCAGGACTTTGCCTTGCCGGACACTTGCCCTCCCTGAGTGCCGAAGCGATCCAATTATCGAAAACCGAGCTGCGTGCTACAGATCAGGAGTTTCGAGCGGTTCTTCACGGTTAGAAAAGATCCTGCCGGAACCCAGAGGACATCGCCCTCGGCAAAGCTGAGCTTCTTGCTGGAGACGTTCTCGAACGTTACATCAGTGTTCGCGTTGAAGACCAGGAGACCGTCGTGACTGCCCGTTTCTACGCTCGCGTGCTTCCCGCCAAATAGACACAAGGCCACAACCTGTGTCTCCTGTGTTCGGAACAACGCCATCAGCCCCGAAATGTTCTTATTCCACGTAAGAACGGTGTGCCCAAGCTCGACGTTGGCGTGGCAGCCTGATTTTTCGCCCCCTGGAACTTCCTCACATTCGTTGAACACGCCACCCTGTTGCCGGAGCAGTTCGACCGCGACAATCTTGATGGATTCGTTGGTGCCGTTTTTCCAAACGTCGGTAAAAGGCCCGCGAGCATACTGCTCTGGCTTTCCTGCGGGCGCAAACCCGGTTGCGGTTATCACATTGAGGTCTGGTGACTGGCCGTTTTGGACGATTGCAGATATGCAGTCATGCGGAACCGTGTAGGGCAGCGTCTTTTCATGGGGCCCGAGTTGAAGTGTCCAAACCCGCACCAAATCGTTCTGAAGAACCAAATGGTGATGCGGTTCGGAGCTAATTGGCACCGCAGCATCCTGGCAGTGTGCCACGGGTAGAAAGAAGACAACGAAGAATGCGACGATCACCGCTCGCATGCTGCGGATACTACTCGTGTTCTAGTCGACGATTCAAGACTTGTCATTACCGCAACCTTCGGGACACCAAGCGCTCGGAGACTCGGCGAGTGGTCGGTAAGTCGGCTACTCGGACATTTCCTGGCTGAGTTAATGCCCGCATTTGGCAAATTCGGTTTCTGGCGGTATGCGAAACGAGAGAGGTTCGCTTATTTTCGGCTGGTACACGAGTTCACCGTATTTTGCCCACTTAGTCTTAAACAGTTTCGCGTCAGCCACGTAAAACCAGGTTCCAAGGTCAAGCTGAAGCGCACCTTGCTCGCGAGGCGGGAGCTCCTTCGACAGCGGCAAGTACACCGTGGTCTCCACCGTGAACGACTTGCCCGGGATAAGGATGGTGAAATCAGGGGAAGGGGCATCGGACGGCGGAGTTCGTAAATCAGTGACCATCCAATCGTTGTTTATTTCCGTATAAGCGTTCCCTCTCTTGACGGTGATTCCGTACCACGCCAGCCCTATATTCTTAGACACGATCAGTTTGGTACCCGCGATGTTCTTGATTTCCAGCCGCAGTTTGAGGCGAACGACCGAAACCTCCGAAGTGCTTGTTCCACGGCAGTTCTCTTGGCCGATTTCCGCAACCTTTACTTCCAACTGGTTCGCAGGGTCGGCCGCTGTTCCTCGACGGTCAAGGACGATCCAAGACACCGTCGCGGTCACAGCGGCAAATACGATGACCCAGCGCAGGGCTTGGCGAGAAGGTCGTTTCATTTCGTCGGTACGGCTCATACAGCCGAGCTACAGTAACATTTCTCTGCCGTCTCAAGGTGTCACACGATCGAATGGTCGTGTAGTCGGCTACTCGGACATTTGGTCCATTCGCTTGTTCTGAAGGAGCGACCCGCTCTAAACTCGCGTGCATGCGACCTAGGTTCCTAGCATTCGCGTTGCTCGCGATCGGATTTGGCAGCTGTTTGACAACTCTTTACGGGCAGTCTGCTGAAAAAACCGATCCATCGCAGGCGGAAGTGCTCATAACAAAGCTGGGGGACCCTGTCTATCCTCGCATCGCGCATGTCGCGAACATTCACGGTGACGTAACGTTGGCGCTTCGGATTCGACCCGACGGAAGCGTTGAATCGCTTGAATATGTTAGCGGTCCCCCTTTGCTAAAGCAGGCCGCACTCGATAGTGCGAAAGAGTCGCAGTTCGCGTGTCAACGATGCGGGAATGGGGCGGTTTCGTATTCGCTGGTCTACACGTTTCAGTTGTCAAATGAAAACTGCTGCAATACCCCAGATGGCCCGCCGAAGGTGTCCATCTCGCAAAATCACATCTCGGTCACAATCGCTCCGTTCTGCTTTTGCGACCCGCCAGTGGCAATCGGAAAAGTCCGCTCCCTTAAATGCTTGTACCTGTGGAGATGTGCAAGGCGCTAGCAGCAGCGCTGATTCGCATACCTGCGTTCAGCGGACCAAACTCCTGATAAGTCGTCTAACCGTACATTCGCCCTGAAATGAAAAATCGTCACCAATCAATTTCGTAGAAAACGTACCAGTTTCGGCTCAATTGTTTGAACGCGTACGCGTATTTGCGATCAGGTTTTTCCCTGGCTTCTGTGTCGAGGGTTTCCAGCGGCGAGTTCGATGTCGGCGACACCTTCTCGGTCGAGTAAACGTAGCCTGCGCTGGAACCCCCGGTGCAGAGCCCTCGTGAAACAGCCACAAAGAAAATCGCGCCAGGGAAATCTTTGGTGCGCACGATGCCTTCTTGGAGCGGCACCTGCCGGAAAAGACTCCGGTACGCGTCCCACCGGGTTTCTGTGATGCCGATATCGGTGCGGGGCCAGCCACTGTTGTTGCTGAGGTAAGTAAAATCAGCAGCAATCCGGATCAACTGCGAGTCTTCTTCAGCCATTGCGAGGAGCCGGTCTAGCGCCCTCGAATTTGCACCGAAGTGCTCTTCGAGTTCCGCTCCAGCTAGGCTACGAAGGTCTGTCGGGCTGGGCCGAGCAGCCCGTGCGAGCGCGGCTAGCGAGTTCTTATCAAGGCCAGCAGCGCCCCCAGTCGCACCAAAGTTAAAGAGCGTGTAATCGCGATAGCCAAATCCCTGTTGCTTGTAGTCCCATGGCCCGTACTTCCGCCAACGTTGGTACAGTTGGGGAGATATCGGGAACGGCAACCAAGCGGGTAGCCCCTGAGCTTGAGAAGCACTCGCCTGTCGAGAGACTAACCCGGCGGATAATGTGTTCTGGCAACGCGCCGACCGCGCACAGATCGTGATCAAAGCGAGGGCTACTAATATCCGCGTTCTGCTTCCCGCAGACACTCCCGATCGTTCATCATGGATACTGAACATCGCGCACAAATTTACCACGAGTCGGACCGAATGGGCGTGTAGTCGCCTTACCGTACACTCGGTCTTGGGCAAGAAAAGCCGGGCGACCCTCCCCTGTCCCCCCTTTCGAATGCCACAGAGTCAAGCATCCCTCCTCCTGTCGATCCTCACAGAGTCAAATGCCTCTGTACTGGTACCCCGCCCACGCCCTCCCCTCCATCCCGCCTCCACCGATTGTTCTCTCGACTGTGGACTGTCGACTGTTGGTCGTCGGCTGTTAACTCTCACTCGGACTGTGCAATATTTACCTATTGACAAATAACTGGAACTGTGTTATATAGGGCCTTTATCTTATGCGACACGTCATCGACTACCGGCCGCCTTGGGAACGCAAACGACGCCGCCCTTGGGCACCCGGCGAAACCCATCAGGTCATTCCCGCCGCCGCGGCGATTCCAACCCGTGAATACTCGGTCTTGCTAACCCCTGCGGAGGGCTCGCCACTGCAGCTGAAATTGATCGATACACGCGACGAACAAAAAAAGGGCTTAACCCAAGCAGTTTCACTCACATGACAAAAATTTGATCGATACAAAATCGATGTTCGTGCATGCCAAAATAGCCCGGAAAAAAGAGGACGAACCTATCGCTTAGCACCAATCACAGCGCGAAAACCAAGAGCCAAGAGAGATTCTTCGGCCCGCAGTGCGAGCCTCAGAATGACGGGGCGGTTCGTTGATGCGGCGGGCAAAAGCTCCAAGCGAAGCCGAGGGTCAGGGGAGTTCGGGTTCGGCGGCTTCGGTCCAGGGTTCGTGAGCCGGGAGGCGGGAGAGCACCGCGTCTTCCAAGTCGTGCGCGCTTTTGGCGTCGTGAGGGTAATTGCAGACGAAAGTTTCGTAAGAGAAGTGGTTGTTGGCGCCCACCAGGCGGAGCGAATCCTCCAGCGCAAACTTCAGGCGGTTGGCGACGGGTGTGTCGGTGTCGGAAAGCAGGAGGCCGAAAACGGTTTTGTCGAGAAGATACATGGAATCGGCGGGACGCATGATGCGTTCGATGGCGCGGGCGGCAGCGCCGAGCGCCGCCGTCTCGAGGTTCGCGTCGGCCGAGTTTCCGGTGAACGTAATTTTCAGGATCAGGACGGACAGCGTGCGGCCCATGGTGGCGGCGCGGCGGAAGTCCATGGCCAGACGATCCTGGAAATGACTCAGGCCCTGGATGGTATGCAGCAAATCCGCGTTGCCGCGGTGCTGCAATTCGAGGTTCTTCTGCAGTTCCGCGACGAGCTGCTGCTTGAGATTGTGGAAGTTCTTTTGACGGTCGAGCAGATAGGCGGCAATCAGCAGCGAGAGGATGCAGAATCCGAAGAAGGCGAAGCGCAAGGGCCACTTCTGGGTTTCGACCGGATGCACGAACACCAGCGGATACATCAGCAGCGCCAGGCCCGCGGCCATCACCAGAACGACAGCGGCCGCCAGGATGGTGAGGTGACGCTCGCGGCGCTCGAGCTTGTCGAGTTCCGTCAGATTGAATGCAGCCATGGCCGAGTCTCCCAAGGCGGCAGCACTTCGGGGACACGGCGGAGCGCTACCGTTAGCCGAATTTTCGGATGAAACGCGGGCCGGGACAAGCGGGCGTTCCCCGCGTGTGACTTAGGTCTAACGGCGCAGGATGATGAACGCCGGAAGGACGGGATGCCGAGCTGGGGTCAATCGGGGCGGAGTTCGGGGCGGGCGCCGAAGAAGCGGAAGTAGAGCGCGAGGCTGAAGGCGATGACGGCGGCATAGGCGTAGAAGGGCATGGCGATGTCTTCGGCGGCGAAGGCGTAGCCGGTGAAGACGATGGCGCCGGTGGAGGCCGAGAGGCGCGCGACCTGGCTCATGCCCATGGCGCGGCCGGTTTCGTTGTCGTGGACCATGGCGGTGAGCGCGGTTTGCTGGGCGGGAACGGCGATGACGCGCAAGGTGGGCGTGAGGATGTAAACCAACAGGGCGAGAGGCAAGCTGCGCGTGAGAGGCAGGAAGAGCAGCAGAATCGCCCCGGCACCGCGGCTGAAGGCCACGCCCTTGACGAAGCCGACTCTGCGTTCGATGTAGGGCGCGAGAAGCAGCGCGACCGAACTGAGGATCTCCGCGGCGAAGCCATAGACGGCCATCTGCGGCCGCGGGATGTGGTAGACGATCACGAAGAAGGGAATCAGGAAGGGCATGATCAGGCCCTGCGAGAAGCCGTTCACCGCGCCCGTGATGGAAAATTTCCCAATCACTTTCAGGCTTTTCAGACGCGGCCGCGCACCATTCTGCGGATTTGCAAGCTTCATCGGCAGGATGAAGACGAGACCAACCGCGCTGATGAGGAAGGCGGCAAGAAAGGCGTCGCGCCCGCCCAGCGCACGAGCCATCAGCATGCCGCCGGCCCCGGCCAGGCCGCCCAGGAAAATCAAAAGAGAAAAGTAGAAGGTGCGGTTGTGGAGGTTCGTCAGATCGGCAACAACCGCGCTCTGAACGGGGACAGCCGCGCCGCCCGCGGCTCCCGAGGCGCGCGCGCCCGTGGCGGAAAAGCCGCCCAGAATGCAAGCAGCGAAGAGAAAGGGCAAGCGTCCCGATGCGAAGGCCAGAGAGGCGCCGAGAGGCAGCAGGATGCCGGCGAGGAGGAGCGTCCCCTTGCGGCTCCAGACGTCGGCCAGATAACCGCACAGGAACGCGAAGACGGCGGTGGCGATGGTGGCGGCGGCGTAAAGCAGGCCCAGCGTAAAGGCGCTGTAATGGAAGGTGGTGAGAACGTAGTAGGGAAATGCGACGGCGATCAGGCCGGCGGCCAGCGTGCGAGTGAGGCGGAAGAGGAGCAGGAGGCGGAGTTCCCGAGTTTGGGACATCAGCACTTCAGAATAGCAGGGAAGCGAAGGTTATGAGCTGCGATTCGCGTGGGCCGGGCTGAAGCGGCGCTCGGGCGGGCGGGGAATCGTCAGGGACAAGGGCGAGAAACTCGTCTTTACACCAAGTACTTTATTATATAAAGTACTTGGTGTGTTGTCGCCGAGTTCAGGCCGAAAGGCCGGGAGAGCCAGCCCGCCATGCGATTTTCCAAGCAACTGTGGTGCCCGCGTGAAATGAAAGAAGCGCCGGTCCTGAATCCGGCGGAGGTTGTGGCAGGGGTCCAGGCACGCTATGCGCTGCTGATCAATCCGTTCTATCCGAAGGACCCGCACGCAAGTTTTGGCAAACATGTCCTTACGCCGACTCTGGCGCTGAGCAGCTTTGCGGCGACCACGCCGGCGCACTGGAAGGTGGAGTATTGGGACGAAAACCTGCTCGACGGGCGCCCGCCCTTTGCGCCGATGCCGGCGGTTGTGGGCATCACGGTGCATCTGACGTTTGCGAAAAGGGCGTTCGAGATCGCGGGGTGGTATCGAAGCCGAGGAAGCAAGGTGGTGCTGGGCGGGCTGCACGTGCTGTCGTGTCCTGAGGAGTGCGCGCCGCATGCGGACGCGCTGGCGTTGGGAGACGGTGTGCAACTATGGCCGCGGATCCTGGCAGACATCGAAACGGGACGCCTGCAGCCAAGATACGCGGCCACATACGAGAGCGATTACCGGTTGGATCCGGCGCCACGGCGCGCGATTCTGCCGCGAAGAAGCTTTTTGACAACGACGAGCCTGATTGCAACGCGTGGATGCCACAACCGGTGCGGCTTCTGCTATCTGGCCACGGACGGATTGCGGATGCCGTACCGGATGAGGGACCCCCGGCAGGTGGCGGAGGAGTTCGAGGCGGACGGGCAGCCCTACGGCGTGTTCGTCGACAATAACCTGGGTTCGAACCGGCCGTATCTGCGGGCATTGTGCCAGGCGCTGCGGCCCCTGAAGAAAATTTGGAGTGCGGCGGTAACGATTGACGTGACCGACGATCCCAGTCTGGTTCGCGCAATGGCGCTGGCCGGGTGCACAGGCGTGTTCGTGGGCTTCGAGTCGCTCACGGACCAGAACCTGGCCGAGGCCAGAAAGAAGACGCCCAGGGCGAGCGATTACGCACGGCGAGTGCGGCTGCTGCACGAAAACGGGATACAGGTGAACGGCTCGTTCGTGCTGGGATTCGACCACGACCGGAAGGACGTCTTCGCGCGAACGGCAGAGTGGATCGAAGAGAACCGGCTGGAATGCGCGACGTTCCACATCCTGACGCCGTATCCGGCTACGCCGCTGTTCCGGCAAATGGAAGCGGAGGGAAGACTGCTGCATCGCGATTGGAGTTTGTACGACACGGCGCATGCAGTGTTCCGGCCGAAGAATATGTCTCCCGAGGAATTGGAAGAAGGCTATGCGTGGATCTACCGGCGCCTTTTCTCGCACGCATCGATTTGGCGGCGGAGGCCCGCGGATTGGCGCGCAGTGCCGCCGTATCTGGCGATGTCATACCTGTACAAGCGCTCGAACCGGTTTTGGCGGTTGCTGATTCGATATCATCTGGTACACGCAGCGTGGCGGCCGCTGGTCGAGCTGACACGTTTGCGGCATCTGCGGTTCCGGGAAAAATTGGACGGCGAGCAGGTGAAGCGAGCGCGGGTAAATGTGGTGACGGCAGGCGTGTAGGAAATCAGCCGAGGACGACGAGGACTTCGTGGTGCTGGTGATCGTCGGCGAGGCGAATATCGGCGATGCCGACGTGGAGGACGCCGTCGATGCGGGTGAGCGCAACGCCCTTGGAGACGGCGGAGGGATTTTCGACGCGAATGTCGTAGACGGCGGAATGATAGCGGAAGGTGATGGAGAAGCGCGGCCAGTTGCGCGGGATGCAGGGATCGACGCGCAGGCTGAGGCCATGCATCTGGAAACCGAGAATGCACTCGATGCCGACGCGATAGAGCCAGCCGGAAGAACCGGTGTACCAGGTCCAACCGCCGCGGCCGACGTGGGGAGGTTCGGAGTAGACGTCGCCGGCCAGAACGTAGGGCTCGACTTTGTAGCGCTGCACGCCGGCGCGCGAGCTGGAATGGTGAATGGGGTTGAGCATGCGGAACACCTCGGCGGCGCGGTCGCCGTCGCCAAGCATGGTGTACGCGAGGATGTTCCAAACGGCGGCGTGCGTGTATTGGCCGCCGTTTTCGCGGATGCCGGGAACGTAACCTTTGATATAGCCGGGATCGTGGGTCGCCACTTCGCGGAGCGAGGGTGCGGTTTCCGCCGGGTTGCTACCTTCCGCTAGCGGGGTTCGCCCGGGCGTGGATGAAACATCCGCGGGATCGTCATGCGCATGCTGGCCGTTCGTGCCGGAGGATGCGGCGGGAACGTGCGGCTCCGGCGCCGGCGATCCTGATTCGGTAGCGATCTGGGCAGCCACAACATGGGTCGCGCCGCCGGCAGCCGCGGTGTGGACGAGTTCGGCGGGTTCGGCTGCGACCGGTTCCGGTACGGCCGGTGAAACGGGGAGCGGAAGAGCATCCGCGCGGCCTGACGTTTCACCGAACGGCGGCGTGAAGAGAAGCACGAGCCCGGCGGCGGGCCGCACGAGATTGTTATAGACGGAATCCATGGCTTGGCGCGCGCGACGGGTTTCCGCAGCGCCGCTGATGACTCCCCAGGATTGCGCGATGGAATCGATGCGGCATTCGGAGTTGCGCGATGAGCCGAGCGGCGCGCCGTCGTCGTAATAGGCGCGGAGATACCAAGCGCCGTCCCAGGCTTCGCGTTCGAGGGCGGCCTGCAGCGCGCTGAGATGGAGACGCCATTTCTGGGCGCGTTCGTGCTCGCCGCGGTCGGCGGCAATGCGCGCGAAACGCGTGAGCACCGCGTGGTGAAGCCATGCGAGCCACACGCTTTCGCCCTTGCCGTGTTCGCCGACGCGGTTCATGCCGTCGTTCCAGTCACCGGTGCCCATGAGCGGCAGGCCATGCTGTCCGGCAGCGAGGCTCGAGTCGATGGCGCGCGCGCAATGCTCGAACACGGTGGCCGCCGTGTCCGAACCGCGCGGCTCGAAATAGGAATCGGCCTGTCCCTCGGGAATGGAATCACCTTCGATGAAAGGAACGCGCTCATCGAGCAGGGACATATCGGTGGTGCGCTCGATGAAATGAGACACCACATAAGGCAGCCAGAGGCGGTCGTCGGAGATGCG
>Ga0208140_1000218_pt1 | contig 9805 bp, 11 predicted proteins | sample SF_Rice_5C_0N_40_FD_185616 | JGI IMG/M metagenome (GOLD analysis project Ga0208140, IMG submission 185616) | Rice paddy soil microbial communities from Twitchell Island, California, USA - SF_Rice_5C_0N_404 (SPAdes) (version 2) | ecosystem: Environmental > Terrestrial > Soil > Paddy field/soil ... | reverse complement strand
GCCGGCAGGCGTGACGCCCTCGTCACGGAGTCGGCACACCACCGTTTTTGTGTCTGACACCAGGACGTGTCCCGAAGGGACACGTCACGGGGCGAGCCGCTCTATCGCCCAGCCGCCGCCGGCGGCCGGGCGATAGGCGAAGCGGTCGTGCAGACGGTTGTCGCGGTGCTGCCAGAACTCCCACGCGGACGGCACGACGCGGTAGCCGCCCCACGACTCGGGGCGCGCCGGGGCGGCGCCCGCAAGCTCGGCCTCGATCTCCTCGATCCTCGCCTCCAGCTCCTGCCGCGACGCGAGCGGCTCGCTCTGCCGCGACGCGAGCGCACCGACCCGGGCCCCGCGCGGCCGTGACGCGAAGTACGCGTCCGACTCGGCCGCCGCGACGCGCTCGACCCGCCCCTCGACCCGCACCTGCCGCCCGAGCGGCGCCCAGTGGAAGAGGAGCGCCGCCCGCGGGTTCGCCTCCACCTCCCGCCCCTTGCGCGAGTCGTAGTGCGTGAAGAAGACGAGCCCGCGCGCGCCCGCCTCCTTCAGCAGCACCATGCGCAGGGAGGGCGCCCCGCCCGCGGAAGCCGTCGCCAACGCGACTGCCTCCGGATACTGGACCGCCTCCCGCGCCTCCGTGAACCAGCGCTCGAACTGCCGCAGCGGGTCGGCGTCGAGATCGCGCCGCCGCAGCTCCGTCTCCGTCACGAGATCAGCGACTGGCGCAGCGCGGTCGCGACCGCCTGCGTGCGCGTGTCCGCGTCGAGCTTCGCCATCGCCTTGCGGACGTGCGTCCGAACCGTCTCCGGGGAGATGAACAGCTCTCTGCCGATCTCCTCGTTGGTGTGACCGTCGGCGAGCAGCCGCAGCACCTCCCGCTCGCGCTGGGTCAGCTGCGGCAGCTTCGCGGACATCTGCGCGCTGACGAGGACTCCCGCGAGCACCGGGTCGACGTACGTCTCCCCCGCTGCGACGCGCTGCACCGCACGAACGAGGTCGGCGAGCGGCGCCTCCTTGAGGACGAAGCCGCGGGCGCCCGCGTCGAGCGCGTCCGTGAGCAGCGCCCTGTCCCCGAACGCCGTGTAGAAGACGACGGACGTCTCCGGCGAGGTCACCGCGGCGCGCGAGGCGACCTCGATGCCCGAGAGCCGCGGCATCTGGATGTCGATCAGCGCGACCTGCGGCTGCAGCTCCTCGATCCGCGCCAGCGCCTGCTCGCCGTCCGGCACCCGCGCCACGACCTCCACGCCGTTCCGCCCCAGGACGTCGGCGACGGCGGCGAGCATTGCCGGATGGTCATCGGCGACGACGCAGGTGATGACGCTCTCGTTCACAGCTCCCTCGCCCTCGGCATGATTGCGACCCCCTTCGAGGGTGCCGCACATCGCGCACGTCTACCCTCACAGCATGAGTCCCGAGCCGCAGTCGCCAGGAATCCCCCGTACTCTGCAGCAGCTTCCGGACGGATACGCCGACGCTCTCGCACCGGCCGCGCGGCTGGCGGCGCTCGGGCAGCTGACGGCCGGCGCCGTGCACGCCGTCAACAACTCGGTCTTCGCGATGCTCGCCCACTTGGAGCTGCTGCTGGCCGACCTGCCGGCGGAGGACTCGACGGGCGAGCGGCTCCGCACGATCCAGGAGACGGGGCTCGAGCTGCGGGAGACGCTCCGCCGCCTGGGGGCGCTCGCCCGCGGCGCCGAGCAACCCGGCCCGGCCCTCCTCGACGACGCGGCGCGAGAGGCGGTCGCGCTTCTCCGCAAGACCCGCGCCGGCGAGCTCGACGTGCACCTTCCCGACGACGAGCTTCCGGTCGCGGGCACGCCGGCCGAGGTGGCGCAGGCGGTCGTGCACGTGCTCGTCCACGCGGCGGCGGTCTCGGGGCGCGGCGCCCTCGACGTCCGCGTGGCGACCGCAGGCGGCTCGGGCGAGCTCCGCGTCACCTTCGCGCCGGCCGACGGCGACCCCGGGGCGGCCTCGGACGGCGGCCTCGGGCTCCTCGTGGCGCAGGCGATCGCGCACCGGCTCGGCGGCTCGCTCGACGCCGACGGCCCGGCCTGCCTGCGGCTCGCGCTGCCGGCGCTCGGGCCGGTGCGGTAAAGCCGCGCCGTGCTTGCGAGCCGGCCACGATGCCGCCCGGAGGGCCTCCGGCGAGCATGCGCGGTGCATAGAGACAACCCGGGAGATGGAGTCGCAATCCGCCACGCACGTCAACCGCTTCGGGTCTCCCGTGAGCCGGGCTCCGGCCGCGCGGGCGCCCGTGCGCGCGCGAGGCGACTCCGCCTCTCGCCGGGGGACGGCCGCGACGGCCGTCCCCCGGCACCGTGAGATCGGAGATGCAGTGCAGAGGCTCGTGCTCGTGGGGACGCTGAAGGAGGGATCGGCCGGCCGGGCGCGCGACCTCGTGCGCGGCGGTCCGCCCTTCGACCCCGGTGAGCGCGGCTTCGACCGACACGGCGTCTACCTCACGACCGAGCACGTGACCTTCATCTTCGAGAGCGACGCGGCCGACGCAGCCCTGCGGGACCTCCTCGCGGAGCGCCTCGACTCCGAGGCCTTCCGCGAGTGGTCGTCCCTGCTCGAGGGGCCGCCGCAGCCCGCGCTCGAGGGGTACTACTGGAAGAGGACAGGATGAGCACCATCGCCCACGAGCCCACCGACGTCATCCTCCGCGACGGCTCGACGCTGCGCCTGCGGGCGCCGCTCGCCTCCGACGCGGACGAGCTGCTCGGCTTCTTCGCGCGGCTCTCGGACGGCAGCCGCTATCTGCGCTTCCACGGCTTCCCCGCCCTCGGCCCGAAGCTCGTGGAGCCGTTCGTCGACCCCGACTGGGACGAGACCGGCGCACTGCTCGGCTGCTTCGAGGGTCGCGTCGTCGCGCTCGCCAACTTCGCGCGTCTCCGTGACCGGCGCGCCGCCGAGGTCGCGTTCACGGTCGACGACGGCTTCCAGCGCAAGGGAATCGGCACGCGACTGCTGGAGCGGCTCGTCGCCCTCGCGGCCGAGGCCGGGATCGAGGAGTTCGTCGCCACCGTCCTGCCCGAGAACCGCAACATGCTCGACGTCTTCCGCGACGCGGGCTTCAACGCCGTGCGCGAGCTCGGCGGCGGCGAGGTCGAGGTGCGCTTCCCGATCGCGTCGACCGCGCACTACCGCGACGTCGTCGCCGCCCGCGACCACGTCGCCGTGCGCGCCTCGCTGCAGCCGTTCTTCGAGCCGGCGTCCGTCGCCGTGATCGGCGCCTCGTCGCGGCGCGGCTCGATCGGCGGCGAGCTGTTCCGCAACATCCTCGCCGCCGACTTCAAGGGCTCCGCCTACCCGGTCAACCGCAAGGGCGACGCGGTCGCGGGCGTCCACGGCTACACGGGCGTCGGCGAGATCCCCGACCCGGTCGAGCTGGCCGTGATCTGCCTGCCGGGCGAGCGCGTGATCGACGCGGCCCGAGAGGCACTCGCCGCCGGCGTTCGTGCGCTCGTCGTCATCTCGGCCGGCTTCGCCGAGATCGGCGCCGCGGGCGTCGCGCGCCAGGACGAGCTGCTCGCGCTCGTGCGCTCTTTCGGGGCACGCCTGATCGGGCCGAACTGCCTCGGCATCGCGTCGGCGGCGGTCGACCTCAACGCGACCTTTGCGCCGCGCGCATTCCCGCACGGCAAGATCGGCTTCTCCTCGCAGAGCGGCGCCCTCGGGCTCGCGCTGCTCGAGCGCGCCGAGGCGAGCGGGCTCGGGCTCACCTCCTTCGTCTCGATCGGCAACAAGGCCGACGTCTCGTCGAACGACCTGCTCGAGTGGTGGGAGGACGACGAGGCGACCGAGATCGTGATGCTCTACCTCGAGTCGTTCGGCAACCCGCGTGCGTTCGCCCGGATCGCGCGACGGCTCGCGCGGCGCAAGCCGATCCTCGCGATGAAGGGCGGCACGACCCGCGCCGGCAGCAAGGCGGCGAGCTCGCACACCGCCGCGCTCGCCGGCTCCGAGGCCGCGGTCGACGCGCTCTTCCGCCAGGCGGGCGTGACCCGGACGCGGACACTCGACGAGCTCGTCGACGTGGCGACGCTCCTCTCCGCCCAGCCGGTCCCGCGCGGCCGGCGCGTCGCGCTGCTGACGAATGCGGGCGGCCTCGGCATCCTCGCCGCCGACGCGTGCGAGGCGGCCGGCCTCGAGCTGCCGACGCCGAGCGAGGAGACGCGGGCGGCGCTCGCCGAGGCGATGCCCTCGGAGGGCTCGAGCGCGAACCCGATCGACCTCCTCGGCTCCGCGAACGCGACGACCTTCGCGGAGACGCTCCCGATCGTCCTCGGCGACCCCGGCATCGACGCGGTGATCGTGCTCTTCGTCCCGACGGTCGGCGTCGACGAGGACGAGGTCGGCGCAGCGATCAGCCGCGCCGCGGCCGAGGCCGACGGGAAACCGGTGCTCTGCGCGTTTCTCAGCGCGAAGGGCGCGCCCGCGACGCTCCGCAGCGCCGCCCCGGTGCCGTCCTTCGCCTACCCGGAGGCAGCGGCGCGGGCGCTCGGACGGGCGGCCGACCGCGGCGACTGGCTGCGGCGGCCCGCCGGTTCGCTGCCCGAGCTCGACGTCGACCGCGAGGCCGCCGAGGCCGTCGTCGCGGAGGCACTCGACGGCGACGGCTGGCTCGACCCGGCGCAGACGCGGCGGCTGCTCGAGGCGTACGGGCTCCCGGTCGTCCCGGAGCGCGTCGTCGGCTCGGTCGACGGCGCCGTCGCGGCCGCAGTCGAGCTCGGCTTCCCCGTCGTCGTCAAGAGCGCCGCCGCCGGCGCGCACAAGACCGAGTCCGGCGGCGTCGCCCTCGACCTCGGCGACGAGGCCGAGGTGCGGGCCGCGGCCGAGCGGATCGGCGCGCCGCTGCTCGTCCAGCCGATGATCCGCGGCGGTGCGGAGCTGCTCGCCGGCGCCGTCCAGGATCCCGTGTTCGGCCCGCTCGTCGCATTCGGGCCCGGCGGCGTCCTCGCCGAGCTGATCGGCCAGGCGCAGTTCCGGCTCGCTCCGCTCGCCGACCTCGACGCCGAGGAGCTCGTCCACGCCGGCAAGGCCGGACGCCTCGTCGCCGGCTTCCGCGGCGCCCCGCCGGCCGACGCCGGCGCGCTCGTCGACCTCATGCTCCGCCTCTCCCGCCTCGCCGAGGACCTCCCCGACGTGGCCGAGCTCGACCTCAACCCCGTGCTCGCCCTCCCCGACCGAGCGGTCGCCGTCGACGCCCGCGTCCGCATCGCCCGCCCCCGGCTGCAGCGCCGCGCGAAGAGCTGGTAGCCCGTCGCGCCTCGGAGGCGCCCCGCACCCCCGAGGCGCGACCGGGGATGGAGGCCGCAGCCGGGACGCCCGCACGCGCAGACTCGCGGCGTCTCGGGAAGGCACGCACAGCCAAGCGGCGTCCTGGGGGTAGGACGCCGCTGTGGTGGTGGATGCGCCGGAGCTTCGAGAAGCCCGGATATGTCGGCGAGACTCCGGAGCGGCTCAGCGCTCGCTTCCGTGTTCCGCCGTGCATCCACCCTGCCTCGCCGGCCGTGCGAGCTCATCAGGAGCCCTCCGCACGCTGTCTGCGGGTTATTCGTGATGGCGGCGGCGTCCCGTACCGATGCGGCCGGAGGGCGGCACGACCGACGATTGGGTCAACGCAACGAGCGAGGAGCCCACATGCGCATCGCACAGCTGATGACCGCCGACGTCGTGACCGTCGGCCCCGAGACACCCCTCAAGGACGTCGCCGAGATGCTCGCCGCGCGCGGGATCTCCGGTGCGCCGGTCGTCGACGACAACGGCATCCTCCTCGGCGTCGTGAGCGAGGCGGACATCCTCGCCAAGGAGCGCCGCCCGCGCCGGCAGTCGCGGCTCGCGCGCATGCTCGGCTATCCCGAGCCGGTCGACGCGAAGGCGCAGGCGCGCACCGCCGGCCAGGCGATGACCGCGCCGGCGCGGACGATCGCCGCCGACCGGCGCGTCGACGCCGCCGCCGCGATCATGCTCGACCGGGGCGTCAACCGCCTGCCGGTCGTCGACCGGGACGGGGCGCTCGTCGGGATCGTCACCCGCGCCGACCTCGTGCGCGCGTTCGTCCACACGGACGCGGAGATCGAGCGCGAGATCCGCGACGAGGTGCTCCTGCACGAGCTCTGGCTCGACCCGGCCGACTTCGAGCTGTCGGTGCACGCCGGCGAGGTGACGATCGCCGGCCGGGTCCACACCGGCGACGAGCGTGACCTGCTCGCACGGCGCATCCGGCTCGTGCCGGGTGTCGTCACCGTGACCGTCGTCGAGCCGGCGAGCGCATAGGAGCGCTCCGCTCCGCTAGCGTCCGGCCCGTGCACGCGTTCGGCGTCAAGAGCGTCGTCGAGAAGCTCCGCGCGGCGGGCGGCGGCTACGAGGTCGTCCACGACTCGCCCGGTCTCGAGCTCGGCGTCTACGTGCTCGTCGCGCCCGAGCCGGACCGCCAGCAGCCGCACGAGGACGACGAGGTGTACGTCGTGCTCGAGGGAACCGGCGTGCTCGAGGTCGAGGGGAGGAGCGTGCCCGTGCAGGAGGGTGACGCCGTCTTCGTCGAGGCCGGCGCCGACCACCGCTTCACCGCGTACGAGCACCTCGCCGTGCTCGTGCTGTTCGAGCGTGCGCGCAGCCAGTAGAGGCGCCGTCGCCGCCGCGGTCGTCCTGCTCGCCGGTTGCGGCGGCGCGACCGGTGGTGGCCGGACGGGGACGCGCGCCACGGTCCGCCTGACCGCCGAGGAGCGCCACGGACGGCAGCTGTTCGTGCATGCCTGCGGCTCCTGTCACACCCTCGCCGACGCCCGCACCACGGGCAGTGCCGGGCCAGACCTCGACGCGCATCCCTGGCGCGCCGTCTCCGTGCGCGAGGTGATCGCCTCCGGGCCGGGCCTGATGCCGGACGGGCTGCTCTCCGGCGCGGACGCGGACGCGGTCGCCGCCTACGTCGCCGCCGTCACGCGCCGCTGAGCACGAGCCGCTCGAGCGCGCCCACGATCCAGGCCTCGCACTCGTCGGGCGACCAGCCCCGCTCCTCCGAGAGCTGGCGCCAGGCGGCATGCGAGGTCAGCAGCGAGATCGCGCCCGCGGCCTGCTCGGCCGACGTCCCCGCCGCGAGGGCCCCGAGCTCCTCGAGGCGGCCCGCCGCCAGCTCGGCCCCCCGCCGGTGCCGCGCCATGCCCTCCGCGGCGGCGCGCGCCAGCTCGGGCTCGTTGTCCGCGGCCGCGAAGAGGACGCGCACGACCTCGCCCGCCTCGCCCTCGCGGAAGCGGCGCGTGATCGCGCACTGGAGCCGCAGCACCTCGCCCGGGTCGGCGGACGCCGCCAGCCGCTCGACGAGCGGCGCGATCTCGGCGAGCTCGTCGATCGCGTCGACGAGGCCGAGCACGATCTTGCGCTTCGACCCGTAGGTGGCGTAGATCGTCTGCACGGCGACCCCGGCCGCCGCCGCGACGTCCGCGACCGCGGTGCCCGAGTAGCCGCGCTCGGCGAAGAGCGCCAGCGCCGCCTCGGCGATGCGGCGACGCGTTTCCTCAGCGTGCGCCTGCCGGAGCGGCGACGAGTACGACGTCACGCTTGACAGCCGGGTCGAAGTTCGAAAGCCTGCGAGTTCAATAGAGTCGCATTCTACGTTCCAGGGGGACCCTTTATGCAGCAGGCAGGACGGACGGCGTACCGCTACCTCGTCGCCGGCTTCTTCGCGCTCGTGATCGTGCAGTTCTTCCTCGCGGGCCTCGGCGCGTTCCGGACGCAGCACGACGCGGGCGGCGGCGTCACCGTCGACGACTCCCGCTTCCAGCACAACTTCGCCGCGCACACGACGCTCGGTTTCGCGCTCTCGATCGTCGGCCTCGTCGTCTTCGCGGCAGCCCTCGCCGGACGGCTCGGCCGCGGCCGCGTGCTGCTCGCGCTCGCCCTGCCGCTCCTCGTCGAGCTCCAGAGCGTGTTCGCGAACGCCGGCCCGGCGGGCTTCAGGGCGCTCCACCCCGTGAACGCCTGCCTGATCCTCGGCCTTTCCGGCGTGCTCGCACACCGTGCCTGGCGGACCAGCGCCACGAAGGTGCCGGAAGCCGCACCCGCAACCAATCCCTAGGAGGAGTCGATGAACACCTACCACGCCGTGCTCTACCTGCACCTCCTCTTCCTGCTCACCGGTGTGAGCGCGGGCGCGATCGAGGCCGTCTGCCTCTTCCGCCTGCGCGCGGCCGAGACGCTCACCGACGCCGCACCGTGGGGCCAGCTCGCGGGGCAACTGGAGAAGGTCTTCCCGGTGGCGATCGTCGGTCTCTTCGCCAGCGGCGCGTACATGACCTCCGACGTCTGGACGTGGAGCACGTCGTGGATCCTGCTGCCGATCGTCGGCCTCGTCGTGCTCGCGCTGCAGGGGCCGCTCGTCGCCGGCCGCCGCGGCCATGCCGTCAAGGAGGCCCTGGCGGCGAACGGGCCGGGCCCGCTCGGGCGCGAGGCGCGGGCGATGACGCGCGACACGGCGCTCTGGGCGGCGGCGTTCGCGAACGAGGGGCTCGTGCTCGGGATCGTCTGGGTGATGACCGAGAAGCCCGGCTGGGCCGGCGGCATCGCGGCGCTCGTCGTCGGCTACGCGGCCGGCGTCGCCGCCTCACTCCGCTTCACCCGGGCGCCGGCCGTCGAGGCCGCCGCCGCCACGGAGCCGGCCGGCTAGGGAGCCGTCGCCGCCTCCGGGCGCCACGTCCAGCCCGACACCTCCGGTGCGTCCTCTCCGTGCTCGCGCGCGTACGCGCGGGCACGGAGACGGGCGTCCACCATCTCCTGGCGCAGATGCCCGGCGCGCTCCGCGACTCCGGGCAACCGGTCGATCGCGTCGATCACGAGGTGGTAGCGGTCGAGGTCGTTGAGCATGACCATGTCGAACGGCGTCGTGGTCGTGCCCTCCTCCTTGTAGCCGCGCACGTGGATGTTGTCGTGGTTCGTCCGCCGGTAGGTGAGCCGGTGGATCAGCCACGGATAGCCGTGATACGCGAACACGACCGGCTTGTCGGAGGTGAAGAGCGAGTCGAACTCGCGATCCGACAGGCCGTGCGGGTGCTCGGTCTCCGGCTGCAGGCGCATCAGGTCGACGACGTTGACGAACCGCACCTTCAGGTCCGGCAGCCGCTCGCGCAGGATCGACGCCGCTGCGAGCGCCTCCAGCGTGGGCACGTCGCCGCAGCAGGCGAGCACGACGTCCGGCTCCTCGTCGCCGTCGCTCGACGCCCAGTCCCAGATCCCGATGCCGCGCGTGCAGTGGACGACCGCCTCGTCCATCGTGAGGAACTGGAGCGCGGGCTGCTTGCCGGCGACGATCACGTTCACGTAGTGCCGGCTGCGCAGGCAGTGGTCCGCCACCGAGAGCAGGCAGTTCGCGTCCGGCGGCAGGTAGACGCGGATGATCTCGGCCTTCTTGTTGACGACGTGGTCGATGAAGCCGGGATCCTGATGCGAGAAGCCGTTGTGGTCCTGGCGCCAGACATGCGAGCTGAGCAGGTAGTTGAGCGACGCGATCGGGCGCCGCCACGGGATCGTCCGCGTCACCTTCAGCCACTTCGCGTGCTGGTTGAACATCGAGTCGATGATGTGGATGAACGCCTCGTAGCAGTTGAACAGCCCGTGCCTGCCGGTGAGCAGGTAGCCCTCGAGCCACCCCTGGCACTGGTGCTCCGAGAGCATCTCGACGACGCGCCCGCTCGGGGCGAGATGCTCGTCGACCGGCTCCACCTCGGCGTCCCATTGCTTGTCGGTCGCCGAGAGGACGTCGCCGAGCCGGTTCGAGACGGTCTCGTCCGGGCCGAAGATCCGGAAGTTGTCGCCGTTC
>Ga0208140_1000216_pt1 | contig 9834 bp, 16 predicted proteins | sample SF_Rice_5C_0N_40_FD_185616 | JGI IMG/M metagenome (GOLD analysis project Ga0208140, IMG submission 185616) | Rice paddy soil microbial communities from Twitchell Island, California, USA - SF_Rice_5C_0N_404 (SPAdes) (version 2) | ecosystem: Environmental > Terrestrial > Soil > Paddy field/soil ... | reverse complement strand
TGGGACGAAACAACGGCTCCAGCACCGCCCACTGGGCGTCGGTGAGGTCCATGCACTGGATTTACGCCGTTTCGCATAACTCACAACCCCAGAATCGCTTGAATGTGTTTATGAGATAACTTCTAGTCGGATCGCCACAATACAACAGCGGCAACTGGGGAAAAGAGAAGCGGCAGAACGATGCCGCCGCCCAACGATGCGAACCTCATCTGCGAGAAGCCCACGGCGGCAGTGCCGGTTCCGATGAGAGCGCCAGTCAGCGCGTGCGTGGTGGAGATCGGAAACCCAAGCTTTGCGGCCAATAAGACTGTGGCCCCCCGCACCTCCGGTTACAGCCATGAGATACGGGTATGTTATTGAGGGCTGCGCTGCCCACCAGCTGTACGCCGCTAAACTTTGCCGCAAGCCGGCTACCAAACCAGATGGCGGTTATTGAACCTAGAAAAGTAAAGGCAGTTGCCCAGGCGATAGATTGTCGATAGGAGCCAAGCCCCGCTCCCCATAGGGTGGCGACGCCTTTGAAATTATCGTTGGCACCGTTAGCGAGAGCCAGAAACGTTACAGCAAGAAGCAAAAAAACTGTCATTGATTGCATTCCCGTTCCGGCCAGGCGACAACGAAACGATTTGTTCTTTACGAGCTAGTTTCTGACCATTCTTTCTCAAGGCGCGTGTAAAGGCGAGCGCTGACCGAGAGCGGCACGTTAAAGGCATCCGCATCGGTGACGACCTTGAGCATTTTTTCCGTGCTGTCGAAGACTACGCGGCATCGGCGGCAACGCGAGATATGCTCTTCCAGCGCGTGACGCAACTCCGCTGAACCCTCGCCGTCAACGTAGACTGAGAGATTCGCAAGCACATCTTTGCAGTCCATTGTTTTCATGGTCCGTTCCTTACATTCCTGCCGCTCGCATTACTTTCATAGCCATCGCCGTACCGGCATCTACCGCCGCATGCATAACCTTTGTCCTCAAACTTGGCGTCTGCTCAAGCTTTTCAGCCAGCATTTCGCGCATTAAAAGCCGCGCTCGCAGGAGTCGCGATTTCAGGGCCGGGATGCCTACACCGAGCACATCGGCTGCCTCATCTGCCCTCAAGCCTTCGACATCGCGCAGAACGAATACCTCGCGATAGATTTCCGGCAGCGCCTGAATCGCTTCCTCAACTAGACGATGAATTTCCTGTTTGCCGTAGAGCTCCTCTGGGTTGCTCCTCCACGGCTCGAATCGCCTGGGACTGATCGACGACTCCGTTTCCGCTTCGGCCAGAGGAACGTAATTCTTCCTCGCATTTCGTTTTTCGATAGCCTGGTTTACCGCGATCCGTGTGAGCCACGTGGAAAAACGCGATTCATTACGAAATTGATCCAGGTGACGGAAGGCCCTAATAAAGGTGTCCTGCATCGCTTCTTCGGCGTCTTCCGCGTTCCCGAGAATGGCGACAGCAACTCGAAACACCCGGCGTTCATGCCTGCGGACCAGAGGCTCGAAAGCCCTGCGGTCGCCTGTCAATACTCGCTCGACCAGCAGGAAATCATCTTCGGCTGGAGCATTCGGCTCAGCTCGCTCGTACTCTGCCATGTGTGCCACTGATAGGACTGGCTGGTCGCAAGAAAAGATTCACGGTTTCAAGAATGCGGCTGCCCTGCATGCCGTATATCAGGAGCAACTGTGGCACGTAGGGCAGCCCACAGGCGACTCCGCTCAGTACCCAGGAATCTCTTCGCCAAGAAACCGAGGGTGAAGCCAAATGCCAGATGTGCGGTCAAAACCGTCGCCGCAAACCAATCGGAGAATTGTAAGCCGAAGTAGCCGACGCCGAGAGCGATGACCGCCGGGCTCAACATGAAACCGATCCCTACGAGGATTCCGTATAGCCCACCTAACCACCGGCGGCCCACCCCAAACACAAAGACGTATATGATGCCGAAGCTCGCGCCATTCCAGAAGTGGTAGGCCCATCCAGCGATGTCCGAGGCTGGCGAGGGTCCCAGCGCAAAGCGATTGAGCAGCAAGACTCCCATCAGGCGCGGAAGATTACCCGGCATGAAACCCAGCTTATATCCAGTGATGCGAATGGCTTCGAGCGGAATCGTTGCAAGTGCGCCGGCGAGAGCGCCCCAAATAATGTATCGGGCGATGGACGGTTCCCATTTCCGACTCAGGAGCACGATCGCTATGAGGAGCGCGATTGCTGGCAATAAGAAGTGGATTGCAAATACGTTCAGCTCTCCGTAACCCGCTTCCGCGGCGGGAAAGATGTTCGGTCCTACGGCCGCAGCCAGGAGCGCCAGCAAAGTTAGAGCCAATGGCCGAAGCGAATTCGAGATGCTCATCTGGAGACCTCCTGGACGGAAGGGAGCAGAAACGCGAACTCCCTTCCCGTCGGGTAAGAGGGTTGGTTAGTGCGTGGCCATCTGCGCCAGACCTTCGACCTTCTGGTCCAGCATCTTGGCTACCATGTTGATTTGCTTGTCATTGAACTGTTCGAGCAGCGAGGACGGTTTATCGTAACTGACAAATGTCTTTCCGTTCGCCTCGTACACGAAGACACGGAGCGGAACGTAGAGGCCCACGCCATGATTTTGGTCGAAGAGCTTCTTGCCGACCGTCGGATTGCCAACCAGGAAGAGTGTGGCTTTGAGATTGAGTCCGGTCATCGACAGCATATGGCCCTGGTCAACTTGAGCCATCACCATCATGCCGCCGTGGCTGACAGCTTCCTTGAGTTTGTTCACTGTCTGTTCGTAGGAATGTGTGCTTTCCACGGTCACTCGGTTCTCCTGAGCAGAGGCCGGCAATGTGAAAAGCCCGGCGAAGATCAAGCTGAACAGCAACAGAAGAGATTTCGATCTCACTGGATTCGATTTCACCTTTATTTCTCCTTTTTTCCTGCTTGGGGATGTGAAGCGGCTTCGATTCGGAAGAATCCGCCTCATCGCTACAGCAATTTTGAGATTTCTTACAATTCATTGCTTACAACTGGTTCCGTCAAAGCGACTTTTGAGGCCGTCTTTTCGCTTCCGTTCATGAGACCGGCCGCGAACAAGAAAAGATTCGCGCGCACAGGCGAAGAGTTTGCGGAACAAAAAGAATCCTTTTCCCCAATCCGTCAGTCGACTAACTTGAAGGAGCGCAAACCAGCCTCTAGGTGTCGGCGACCCGAGTTCTTGTAGGCAAGGTGGAGCGCGAGGTTTTTGCGGAGTGGAGTCATGAAACAGAAGTTCGATTTGATAGTGATCGGAACCGGGTCAGCAGCATCAACTGTCGCGCAGGGGTGTGGCCGTGCAAAATGGGCGGTCGCGATAGTCGATTTCAAACCGTTTGGCGGAACCTGTGCCCTGCGCGGTTGCGATCCCAAAAAAATACTCGTCGGGGCGGCCGAAGTGTTGGATTGGGCTCGCCGCATGACAGGAAAAGGAATTAAAGCCGAGGCTCTGCGAATTGAGTGGCGTGAGTTGATGAAATTCAAACGCTCGTTCACCGAACCGGTCCCTCAAAAGCGCGAAGACGCATTCGCGAAAGCGGGAATCGCAACATTTCATGGGCGCGCTCACTTTGTTGGACCCACTACTGTCCAAATTGGAGACGCGGTATTGGAAAGCCGGTACGTCGTAATCGCGACCGGACAGAAACCCGCGCAGTTGAATATCCCGGGCGAAGAGTTGCTCACCACCAGCGAGCAGTTTTTGGATCTTGATGAGCTTCCTAAGAAAATCCTCTTTATTGGCGGAGGCTATATCGGATTCGAGTTTGCCCATGTGGCTCTACGGGCAGGGTCAGAAGTTACGATTCTCCATCGTGGCAGCCGCCCGCTCCCTCGGTTCGATCCCGACCTCGTTGATGCGATTGTCGAAAGAACCCGCGAGCTTGGAGCCGAAATCCATCTGGGCACGCGGGCCGAACGCGTTGAGCGTGCAGCCGCTGGATATGTCGTGAGCACCTCCTCTTCCCAGGGGCAACGCAATTTTGCTGCGGAGATGGTCGTTCACGCCGCCGGTCGCGTGCCGCAAATAGACGATCTCGACCTCGAACGGGCCAACATCCGATCAGACACGCGAGGCGTCACCGTGAACGAATTCCTCCAGAGCGCCTCGAATCCAGCCGTTTATGCAGCGGGTGATGCGGCAGCAACCGCTGGACCCCGCTTGACTCCGGTTGCCGGCCACGACGGCACGATTGTTGCTGAGAATCTGCTAAACGGGAATCAGCAAAGAGCGACCTATGCCGCTATTCCCACGGTCGTCTTCACTGTTCCGCCGTTAGCATCCGTTGGCCTCAGCGAGCAAGAAGCTCGCGAACGGAATTTGAAATTCACAGTCAACAAAGAAATGACCGCAAATTGGTACGCATCGCGCCGGATAGGCGAGACGGTCTCAGGCTTCAAAGTCCTGGTCGAAACAGGGACGGACCTCATCCTTGGCGCTCATCTACTGGGCAGCCAGGCGGAGGAAGTAATCAATCTGTTTGCATTAGCAATGCGGAACGGTCTGCGAGCAAGCGATCTTAAGCGCACCCTTTTCGCTTATCCGACACACAGCTCGAACCTGCAGTACATGTTGTAGACGGCATCGAGCTTGCTTTTATCCAGGTGGGTGAGGCCGAGGAGTCAACCGTGGTCGTGAGCTTGGTGGCCGGTAAATTTCCCCAGCACGTGGGGAATCGAAGTCATTTCTCAACCCGGGGTGGCAACGAGGCCAACAATAACATACGAAAGACCAGCGTAGAGCAAAACGAAAAGAATAAGCAGCAAAACAAGCAAGCCCAATGGCCAAGCCCAGAGCGCACCATAGTCGAGGCGATCCCAGATGATTGCTCCGGCGGCGAGGACGAGGGAACCCGCAATCGGCCACTGTTTCCAATCCAGACCGAAACCGTCTTTCAGCATCCCTGGTATCTTCCACGAGAAGACGATAGCTACGAGCCACCACCAACTTCCGGGCAAGCGCCAGCCCGGTTGCGTGGCGAGGACCGCATGCGCCTGGCCCAACTCATTCACAAAAGCGAAGAGCAAAACACCGCCTATCAGGAATCGGACCGTCCTGCCAATCAATCCTGGCTTTGGGAGCTCCTGGTTCAAATGTGGACTAGTGGCCATATTGCGAAACCTCGCGGCCCTGCGCTGCCGGCTCTGAGTGCGCAACTTTTCCTAGTGCCGCTGCAAGTCCGGAAATGGATCGGTATACGGGGCCTTGCCAAAACACCGGCGCTGGCGAGTCGTACCACTTGGAATGCGGCGCATACACGATCGCTTCATCCCAGTGGAACCCTTTGCTAGTGTCGGTGCCCGTATTGGCGCCCGATTGCCTCAAGTTCGCCATTCGACTCAAAGCCTTTGAAACCTCATGATGCGGGTCCCAGAACTGCCGCACCCGAGAGTCCGGCATTCTGGATAACGTGCCTGAGGTTGGAGCTCGCAAGTCGGTCAACAGGATCGGCTCCCATACAACCAGCACTTTTATTTTCCACGCTGGATGCTGGGCAAGAAGTTGTTCGGTTGCGGAGGACCCCCGCAAACAAAATGGTCAGGTCGGAGAAAGCAGCAAGACCAAGCGGGGAAAGTTAGCGTCCGCATCAAACGCACTTTGGAGCGCACCAGCATTTGCCGAGGTAAGCGTCGTGAGCGGCTGCTGGCCCAGGGGAACGGTGCCAGGTCCCTGAAGAAAGTAGACTGCAGCGAGCAGAACGACCGCCGCCACCACAGCGAGAACGATGAATCTCTTTTTCATATTTCTAGCCGTTAGAATCCACCGGCAACCAAACCGGCGATTTGCTGAGGAAACAAAATCATTCCCAACACCACAACTACTGCAGCCCACAGCAGGACCTTTCCGAGCAATCTGCCTCCAACTGCGCACTGCTTTGCGCGATGTTGCTGCCAGAATCCGAAGCCGATCAGCAGAACAGAAAATCCCAAAAGCCACGGACGCAAGGTCACGAAAAAGGCGCTTGCAGCACCGGCTCCCAGTGCGGCGGCGAATCCGAGCGGCAGGCAGCAGCTCACCGTTGCCAGAGAACTCAGAATCGCACCAAGAGATGCAGTAACTCCCGTTCCGTTTTTCATGGTGCTTCCTTCGCCTGGGCGTGAACAATGGCCTGGTGCACTAGTTCGCTCGGCGGAAGACCGACTTGCTTCGAACCCGCGTACAAACGACAACTCAGGGCGAACTCTTCCACATCTCCCGGTTCTCCCGCCACGTCTCGCCCATTGACTCGGATAGTTGGTGAACCACGGAATCGAAGTTCCTTTGCCGCCTGTTCGCTGCTGACGAGCACTTCATAAATTTCAGCGGCCATCCCTTCAGTAGTCAAGACGTCCTTGACGAGCTTCACCGCTTCGGAATGCGAAGGACACTCCGCCACGTACAAAATCTCGATTTTCATATCACAACCTCATTCTTCCTCTTAAGAATCGGACAGCGGGCCTCGCGCTTGCGCAGCTCGGCGTCACAACTACGGAGAGCCAACTCAAGTTCATGTTCCAGCTTGTGCATATCAGTGAGTTTCCGTCGCACATCGGCCAATTTCTCCTGCAATCGGCGACGCACCGGCGCGCAGGGCTGCACGCGGCTCTGGCGGAGCTTCAAGAGATCGCGAATCTCCTTGAGCGTGAATCCCAGACTCTGCACCCGCCGGATAAACGCCAGCGTTTCAATATCGGTTTCCCCATACTTGCGGAAGCCGCCCTCCGTTCTTGCGGGTCGCGGGAGCAGCGCATTGCGCTCGTAAAAGCGAATTGCATCAACGCTGAGTCCGATCCTTTTCGCCACGACTCCAATCTGCATTGCCTCGGCTCCTTCTCGGAATCTACACCCTGGAGCATAGTCCAGAGTCAAATGGTTTGTTCCGATTCTTGAACAGGTGCGTCAGACGGCCTCACTCCCCTTCCTCAGATATCGCCTTGGCGCGTCGACCAAGCATGTTGAGCTTGTAATCGCGAATCATCTGGGGCGGTATCCGCTGCCCATTGAGCCCGGCAAATGCCAGGGCATCCTCTGGGCACTGCACGACGCAAGCTCCGCATTGCACGCAAGCATCGGGCAAGGCAATGACGGCCTTGTGGAGGTGGGCGTCGATTACGTAGCAATTCTTCGGGCACACCTCCCAGCACATGGCCCGGCCCTTGCACGCTGCGGAATCCAGTTCGATGCGGAGCAGGCGGTCTTCGTGTAGGCCGCTCTTGTAAGTCGGTGTGCTCCCGGCCATATCCATGCTGATGAGCAGCACGATGAAAAGCCCGGCCAGCGACCATCCGGCTACACGCCAGGTACTGCCGTTGCCCCAGCCGTATGTGTAAAGACATAACCCAACCACGAACGCCATCCACACGAGGAGATACCGGCGAATGGCGGGGTCAAAGATGATCAGGTAGCGCGTCCATCCCGGCTTCCGTTGGCCCGCAGGCCAAATGCGTCCATGAAGCCACGGGAAGAAAGCGAAAAGGGCAGCGGCGATACCCCACACCATGACCACGAACGGAAGCGCCAAATGGCGCCAGCCGAGGGCGAGAATCAATCCAGAAACCACCGAGCTCGGGAAAGCCCAGGCCACGGCCATCTCCAAACGGCTGATCAGCGGAAAGCGCACCCTTCGCATCCCCTCGGTTTTTCGTTCAGCCGCTAAGTACGCAGGAAGATCGCAAGCATAGACCGGACCGAAAACAATGCGCCAGCCGGTGCGCTGCTCGACGAGCTTACGCTCTACACCAGTGGCGCTTAACTGAGGCAGAATCAATCGCCGATGGTTAACCTTGTCTCCGATACCACTCGCGCGCAGCATAGAGATTACTTGATGCGCGGTGAACAGCCCGCCCGCTGCGGCGCACCAGACGTTGATTCCGCGCGTGGGCACCACCAACAGATATGCGTTCTGGCCCTGTAACGCTCGCAACACACGCCGCACGGTCAGGTCGTAATTACAAGTCACGAGGACGGGCGCATCCCTGCCCGGCTTGCCTACCAGGATCAGGCGCGGCTCTGTGGGCCAAGGCAACACGCGAAGGCACGTCTCGATGATATCGAGCAGCGCGTCACGAACGCGTCGCATCGCCTGCCTCTTCCTTTACCGCTTCAAGGAGAACGAAATCACCGAGGTGATTGGCCTCGCGTCGAATGATCCTGAACGGAGCGGCGGCCACTCTTGGTTCCAAGTCTCGAACCACCCTCGTACCGGTTTGTGTGAGAGCGTAGCTCACCGCCGCCAGCGGAATTCTCACGAGGTTTTGGATTGCGCGCCGCGCGAACGTTGCGGCTCTCACTTCGTCCGCTACGATTAGCTGGCCTCCGGTACGCAAGAGTAGATGGCATTGACGGAGCGTCTCTGTCTGTTCGCTCGCGCTCAGTTCGCTGAACACCAAAACGCTGATAACCGTGTCGAAAGTTGCCGGTTGGAAATGATCAATCAACTCGGCCGCCCCAGCTTGGACCCAGCGGAGCGCGACGGATGCCGGAGCCTTTTCCCGGGCGACATCCAACATGTCAGGCGAGAGGTCAACACCCGTCACGTACAAGCCGCGCGCTGCCAATCGCAGAGCGACGTTTCCGGTGCCGCAACCGAGGTCCAGCACTTCCGGGCCGCGGGCGAGTTCCACGACGCGGTCATAAACCGAAGTGATATGGCCCAGCGAGAGCAGGCGAATGCCAAGGTCATACCGGTGAGGAGCGGACTCAAGAATTCGCATCCACGTATACGTGCTCACGCCGCAATCGTAGGGCCGGGGCCGACAAACAGTCAAACACCGGAACCCGGGACCGTCGCCATTCTCGAAGTGGACTCGAAAAGTTGCCCCGCAACAAGCAGAAAGCCGGAACCTCAGAAAGTGGAGCGCTCGTCGAAAGCTTCTAGGTCGTGCCACGAATTGTTCGCCGCGTTTTCCGCGAGAATGCGAAACGGGGAAGCGGAAGTATGATTGGACGAAACAACGCTGGCCAGCGGATCCATTCGTACACCGGGCTGCAGGGCCCGCCATCCATGACGTTTTCGGCGCGGCACTCCGGAGGAGGCAGCCCAGCCTCCTGCATGAGGTGAAATAGCCGTGTTCCCACGTTCGGGGTAGACACCGAACGGCGGAAAAATCCGACGATGAGATCAATCGCGAAGTGCGCAAGCAGCATATCTGGATACGGGCGTGGGCAGAATGAGAGATCGTATTCTTGGAACGCAATCACACTCCCAGTGTGAACCATCGAGACGACCCTGCGAAGTACATCCAGGGGATCGTGCGTATGGATGAGAATATGCCGACCGATCACCGCATCGTAGGGAGAAGCCCAGCGGTGGTTGCTGATGTCGATCTCCTCAAAGACAACATGGTCATAACCGGCGGAGCGGACGCGGCCCCGCGCGATGTCCAACGCGGGTTGGTCAATGTCGATGCAATGGACATGGCCATGCGGACCTACCAGGCGTGCGGTCATGAGCGACACTTCGCCAATGCCGCATCCCAATTCAAGCACATTCATGCCTGCTGAGATTCCCGCCCGGCGCAGAAAGCTATCGGTCAGAGGATTTTAGGATAGAAGCCTGCAATGCAAGCCGACGCCGCTCGTTATCAGTGTGACCCATGACGTAATCCTGCTGACGAGTGGTCATACTCTTTCCTCCTCCAAGGGTTGGGTCATGCCACTACAAACCTTGGTGGAAATCCAATGAGGCGCAGAGCTCCGCGGCTTTGGGTTGTCTCGCTGTCCCTGGCCGAGCGCCGAAGCGCTGATCTTGCTGAAAGAACACACCCTATTGGTAAGCGTCATCTGAGGGCCGTCTTGTGAAGCGCGGTTGACTATGCGTCTTGAGTTAATTCTGCCGAGCGTTCAGCGTCGAGGTTCCAGGGCAGCAGT
>Ga0208140_1000215_pt1 | contig 9834 bp, 8 predicted proteins | sample SF_Rice_5C_0N_40_FD_185616 | JGI IMG/M metagenome (GOLD analysis project Ga0208140, IMG submission 185616) | Rice paddy soil microbial communities from Twitchell Island, California, USA - SF_Rice_5C_0N_404 (SPAdes) (version 2) | ecosystem: Environmental > Terrestrial > Soil > Paddy field/soil ... | reverse complement strand
TCCAATCGCCTTGGCCACCCCGACCACGGTGAACGGGCGCCCGTCGATGTTCACTTCTCGTCCGATGGGATCCCGGCCGGCAAACAGCGTTTCCGCCACATCGTGCCCGATCATGGTCACGTAGGAACGATAATTGTTGTCCACATCCGTGATGTACCGGCCGGCGGCCGGCTGCTCGATGTCGATGTCGCCCATATTCGCGGTGACCCCGCGAATGCTGGTGCCTTCCACCGTCTGCGTCCCGGCGCGGATCCTTCCGGAGGTTTCAACCTGCGCGCCCACGCGCAGCGGCAGTTTCAGTGTGTCGCGCAGCGCCTCGTAGTCCTCCCAGGTGATGATCTTGTTCCGGCGCAGCGCCTTCACGTACTCCTCCACCTCCGTGATGATCGGGAAGCGCGCCACGATGAACACGTTGGACCCCAGATTGGCGATGTGGTCCGCGATGTACTGGTTCACTCCCGAAATCAGCGAAATGACGATAATCAGCGTGGAGACCGAAAGGATGGTCCCCAGCAGCGTCAGAAACGAGCGCATCTTGTGCATGCGCAACGTATCCAGCGCCATCGCTACAGGCTCGCGCCACGCCATTCGCCGCTTCACTCCGCCTCCTCGGGCTGCTGAAACCGGAAGCACAGCCCGTTCGCCTGGCCCCCAAAACTTCACCTAAGTGATTGAGCTGACAGGCCGATATTGTCCGCCACGGTGGCACGCGGGTCAGTGACCCCCATCACGGTCGCTGCCCTTCCTTCCTAGGGACGCTGCGTTGGCTTGAGTCTCGAAGGTTTGCTGCGCCCACCGCTTTTCGCCTGAAGTTCGAATGCAGCGCTCGCTTGCGGCCTGCGCGCCGCGAATCGAACGCGGGGGAATAGCAGGACTTAAGGCAGGTCAAACATGTGGGGAATGCGCGAATCAGGTCTGGCCCAAACGAAAAGCCCTCGCGACTCGATTCGAGTCACGAGGGCTCTGTTTATCTCGGAACCGCTTCCGGGCGGATGCGGCTACTTGCCCTTGTCGTTCTTGGCCCTTTCCGGTGGCGCGACGCGCTGTGCGGCCGCCGGCGAAGCCTTGTGTTCCGGAGCTTCCGCGACGGCATTCGCGTTGGCCGGGGCGGCTACCGCGCGCCCGTCGGAGGTGGCCGCTGCCGATTGCGTCAGCGGCTCCGGCACGGGCGACGCAACGGGTACCAGCGCCCCTTCCGCTTCCTTCAGGAACTTCAGATTGCTGCTCGTGCCGTCCCAGTCGATCGAGATGACGTCGCCGAGGCGCACCTGCTCGGTTGCCAGCAGGCTCGCCAGCGGATACACGATATGCCGCTCGATGGCACGCTTCAGGTGACGCGCCCCGTATTTCAGGTCCGTTCCTTCGCGCAGCAGGAATTCGCGCGCGGGCTGGCTCACGCGGAACAGGAAACGCCCCTTGGCTGTCTCCAGCACGCGCTGCTGCACCATGCCCAGCTCGATTTCCAGAATCTGTTCCAGCTGCTCGCTGCGCAACGGATGAAAAACCACTACCTTATCAATGCGGTTCATGAATTCCGGAGCGAACTTGCGCTTGGCCGCTTCGGCCGCCGTCTTCTCGACCTTCTCGTCCAGCCGCGGCTTCGATTCCGGACGCACCGTCGGCGCAAAACCCATCCCCCCGGTCATCAGCTCGGTGATTTCGCCGCCGCCCAGGTTCGAAGTCATGAAGATCATGGTTTGTGACAGGTCCACGCGCCGGTTGTCACCCAGTGTGAGCGTAGCCTTGTCCAGGATGCCCAGCAGCAATTGCCACAGCGCATCGCTGGCCTTTTCGATTTCGTCGAACAGCAAGAAAGAGAGTTTCAGCTTGTCGGTATGATATTGCGCAAGCGCTTCCTGGGTGATCAGCGGATGCGTCTCGCGGTGCCCCAGGTATCCTGGCGGCGAGCCGATCAGCTTCGCAATTTCGTGCGAGTGCTGGAATTCGGCGCAGTCCACCTTGATCACCGCGTGCGGGTCGCCAAAGAGAACTTCCGCCGTGGCTTCCACCACGCGCGTCTTGCCCGCGCCGGTGGGGCCCAGGAACAACAAGTTACCCACCGGACGTCCGGGCGAGTTCAGTCCCGCGCGGAAGACTTGATACAGGTCGACCACCGCCTGCACCGCTTCGTCTTGCCCCACGATCTTTCGACGAAGCCCCCCTTCAAAGTCACGGGATTCCAAACTCCGTAGAGTTGGATCCAATTGTGCTTGCGCGCCCACGTTCGTACTCCTTCCGACTCTAGCGCTTGCCCGCCAAATCAAGCGAACGCTGAACCCTTTACCGGAACCGTCTCGCGCCCTGCAGGCCGCGGGGATCGTTGCTCTCGAATTGGTTCAACTTCACCTCGAGAGTCGACCGGAGCAACCGCAATTGCATGACCAGTTCGCGGCTTGAATTCGACCGGTCCGTCAACAGCAACATCGGCGGCGACAGATCGGCCAGGTCCATGTTGAGGTCGCGTACCGAGTGCATCAGGCTCTGCACGAACGGCGAACGGGCGTCAAACAGCTCGACCCGGCTGTTCACCTGCTCGCGCAGGCTCGACCAGTCCAGTTCGAGCAGCGGGTGCTTGCGTGAAACCTGCCGCACCACATCGTCCGTTATCCGCGGCCTTTCCCCCAACCGCGCCAAATGCAGCTGCCGTACCTTTCCCTGCCGGCGCACGTTGTGCACCAGAAAATAACTGTTTCCTTTGCGCCGGACGAAAGCCACAGCCGCCTCCTTTGCGCGGGCGAGCGTAGTGTAGAGTCCGTCCACTACGCCGTCAATGGTACGATGCTGCACGCGTTCGAAAGTTGCATCGAATCAGTTATTACTTGGGAGGAACGAGTGGTCTGTACGACCCGGGAAGTTGAATCGGAGCCTTCGACTGCACCCTTCTGCCGGCTGTGGATATACGATGCTCGAGCGCAAACTAGGGTTTCCCATGAATCGAAATGAAACGCTATGCACCGTTGTGAGTACCCTCTCGCGAACCGCTACGTACTTTTTTCGCAAAGCGCCCCAAGATTACTTCCTGCTAACTTAGCTGCGCGCAAGAAAAAAGATCTCTCGCTAGGGCCAAAACCCGCCCCACGGTCGTGATTGTTCCTGGCCCGACATGCAGCGAAGAAGGCCCGTCGTCCCTCTGCGCTAAGTGCCGTCGTAGGCGGCCGCCCCGTTTTCGAGGCGGATGCATCCTCTCGTGCGCGCCGTCCGCTGCTCACGCCACGCGGCCCTAGTGGCTGAGGGACCAGACGTAGGCGGCGATCGCTTTTAGCTCGCGTGGAGTGAGGCGCGCGCCACCCATGGGCGGCATGGGGCTGCGATAGCGCTTCGGGTGCGGCACTCCTTCCTGGATGGTTTTCATGATTCCGGCGTAGCTGCGATCGCTCCACAAATATTTTTTCGAAGTGAGGCTGGGACCCAAAGGCGATCCCGCGCCGTTCTGTCCATGGCACGCGGTGCAGGTGGCGCCTCCGACTTGGCCGTGATACACGCGATCGCCCAAGGCGACCATCGCGCGCGTCGCGCCGGGAGGCACAGGAAGTTTCGCGGCGCCGGCGTTGGCATGAGTTCCCTCCGGCGGGCGGGAGACACTCTGCTCGATGGAACCGGCGGGGGCGGAGGGACTGGGGCAAGGAGTGCCGGCCACGTTGGCGTCACGCGCGCCGCCCTTATAGACGATCTTGTAGATCGTGCCGCGCACGTCATCGGCAACGTAGAGTGATCCGTGCGGGCCGACGGCAACGCCCGAGGGGCGATGCAAGGCTGCGTCCGGAGCCTTGACCGGGCCGGCGAAACCGTCGGCGAAAACCTCGCACGTTCCGGATGCGCGGCCATCGCGCAGCGGCTGAAAGACGATGTTGTAGCCGCCCTGCGGGTAGGGCGCGCGGTCCCAGGAACCGTGGAAGGCGATGAACACGCCGCCGCGATAGCGTGGCGGGAATTGCTGGTGGTCGTAAAGCACCATACCGTTTGGCGCCCAGTGGGCGGGAAAAGCGGCGACAGGACCAAGTTTATTGGCGCAAACGCCGACGCGTTTGCCGCCATCGCCGCCGTACTCGGGCGCGAGCGCTAGTTTCTGCTGCGCCGCGTCGTAATAGCATTCGGGCCAGCCATAATCGCCGCCGGGTTTCAGGAGCAGGAGTTCCTCGGCGGGGAGAGTGGCTTCCTCAGCGGGCTTGTACAGGTTGGGCCAATTCGCGTGTAACTGGTCGCGTCCCTGCTGGGTGACGAAAATGCGGCCGGCGGAATCGATGCCGAAGCCTTCCGCATTGCGTATGCCGGTGGCGAAGCGTGCGGCGGACGAAAATATCTGATTGAGTTCATTCGCGTGGTAGCGCCAGATGCCGCCTCGCGTTTCCAGTTCCGTGCACGGCTTTCTGCCGGGAGAATGGGGCTGGCGATTCGCAAACTGGCAAGAGTTCGTTGCGGTGGCGACGTCGATATACATCCAGCCGTCAGGAGCGATGAGGAAGGGATGCATGGGATGGTCGCCGGTGAGGGGAAGACCGGAAACGATGGTTTGGGGAGGAGTGCGCGGGACGATTTCGCCGGCGGAGAGCTGATAGCGGATGATGCGATCCTTGCTCTCCGCATAGAGCCAATCCTTATAAATGTAGATTCCGGTGCCGCCCGCTCCTCCCTCCTGCGCGGTTTCGCCGAAGCGCCGGATGACGCCGGCGCGGCCCGCGCCCGTCTTGTCCTGCAGAGCCACGAGAAAACCGCCGGGATGCGGAGGGCGATTGCCGTAATAGCTGCCCGACCAGGTGTTGACGTAAACGACGCCATCAGGGGCCACGGCCAGGTGACGAGCGTGACCGATATGGTCGGCGAACACGGTGGCGCAAAACCCGGCGGGCAACTTCAAGCCCGCATCGCCGTTGGGACACAGGGCGCTCGCCAACGCTTTCGAGGATTTCAAGGGTGTGCGAGCCGAGACGACCAGACCGAGCAGGAATAGACCAGCAGCGCAACAGAGCAGGGTTGGAATAAAGCGGAGCCGAGGCATTGCCCCTCCCTATATGTATAGCTATGTATAGCCGCCGCGGTTCGTTGCCACCGAAGTCGCGGCAATTCATTTCTGCTCTTGCGACGCTAGCAAGTTCCGCCGGGGACAATCAAGGGCTGAGTACAATCCACTCCGTCATGCTGAGGGCCGTCATATACGGCCCGAAGAATCTATCTTCCTCCTGTGCCGGGGCGGTCTCCCTTACCGGTTGGTTTTAGGGATAGCCCACGGCGAAGCCGTGGGAACTGAGCGGCCCAACAGCAATTCCCAGCCCGCGAAGCGGGCGCAAGAAATCATTTCCAGAGAAACTTCTCGTCAAACGGCACGCGGTGCTTCCGCAAAAGCGCTACGAACTCCTCCTGCCATGACACGCGCCGGTGATGCTCCTCCTGGTTGCGAATGTATTCAAAGACGGAGTCCTCGTTCGACGCGCTGACCGTAAAGGCTCCGTATCCCGTTTGCCAGGCGAACCCGCGGCGGCGCGGCCACTTTTCATGAACCCAGCGCGAGGAGTTGGCCTTCACGATGCGCACGCATTCGGCCACGGATATGTCCGCGCGAAGATCGACAAGCAAATGAATGTGATCCTCCATGCCGTTGATCAAACGCGCGGTGCAACCCATCTCGCGGACAATCCCGCCCATGTACGGAAACAATTCGGAGCGGAGTTCGGCGTCCATGCAGCGAATGCGGTCTTTCGTGCCGAACACAATGTGGATTAGCAGGCGGTGGAAGCTATGAGGCATGCTCTTGCGCCCCTTCGAGGCCAAAGATCGGCGGGCCGGGTTTCGTTACGACGGTCTGCGCCGTGGCCTGCGCTCTTGCGCCCGCTTCGCGGGCTGGGCGGCGCAGTCGCGCCGGTTCCCACGGCTGCGCCGTGGGCTACCGTATATCACGCGCTTCGCGCGTTTGCACCAAATACGTACCATCGCCTTAGGCGCAGGACCTAGCACATGGTGCAAGCGACGTCCTGCGGCGCGGACGTCTCGTTGCACTGAGCGGAGCGAATGTGCCCGGCGTCGCGTCAATCCGCAAGCGACCGAGAGCATTTAGCCCCGACGGGGCGAAAGACCATAGCCCACGGCGCAAGCCGTGGGAACTGAGCAGCACAACAACAATTTCCAGCCCGCGAAGCGGGCGTAAGAATGTAGCTCAGGTCTTTCGCGTGTCAGGGCACGACTTTCAGTCGTGGCGAAAAGCAGCAGTAACAATCTTCTGGGGCTTCAGCCCCGGCGCGCCGCGTGCTAGTGGCAACCGCAGGAATGCGGCGTGCACCCGCAGGCTCCGCCTGAAGACGCCGACGAATCGGCGTTGGACTTGCCATTTCCGTTGGCGGGCGCGGCAAAGACGGAAAGCTGCAGCGTGTGCTTCCTGCTCGCGCACTTGGGACAAGCAATTTTCTGTGTCTTGCTCATGACGATCTGCTCGTAGCGCTCCCCGCAGTCGTTGCAAACATATTCGTAAATCGGCATCTCGCGAACCTCAAGCGTTCCGGGTCTGAATTACCGGGAAATTCTAGCAGAGAATGGGTCCGCGTGCTTTGGGATGCTAGCTGCGAGGCACTTCGCTCATCAGTTCGATGACGTTGCGGTCGGGATCGCGGAACGCCGCCAGCCACAGATCGTGCTTCTCGAGCCTGGCAACCATCGCCGGCTTGCTGTCGAAGGCGACGCCGCGCCGCTCGAGTTCCTGCGCTGCGGCTTGAATGTCGTCGACGCGGAAATAGAGGATCGGCCGGAAGGTTTCGCCGTTCGCTTCCGGCAAGCCCAGCATCAGCCGGATGCCCGCGCAATCGAAGAAGGCCAGGTTTGGCGCGCGAAACAGGAATTTCAGTGCGAGCACGTCACGATAGAACGCGACCGAGCGGTCCAGGTCGGTCACCGTGATCCCAATTTGCCCGATGGGACCAAGCTGCAAAGCCGAACTTGCCGTCGCCATGGTTCGCCTCGAATCCCCGCGCTTGAACGCGGCTGAACAATCAGCCGGAGTCTGAGGAAGACGCGTTCCGCGAGAGTACGCCCACGGGCGAGTGCGGTTCAAGAAAAACTCGCGCAAGGCAGCGCCCGGCCGCTACACTGGTTCGCGGAATTCGCGCTCGCTAGGGCCGACAGCGTGGCGCGGCCGCAACGGGGAACGAGGAAAGCAGAGGACAAGGAAGAAGCAGATCCCTCACCCCCATTCCCGCACAAATCGCGGGACTGGGTTCGGGATGACATTAATCAACCACGGAGGGTTTACATACGATGCGCAAACAGATCAAGTTCATAACCGCAATCCTGGCCGCATGTGCCGCGATCCTGTGCGCAGCTCCCGCTTTCGCCCAGGCTCATGGAGGGGCGGTCGGCGCGCAGCAGAAGTTTCTGGCCCGGCGCGCGGGCACCTACACGCGCACCATCCGTTTCTTCGGCCGTCCGGGCGAGTGGAAGGGAACGTCAACAATTTCGGTGATTCTGGGCGGGCGCTTCATCATGGAAGAAAACCGCGACACGGTAATGGGCAAGCCGGTCGAGGGCATCCGCATCCTGGGCTACGACGACGCGAGCAAACACTACGAGATGGTCTCGCTGTATACGATGTCCACCTCCATCACGAAATTCACGGGCACCAGCACGGATGGTGGGAAGACGGTGAGCTACTCCGCGATGTCGTCGGAGCCGCAAGGCGAGGTGCCGCTGCGCGCGCTGATTCGCCAGGTCAATAACGAAGAGTTCGTCGTCACCCTCTCCGCGCGCGGCTCGAATGGCAAGTTCCAGCCGTTTCAGGAAACCACGTACAGGCGCTCGCAAAGTGAACCGACGCCCGTGAAGTGAACCGCGGCGCCTGAAGTGAACCGGCGCGCAGGGCGGAATCCGGCGCGCCTCGCGTCGCTCGCGGCTGAAGTCAGGAGACAGACGGCAGGACGCGCAGGACCAGGCAAGTGATGTCGTCGTGCTGGCGCGCCTGCCCCACGAACGCGTTCACCTGCCCCATCACGCGCCCCAGCGTGCCCGCCGCGCTTTCCGCCGCCGGCGAAGCCTGCACCAGCGCCAGAAGCCGCTGTTCAGTGAACTCGCGTCCGCCACCATCGACCGCTTCGATCAGCCCATCGGTGAAAATAAACAGCAGATCGCCCGCGCCCAGCTGCACGCTGCCGGGCGTGTACGACCGTTCCTGCTCGCCATCGATGGGCACGCCAAAGGGCACGCCGCCGCTGGAGAGCCGCTCGATCTCCCCGTTCCCGCGCCGCAGGATCGGGTCATTGTGTCCCGCGTTGATGTAGCGCATCGCGCGCGTGCTGGGGTCGATCTCCGCCAGAAACGAAGTGGTGAAGCGCAGCCCTCCCAGGCTGTGCGCGCGGGCATAGCGGTCCAGACCCGCCGCAATCTCGTCGAGCGATTCGGGCGTGGCCGCCAGCGCGCGCAGGCCCGCCTGAAAGGTGGCCATCAGCAGCGCGGCCGGAACGCTTTTCCCCGCGACGTCGGCCACCACCGCCAGTAGCGGAGGATTCGCCGAATCGCCGGGAAGAGGACGCAGGAACGCGTCGTAATAATCTCCCGCCACCGTGTTCTGTGGGCGCGTGGCAAAGGCAATGTCGAATCCCGGAACATGCGGCGGCTGGTTCGGCACCAGCCATTGCTGAATCTCTCGCGCAATTTCGAGGTCGCGCTTCATGGTGACGCGGTCGGCCAGTTCCAGCGCCAGCAGCAGAAACAGGATGAGCGCGCCGAGCCAGCCCAGTTGCAGCCCGGCTTGCCCGCGCTGTCCCCACTGGAATTGCGGCTGCACGATCAGCAGCACGAGCGCGAGCAGCAGAAGCACGCGGCGCGCCGGAGACAGCTTCATCAGCATGGCCTGGAACAGCGCCCAAGCTGCGCGGAAGAAGCGCTTGAACTTGCGCCGCTCGCGGCCGATCTCTTCCCAGTCCACGTCCTTGGAGTACAGGCCGTAGCTCGCGCGCGCTTCCGAGACAAACTGCCCCCACAACTGGTTCAGCGCGAGCCCTTCGGTCACGCGCTGCCAGAACGAGCGCAGCGGCCGCCCGCGGCGCGCGGGCCCAGGGCCGCCCGCCGGTGTGGTTGTCGCTGTGGACATGGGAGATTGATTATAACGTTGGTCCGCTAGTAATGCTTTGGCATGTCGATTTCCACCGCCGCGCGTTTCGGCTCATAATCGGTCGTATGGACGCGCGCGAATTGGCCAACCGCATTTGCCGCACTCTGCGCGAGAAGGGCCATCAGGCCTACCTCGTGGGCGGCTGCGTGCGCGATCTCCTGCTGGGCCGCCAGCCCGCCGATTACGATGTGGCCACTGACGCCACGCCGGACGATGTGCAGCGCATCTTCCCGCGCAGTTTGGCGGTCGGCGCGCAGTTCGGGGTTGTGGTCGTCACTGGCGATGCCGCGGACGCGGACGATTCCGCGCAGGTGGAGGTCGCCACTTTTCGCTCCGACCTGGGCTACTCGGATGGGCGCCATCCCGATCAAGTCCGGTATTCGCAGCGCGCCGAGGACGACGTGCAGCGACGCGACTTCACGATCAACGCCCTGCTGCTCGACCCTGCAACTAACGAGGTGCTGGATTTCGTGGGCGGGCGCGAGGATTTGCGCGCCGGCATCATCCGCGCCATTGGTGACGCAAAGCACCGACTTCAAGAAGACAAGTTGCGTATGATGCGGGCCGTCCGCTTCGCCGCGCGCTTCCATTACGCGATCGATGGCGGAACTTTTGGCGCGATCCGGGCGCTGGCCGCGCAAATTCGGCAGGTTTCGGCCGAGCGCCTCCGCGATGAGTTGACCAAAATGCTGACCGAAGGCGCCGCACGCCAGGCTTTCCAATTGCTCGACGATACCGGCCTGCTC
>Ga0208140_1000214_pt1 | contig 9904 bp, 9 predicted proteins | sample SF_Rice_5C_0N_40_FD_185616 | JGI IMG/M metagenome (GOLD analysis project Ga0208140, IMG submission 185616) | Rice paddy soil microbial communities from Twitchell Island, California, USA - SF_Rice_5C_0N_404 (SPAdes) (version 2) | ecosystem: Environmental > Terrestrial > Soil > Paddy field/soil ... | reverse complement strand
AGTCGTGGATCTTCGTCTCGCGCTCGGCCTCCGGGTAGGCGGACGCGGCCGCGAGCGCGGCCTCGATCTCCTCGAGGCGCGACCAGGCCGGGAAGGCGCCGAGGAGCGCCCAGCGCGCCGGCTCGCTGCCGCGCGCCGCGACCTCGGCGAAGAACGGCTCCGAGACGACCTTCACATCGGCGTAGCCGCCGTCGTAGTCGGCGAGGGTCGCGTCCGCGAAGTTGAGCGCGGGCCGGGCGGCGAGCGCGGCGTCGTCGACGACGAGGATGAAGTCGACGTCGGAGTCGGGCCGGGCGAGGCCGTGGGCCACGGAGCCGCCGACGACGAGCGCCGCCACGTCGGGCTCCGTCCGGAACCGTGCGACGGCGCGCTCGATCAGCCGCGCGTGCTGCGGCAGCACACCCGGTCGGGGCATGGAGCCGCTAGCTCTTGGGGTAGTCGAACTCGAGCATGCCCTGCGACACTTCCTCCAGGGCCATGGTCAGGTAGTTCTTCGAGCGGCTCTCGACGAGCGGCGGCATGTTGTCGCCGAAGGTGCCCTCACCGAGCTGATGGTGGTAGTTGTTGATCTGCCGGGCGCGCTTGGCAGCCACGATGACGAGCGCATAGCGCGAGTCCACGTGCTCCAGCAGGTCGTCGACGCGAGGTTGGATCATCGTCGCGGCATGGTAGCTGTCGGAGCGAGCAGGCTGCGCACGAGCTCGGTCAGCTCGTCGACGGCCCGCCCCAGGTCGTCGTTCTCGATCACGTGGTCGAACTCGCCCGCGGTCTGCAGCTGCCGCCGCGCGAGGTCGATCCGCTCGCCGATCTCGCCGGCGCTCTCGGTCGCCCGGTCGCGAAGCCGGCGCTCGAGCTCCTCCACGCTCGCGGTGATGAAGATCGTCACGGCCCCGTGCATCGTGCGCTTGACGTCGAGCGCGCCCTTCGTCTCGAGCTCGAGCAGCGCGACGTGGCCGGCGGCCGCGATCCGGTCGAGCTCGGAGCGGAGCGTCCCGTAGCGATGACCGGAGACGTACTCGACGTGCTCGAGGAACTCCCCCGCCTCGATCCGGCCGAGGAACTCGTCGGCCGAGAGAAACCGGTACTCGCGTCCGTCCTGCTCGCCGGGGCGGCGCTCGCGCGTCGTCGCCGACACCGTCACCTCGAGCTCGGGGACGCGCTCGAGCAGCTCCCGGATCAGCGTCCCCTTGCCGGCGCCCGACGGGCCGGTGACGACGAGGACGGAGGGCCGACCGCTAGCGATTGAAGAGTCCGATCAGCTCGGCGCGCTGCCGGTCGGAGAGACCGCCCACGGTCTTCGACTGGCTGATGCGGCAGGTGTTGAGGAAGCGCGCGGCCTTGACGCGGCCGAACTTCGGGACGGCCATGAGGATGTCGATCACCTTCGCCGTCGAGACGTACTCGGGCGGATTGCCGAGGATCTGCTCGATCCGCACCTTGCCGTCCTTGAGGTCCTTCTTCAGCTTGGCCCGCCTGACACGAACGTCGTTCGCTCGTCTGAGGGCATCCATGCGCTGGTCGAGAGAGCGGACCGGCGCGTGTGCCTGCGTCTTCGAGGGGGCCACGGCCGGCCGATCTTACCAACGAGCCGGATCCGTTCAAGCAGTGACTCTTGCCGGGCTTTCCAGGCTTTTTGATGAGCCGTGCGCGAGTCCGTACGCGTCGTCCGGATCGGCAACACCCGCATCCGCGCAGGCCGCGACGAGCTCCGACCGCACCCGCGAGGGGGCGCCGGGGTCGGCGAAGAGCACCGTTCCGAGCGCGACGTGGCGGGCGCCGCAGGCGACGAGCTCGAGCGCGTCGCGGCCGGTCTGGACGCCCCCCATGCCGACGATCGGAAGGCCGGTCGCCTCGTGGCAGGCGCTCACGGCGTACAGCGCGACCGGCTTCAGCGCCGGGCCGGAGAGGCCGCCGCTCCCCCGCGCGAGCACCGGTCGCAGCCTCCGGTCGAGCGCGGTGCCGCGCAGCGTGTTGATCAGCGACAGGCCGTCCGCGCCCGCGGCGGCGACCGCCCGGGCAACCGCGGCGACGTCGGGATGGGCGGCCGAGAGCTTCGCGAAGAGCGGCAGGTCGCTGGCCGAGCGGCAGGCGGCGACGATCTCCGCTGCCGAGTCGGCGGCCTCGTCGACGTTGGGGCAGGAGAGGTTGAGCTCGATCGCGGCGACGTCCTCGAGCGCGGCGCAGGTGTCGGCGTAGTCGGCCGCGCAGAAGCCGCCGACGGAGATCCAGAGCGGCACGCCGAGCTCGCGCAGGCGTGGCAGCTGCTCGGCGAGGAAGCGCTCGCGGCCCGGGTTCGCGAGCCCGATCGCGTTCAGCATCCCGTGCGCGGTCTCGGCGATGCGCGGCGGCGCGTTGCCCTCGCGCGGCAGCGGCGTGATCGTCTTCGTCACGAACGCGTCGAGCTGCCGGGCGACCTCGGGCGCCGTGAGCGCGTCGAGGCAGCCGCTCGCGTTCAGGAGCAGCACGCGGCGGCCTCCACGCGCGGCAGCGTGCGTGCTGCATCGAGCACGGGCCCCTCGACGCAGAGCCGCTTGAGCTCGCCGTCGATCTCGACCGCGCAGCCGTAGCAGGCGCCGTAGCCGCATGCCATCGGCGCCTCCCAGGCGAGCTGCGCGTCGGGGCAGAGGTCGGCCACGGCTCGCAGCATCGGCTCGGGCCCGCACGCGAGCACGGCGTGGCCGGGCCGGATCAGCTCCGTGACGAGCACCGGGTCGACGCAGACCTCGGCGCCGGGGAGCAGCGCCGCGGCCTCGGCGTGGTGGACGTCGCGGAAGCCGAGAACCGCGGGCGCACCGCCGAGCGCCTCGGCGAGATACGGGAGCGGCGCGATCCCGATGCCGCCGCCGACGAGGAGAGGCCGCTCGACGTCGAGCCGGTAGCCGCGGCCGAGAGGGCCGAGCACGGCGATCTCGTCGCCCGGCCCGAGCGCGCACAGAGCCTCCGTCCCGGAGCCGATCGGGTCGATCAGGAACGCGAGCTCGCCCGGCGGCGCGAGGCTGAGCGACAGCGGTCGCGGCAGCAGCCTTCCCGGCGCCTCGAGCATGAAGAACTGCCCCGGCACGCCCGGGTCGAGCCCGCCACGCTCGAGGCGCAGCAGCGTGTACGGGCCGACCGGCTCCGTGCCGGTGACGCGGTGCCTAGCCAAGGCGGGCCGGCCGCTGCTCGACGTCGATCCGCTCCTGCAGCGAGAGTGCGTGCTCGGCGCGCGCGTTCGCGATCGCGTGCACCGCCGCCGCCGCTCCGGAGAGGGTCGTGATGCACGGGACGCGCCGGCTCAGGGCGGCCTCGCGGATCGCATAGCCGTCGGAGCGCGCGTTGCGGCCTTCGGGCGTGTTGATGACGAGGTCGCAGCGGCCGCGCCGGATCAGGTCGATCACGGTCGGCTCGCCCGCCCGCGCCTCGCTCAGCTTGCGCACCGCCTCGACCTCGATGCCGGCGCCGGCGAGCGTCGCCGCCGTCCCCTCGGTCGCGTAGAGCGTGAAGCCGAGGCCGACGAGCGTCGCCGCGATCGGCACGGCCTGCGGCTGGTCGGGCGGGCGGATCGAGAGAAAGACGGCGCCGGCCGACGGCAGCGCCCGCCCGGCCGCCCGCTCCGCCTTCGCGAGCGCCGTCGGCAGGTCGCTCGCGCTCGCCATCACCTCGCCGGTCGAGCGCATCTCCGGGCCGAGGACCGGGTCGCTGCCCGGGAAGCGGGCGAACGGGAGGACCGCCGCCTTGACGCTCCACTGCCGGGGCGGCCGCTCCGCGGGGAGCCCGAGGCCGGCGATCCGCTCGCCGAGCGAGATCCGGCACGCGGCCTTCACGAGCTCGACACCGGTCGCCTTGCTCACGAACGGCACCGTCCGCGACGCGCGCGGGTTCGCCTCGATCACCCACACCTCGCCGTCGCCGCTCAACGCGAGCTGGACGTTGAGCAGGCCGACGACGCCGAGCGAGCGCCCGAGGATGCGGACGATCCGCTGGATCTCCTCCGTCTGCGCCTGGCTGAGGCTCGGCGCCGGCAGCACGCAGGCCGAGTCGCCCGAGTGGATGCCGGCCTCCTCGACGTGCTGCATGACCGCTGCGATGTACGTGTCGACGCCGTCGCAGAGCGCGTCCACGTCGACCTCGACGGCGTTCTCGACGAAGCGGTCGACGAGCACCTTGCCGAGCACCGGCACCTCGCGAACCTCGTCCTGCGTGTAGCAGATGCGCATGGCACGGCCGCCGAGCACGTACGACGGCCGGAGCAGGCACGGGTAGCCGATCTCGTTCGCGATCCGCAGGGCCTCCTCGCTCGACGATGCCATCCCCCACGCCGGCGACTGCAGGTCGTGCGCGCGCATCAGCCCGGCGAAGCGCTCGCGGTCCTCGGCGAGGTCGACGGCGTCGTAGGGTGTGCCGAGGATGCGGTAGCCGGCCTCCTCGATCGCGCGGGCGAGCTTGAGCGGCGTCTGGCCGCCGAACTGGATCACGACGCCCTCCGGCCGCTCTCGCTCGCACACGGCGAGCACGGCCTCGGTGTCGAGCGGCTCGAAGTAGAGCCGGTCGGAGGTGTCGTAGTCGGTGGAGACGGTCTCCGGGTTGCAGTTGACCATCACGGCTTCGTAGCCGAGCTCGCGGTACGTCGTGACGGCGTGGACGCAGCAGTAGTCGAACTCGATGCCCTGTCCGATCCGGTTCGGGCCGGAGCCGAGGATGACGACGCGCGGCCGCGCACCCGCGGGCGGCGCCTCGTCGACCTCGCCCCAGGTCGAGTAGAAGTAGTTCGAGGCCGCCTCGACCTCGCCCGCGCACGAGTCGACGCGCCGGTACGTCGGCCGGACGCCGCAGGCCCGCCGCCGCACGCGCACCGCCGCCTCGGGCACCCCGGCAGCGGCGGCGACGTCCGCGTCGGAGATGCCGAGCCGCTTCAGGCGGAGCCAGTCGCCGGCGACGAGCGACTCGACGTCGACGCCGGCCACCCCGAGGAGCGCCTCCTGGATGCGCGCGATCTCCGCCTGGAAGAACGGGTGCACGCCGTCCGGGACGTCCGCGAGGGTCTGCCACGGGGTCGAGGCGCCCGCGTCGAGCTCGCGGGAGCGGAGGCCCTTGAGGAACGCCTCGGCGAAGGTGCGGCCGATGCCCATCGCCTCGCCGACCGACTTCATCTGCGTGCCGAGCGTGCGGTCGGCGCCCGGAAACTTCTCGAAGGCGAAGCGCGGGAACTTGACGACGACGTAGTCGAGCGTCGGCTCGAAGCTCGCGGGCGTCGTCCCGGTGAGGTCGTTCGGGATCTCGTCGAGCGTGTAGCCGACCGCGAGCTTCGCGGCGACCTTCGCAATCGGGTAGCCGGTCGCCTTCGAGGCGAGCGCCGAGGAGCGCGAGACGCGCGGGTTCATCTCGATCACGCGCATCTCGCCGGTCTCGCGGCTGCGGGCGAACTGGATGTTCGAGCCGCCGGTGTCGACGCCGACGGCCCGGATGACGGCGATCGCGGCGTCGCGCAGCTCCTGGTAGGCCTCGTCGGGGAGCGTCATCTGCGGCGCCACGGTCACCGAGTCGCCGGTGTGGACGCCCATCGGGTCGAGGTTCTCGATCGAGCAGACGATCACGACGTTGTCGACGCGGTCGCGGACGACCTCGAGCTCGAACTCGTCCCAGCCGCGCACCGACTCCTCCACGAGCACCTGGCTGATCGGGCTCTCGCGCAGGCCGATCTCGACCTGGCGACGGAGCTCCGCCGGCGTGTACGCGAAGCCGCCGCCGTGGCCGCCGAGGGTGAAGGCGGGTCGCACGACCGCGGGCGTCGCGATCCCCTCGACCTGCTCGAGCTCGGTGACGACCGTCGAGGTCGGCACCGCCAGGCCGCACGACTCGACCGCCTGCTTGAACAGGAGCCGGTCCTCGGCGCGCTGGATCGCGTCGAGACGCGCGCCGATCAACTCGACGCCGAGCTCCTCGAGCAGCCCCGACTCTGCGAGCTCGCGCGCGAGGTTGAGCGCCGTGCCGCCGCCCATCGTGGGCAGCAGCGCGTCGGGGCGCTCGATCCGCAGCACCTCCGCCACGCCCTCGACGTCGAGCGGCTCGAGGTACGTGCGGTCGGCGAAGCCCGGGTCGGTCATGATCGTCGCTGGGTTCGAGTTGACGACGATCGTCCGGTAGCCGTCCTCGCGGAGCACCTTGAGCGCCTGGCAGCCCGCGTAGTCGAACTCCGCCGCCTGCCCGATCACGATCGGGCCGGAGCCGACGATGCAGATCGACTCGAGGTCGGTGCGCCTAGGCATGCGCTGCCACCTCGTCGACCCAGCGCTCGATCAGCGGCCACGCGTCGTGCGGGCCGGGCCCTGCCTCCGGGTGGAACTGGAGCGAGCGGGCGCGCAGGCCGGGGAACGCGAGCCCCTCGACGGTGCCGTCGTAGAGGGAGACGTGGGTCGCCTCGGCGGCATCGCTCGCGCGCACCGCGAAGCCGTGGTTCTGGCTCGTCACCGCGACGCGTCCGCTCGCGCGCTCGAGCACCGGATGGTTCGAGCCGCGGTGGCCGAACGGGAGCTTGAACGTCTCGTGCCCGGACGCGATCGCGAGCAGCTGGTGGCCGAGGCAGATGCCGAAGACGTTCGTGCGGCCCAGGAGCTCCCCGACCGTCCGCGCCTCGTCCGCGAGCGGCTCCGGGTCGCCGGGCCCGGGAGAGAGCAGGACACCGTCGTAGCCGGCCAGCTCGTCCGCGTCGACGTCGTGCGGGTAGACCGTCACCGCTGCACCGGCGGTGGCGAGCCGGCGCAGGACGGACATCTTCACCCCGTAGTCGACGACGGCGACGCGCACCCTCCCCTCGGCTGCGTGGACGAACGGCTCGCGCCGCGAGACGCCGGCGACGAGGGCGCGGCCGAGCATCGGCGCCTGGTCGGCGGCGAGCGCGACCGCCTCCTCGACCGGCAGCGCGCCCGCGACCGCCGCGGCGAGCGTCGAGCCCGCGTCACGGAGCCGCAGCACGAGGCTGCGCGTGTCGATTCCCGTCAGGGCGACGATCCCGTTCTCTCGGAGCCAGTCCGTCCATTCGGGGCCGCGTGCCTCGCGCATCAGCACGGCTCGCGCGTGGGTTGCCGCCGACTCCGAGCGCTCCTCGGCGACACCGTAGTTGCCGACCATCGGCGCCGTGAAGCAGATCAGCTGGTCCTCGAAGCTCGGGTCGGTGACCGCCTCCTGGTAGCCGGACATGCCGGTCGTGAAGACCGCCTCGCCGAGCGCGACGCCGTCCGCGCCGACCGACTCGCCGGGGAAGACGGTGCCGTCGGCGAGCGCGAGATAGCCGGGGGCGCCGCTCACGCCGCCACCGCAGCCGGCTCGAAGGCGACTGCCCCGCCCGCGATCGTGAGCGCGACAGCGCCGGTGAGCGTCTCGCCGAGGAGCCACGAGTTCCGCGAGCGCGACCGGAACGGCTCGTCGCCGACGCGCCGACGCCGCTGGAGGTCGAGCAGGACGAGGTTCGCGCGCGCCCCGACCGCGACCCGCGGCCGCTCGAGCCCGAAGACGCGCGCCGGGCCGGCCGACATCCGCTCGAGCAGGATCTCGAGCGGCAGCAGCCCCGGCTCGACGAGGTGGGTGTAGAGCGCGGCGAACGCCGTCTCGAGGCCGGTGACGCCGAACGGCGCGGCCTCGAACGGCACCTCCTTCTCGTGCGATGCGTGCGGCGCGTGGTCGGTGGCGACGCACTCGATCGTGCCGTCGCGCAGCGCCTCGAGCAGGGCGAGCCGGTCGCGCTCCGCCCGCAGCGGCGGGTTCATCTTCAGGTTCGGGTCGAGCGTCCGCACCGCCTCGTCGGTGAGCACGAGATGGTGGGGCGTGGCCTCCCCGCTGGCCCGGACGCCCGCGTCTCGCGCACGGCGAAGCGCGGCGACCGACTCGGCGGCGGAGAGATGCTGCACGTGGAGCGGCTGCCCCTCGTACGCCGCGAGCGAGAGGCTCCGCTCGACGTCGACCGACTCCGCCACCGACGGGTAGCCCGTGAAGCCGAGCTCGGCCGCGACGGCGCCCTCGTGCACGTGGCCGCCGCGCGAGAGGGACGGCTCCTCGCAGTGGAGGGCGAGCAGGCGGTCGGTGATCGAGGCGTACTGGAGCGCACGCCGCAGCATCCCGGCCGACGCGACCGGCAGCCCGTCGTCGCTGAACGCGACCGCCCCGGCCTCGGCGAGCTCTGCCATCTCCGTCAGCTCCTCGCCGCGCTGGCCACGCGTGATCGCGGCGAGGAAGCCGACCGCCACCTCCGCCTCGCGCCGCGCCGTCTCGACGAGCGCGCCGAGGGTGGCGGCCGAGTCGACGACGGGGTCGGTGTTCGGCATCGCGAGGATCGCGCAGTAGCCGCCGGCGGCGGCGGCGGCGGTGCCGCTCGCGATCGTCTCCTCGTCCTCGCGGCCCGGCGTGCGCAGGTGGACGTGCGGGTCGACGAACGCCGGTGCGAGCACGAGCCCGTCGCGGTCGGCGGTCCCCGGCTCGAGGCGCGTGATCGTGCCGTCCTCGATCGTGACGTCGAGGACTGCGTCGACGCCCTCGGCCGGGTCGAGGACGCGGGTCCCGCGGATCACGAGGTCGGCGCCGGGGCCTTCTTTCTGCCGGAGCATCACGCGACCTCCGCCGCGGCGAGCGCGCGAACCCCGACGGGGCCGCCCGTGAGGACGTCGTAGAGCACCGCCATGCGGACGACGAGCCCCGACCGAACCTCGGTCGTGACGAGGGAGTCGACCGAGTCCGCGACGCGTGGGTCGATCTCGACGCCGCGGTTCATCGGGCCCGGGTGCATCACCTTCTGTCCGGGGCGGAGACGCTCGGGCGTGATTCCCCAGCGGGCGCTGTACTCGCGCAGGCTCGGGACGTAGTTCGAGCCGGCCTGCATCCGCTCGCTCTGCATGCGCAGGACGTAGACGACGTCGGCGGTGGCGACCGCGGCGATGTCGGTCGTCATCTCGGCCTGCAGCTCGCGCGGCAGCAGCGCCGGAGGTCCGACGAGCGTGCAGTGGATGCCGACGAGCCGGAACGCCTGGACGAGCGAGCGGGCGACACGCGAATGGAGGACGTCGCCCACGATCGCGACGTGCAGGCCCTCGAGGCGGCCGAGCTCCTCGCGGATCGTGTAGAGGTCGAGCAGCGCCTGGGTCGGGTGCTGGTGCTTGCCGTCGCCCGCGTTGACGACGTGCGCGTCGGTCACCCGGGCGACGAGCTGGGGCGCGCCGATCTGCGGGTGCCGGATAACGATCACGTCCGGGTCGTAGGCGCCGAGCGTGAGGGCGGTGTCCTTGAGCGACTCGCCCTTGTCGACCGAGGAGCCCGACGACTTGACGTTGAGCGTGTCCGCCGAGAGCCGCTTCGCCGCGAGCTCGAAGCTCGACGAGGTGCGGGTCGAGGACTCGTAGAACAGGTTGACGACGAGATGGCCCTTCAGCGTCGGGAGCTTCTTCACGTGCCGCTCGAGCGACGCGGCGAAGGTGCGGGCGGTGCCGAGCAGCCGCTCGACGTCGTCCCGCTCCAGGTCGGCGACCGAGATCAGGTGACGCTTCGGCGGCGGCCCCGGCGGGCGGAGCTCGTCCTTGACGAGACGGATGCTGCCGGTCATCAGCGGGTTTCCTCCTCGGGACGGGAGACGAGCAGGACGGCGTCGACCTCGTCCACCTCGACGAGCTGCACCTGGATCCGCTCGTCGCGCGAGGTCGGCAGGTTCTTGCCGACGTAGTCGGGGCGGATCGGCAGCTCGCGGTGGCCGCGGTCGACGAGGACGGCGAGCTGGACGGCCGCGGGCCGGCCGTAGTCCAGGAGGGCGTCGATCGCCGCGCGGATCGTGCGCCCGGTGTAGAGGACGTCGTCGACGAGGATCACCGTGCGCCCGTCGAGCGGGAAGTCGAGCTGCGTCGCGCGCACGAGCGGCTGCGGCGCGAGGGGCGCCTCGCCGCCGCGG
>Ga0208140_1000209_pt1 | contig 10005 bp, 15 predicted proteins | sample SF_Rice_5C_0N_40_FD_185616 | JGI IMG/M metagenome (GOLD analysis project Ga0208140, IMG submission 185616) | Rice paddy soil microbial communities from Twitchell Island, California, USA - SF_Rice_5C_0N_404 (SPAdes) (version 2) | ecosystem: Environmental > Terrestrial > Soil > Paddy field/soil ... | reverse complement strand
AGGCGATTTGCTGTGTTCCGGCTTGAAATACGGCAGTCGTCGGAACGACCAGTTGTCGTCCCATCGGAATCTCGAGATCCACGTTCACGAACATTCCGGGCCTCAAGAGAAGCCCGGAATTGGAGAAGACCAAGCGCACGCGAGAGGTGCGCGTGCTCATGTCCACGTCGGGGTAGATGAAGTCTACGCGTCCGTAGAACGTTCGCCCAGGGTAGGAATCGACCGTGAGCGTGGCGGGCTCGCCCACACGCACGCGCCCCAGATCGTTCTGGAAGACCTCCGCGTTGACCCACACAGTCGAGAAATCCGCGATGGTGTAAAGCTGCGTCGCCGGCTGGACATACATGTTCGGAAGGGCGTTTCGCTCGGTGATGAAACCCGTAGCCGGAGAATCAATCTGAAGGTATTGCTGTACTTGTCCGGTTTGCTGCAATCGCGCAATCTCGCGGTCAGGAAGATCCCACTGGCGCAGCCGCTCCAGAGTCACCTGCACGAGCGATTTGGCTCCGTCAGCGACGCCGCTCACCGGGCTGCTCGCCAGCATTCCGTCGTCTTGGCGGGCCAGCAGGTACTCTCGTTCAGTAGTCACCAAATCCTGGCTATAGACGGTGAACAGGGGTTGACCCTTCCTCACATACTGGTAGTTCGCATTGGCGAACACCTGCCGGATCCAACCGGAGAAACGCGTCTGCACATACGCCTGCTTGCGCTCATCGACAGCGACATTGCCGACAAACCTCAGATCGTCGTGGACGCCTTTGCGCTCGACCGTGCCTGTCTCGACGCCGAAGCTTTGCAACCGCTGGGGCGAGAGTTGAAGCGGCGCAAGCGCTGCGGGAGCCGGTGCGGCCGGTGCTGCCTGGGCGGCGGACGAGCCGGAAGTTGGCGACGCAGCATCCGGCTTTTCTGTCGAGGCTTCTGCGCGAGTAGCATGCGCTTGCCACCACCAAGCACCCATGCCTGCGAGCAGCACCAAGACCGCGGTAAGGACGACGAAGAATGCGGTGCGATAATTTTTCACGTTAGTGCTCCTTCCGCTGTTGATCGCGGTCATTTCGTGAGCTCCACACCGACAACCGGTTCCATCCGGGCCAAAGCGATGTCGTACGCAGAAATCTGTTGTTGGTAATTCACCCGGAAATTGAGCAGGTTGATGAAGTTGTCGAGCATGGTCAGAAAGTCAGCTTTTCCCGTTTCGTAGGCGAGTTCGGATGACTTCAGCGTTTCAGACGATTGCGGCACGATTGCCCGCGAATAGAGGACTGCAAGCTGCGAGGCCTGCTCGGCAGCTAGAAACTCTTGTTTCACCATGTAATTGACTACTGTCCGGCGGTTGGACTGGGAACTCCGATCGCTCGCGAGTTGCTGGCTCGCTTCGAGAACTTCCTGCCGCTGTTTCGACCTGTAGAAAATTGGAATGTTCACGCTCACAAATGCGCCGTTCATATTCATTCCGGTCGCCATTCGTTGATACATGTAACTGACGCTGAAATCCGGGTCGTAGGACTTGTGGGCCAGGGCAACTCCGTCCTGGTCGCGCTCGATGACGCGCTGGTCGCGCGCGATCCCGGTGTCATTGGCCTGGGCCAGAAGGTAAAGATCGTCGAGAGTGTAGGTGAGTTTTGGCTCCGTCAGTGCGGTCGGTGGGCCGAGCGGCGTTTCGGGATTGCGGTCGAGCAGGGTGTTGATCCGCGCTGCAGCAGTTTGCTCCTCTTGCTGCAGTATGGTGATCCGTTCGAGAAGCTGCGAAAGCTCTACCTGCCCTTTCAGCACATCCTGCTGCAGCCCTCTTCCTGTTTGGTAGCGCGCCTCCGCAATCTTCGTCAGCTTATCGAGCAACGCACGCGTGTTTTCGACGATCTGTAGAGCTTGATAGAAGTATGCGTATTGGTAGTAGGCAACCTTGACCTCGGATACCACCCGACGCCTCGCTGCCTCGTAGTCCCACCAAGCAGCTTGGCTTTCGCGGTCGGCTATCTTCCCGCGCAATTTCAGCTTGCCCGGGAATGGGAACATTTCCATCGCAGAGACGCCGCGATAACTGGTCTGGGCGGAACCGTTCACAACAAAGGGAAGCGGCTTACCCATCCAGCCAGCCGAAACCGTGGGATCAGGCAACGCCTTGACCTGTGGCACACGGGCGCGCAGGGCGCCAACGCGCTGCAAGTAGCTCTGTATCTCCGGGTTTTTCGCGAGCGCCTCCGCGATGAGTTCATCGAGCGAGAGCGGCCTCTCCTGCGCCTGACTCGTTGTGGCAAGCGGCGGTTTCTGGGCCAACGGGGTCGGAGTTTTTGGAGACTCCTGAGCCCCTGCTCCAAGTGATGCGTATAGCGCAATCAAAGCGGTTACGGCGATTCGAATCCCCCGTTTCATGACGGCTCCGTTTCGATGCGCGCGCGATGCAGTTGTGTGATCAAAACCTGCCGTTCCTTCTCGCCGACATGGGCGATCCCTCCAGTACCTTCTCTTTTGCTGGTCTTACTGCCTGTGATGGCCATCACTAAGGATTGTGAGGTTTGTTCGAGCCTTGCTGCCGCTGGGAGGAGTTCTTGTCTTTCACTGATCGCGAATGGGGGTGGTCCTCCCGGTTTGGCCGTGCGGGAGAAAACGCTGCGGCACGCAATTTGGGCTGAACGATCAGAATTCACTCGTGATCCTCCGAGTGGCGAGTGGCCAGAACGTGGGAACCGTCTCTTCGCGCTGTGTGCAGCTGATCAAGAGTCTGCTGGATGTGTCGCGTCAAATTCGCACCCACCAACCGCAATCCAATCCTCCCGGCAAGGTCTCCAAGGAGCCCCAGATTAGTTGCTGCCACGGACGTGCCGTCGGTCGTTTCCGCAACGACAAAGTGAAACGGGAGAAGGATGCCGGCCTCCTGGTCATTCAGGACACCTTGGTAGGCATGAAATGGGCTCCAAACCACAACGACGGTGTAGCGGCGCCAGCTCAATCCGAGATGTTCTTTGAATTCGCGGTCGAAGGGAATTTCGGCAATGATGCTGAAGCTTGCTTGACGCAAAATCGTGCGCAAGCATCCTAGACACTCGTCAAAACCGAGTGGCGTTTCAACCGAGATCGAAAGCTCGCGATTGTTCGGCTCATACATGGTTCGTTTCGGCGCATTTGCTTAGGGCACGCACCAGGCCAAATTCGAGCCCGTAGCTCAGCCGCTAACGATTTGAAATCTCAGTTACATCCAAACCTTCAGGAGCCCCAGACGAACGCTACTCACGGGGTCACTGCCTGATTTGCTCCAAGCGGCTGGACGATATGGTCCAATGTCGAGTGGATTTTGTGACCGCTCAGCGGTGATAAGATTGCAGGCCAGTGGCAATACAAATGAGAAATCAGAAGCTGTTCCGGGCGGCGGTTGTCGTTGGAACGATCCTCTTAGTATCGGCGCTGCATTACGTGACAGCCCCGACTCACATCTGGCTTCACCCGCTTCTGCAGCGTGCCTACTACATTCCGGTTTTGCTGGCTGCCATGTGGTTCGGCTGGAGAGGGGGGCTCCTGGCCGCTGGGTTCTCCAGTTTGCTGTATGTCCCCTTTATCGTTTGGATGTGGAAAACGGCATCCGCATACAGCGCCAGCCAGTATATGGAAGTGGGGATGTTCTTCGTGATTGGAGGTCTTGCGGGGGCGCTTTTTGACGCCGAGAAAAGGAACCGCGCCAAGGTGGAGGAGACCGCGAGGAAACTAAGCGAAGTTTATGCGCAACTCCAGGCATCGTTTGAACAGCTTCGCCGCGCCGACCGGCTAACAGCGCTTGGAGAATTATCGGCGGGACTCGCTCACGAGATTCGCAATCCGCTCGGCTCAATCGAGGGCGCTGTACAAATCCTGCGGCGGCCGACTCTGTCGGAAGAGACGAAGCAGGAGTTCGGGACAATGGCGCAGGAGGAGATCGGCCGCCTGAAGGGGCTGCTGACGCACTTTCTGCAGTTCGCGAGGCCGGCGCCTCCGAGGCGCACTCCCACGGAAATCGGGGAGTTACTCGATTCAGTGCGAAGGCTGGCAGATGAAACAGCGCGTATGAGCGGGTCTAACATAAGGGTCGAACAAGGAGAAGGCCTTCCTGCGATTATGGTTGATCCGGAGCAGATCAAGCAGATGCTGCTGGACGTCGTGCTCAACGCGATTCAATCCATGCCGGGCGGGGGGAAAGTCGTGCTTCGTGCCGTACCAACGGACGGGAACGATATCGCTGTGGAAGTCCAAGATGAAGGCGTCGGGATTGAGGAGGAGAATCTGCAAAAGATATTTGACCCATTCTTTACTACCCGGCCCGGAGGTACGGGCCTGGGACTCGCCATCGCGCACCAGATCGTCGCTCAGCATGGCGGACATATCGAAGTAAAGAGAAATCGTGACAAAGGAATGACTTTTTCCGTAGCGCTGCCCATACTGTCGGCGGAACGGTCCGATCTGCCCCTTGCGTACGAGCGCTAGCCCATGGAAGACAAGCCCATTCTGATCGTTGATGATGATGCCGCCCAAAGAAGGCTGATTGAATTCTGGCTGAAGGAAGACGGCTACCCCACGGTTCTGGCTGCTGACGGCTTGGCCGGTTTGAGGGAGTTCGAATCAAAATCGCCGAGCCTGGTGATCGCCGACATTCGCATGCCGGGCTTGAGCGGTCTCGAACTGCTAGGGCGAATCAAGGGCCGTAACGAAGACGCGCTCGTCATCCTGATTACCGCGTTTGGAACGGTCGAGAACGCGGTTGACGCGATGAAACTCGGCGCCAGCGATTACATCTTGAAGCCACTCAACGCCGACGAATTGAAAATTGTTGTGCGCCGCGTCCTGCAACAACGGCAACTCCTGGAAGAGAACCGCTACCTTCGTGACTTTGCCGGGACCAACTACCGCTTCGAAAACATTGTCGGACAATCCCGCAAGATGCGCGAGGTCTTCGAATTGGCCGTTCAGGTGGCTCAGTCCGATTCAACCGTGCTGATAACCGGCGAATCCGGGACGGGGAAAGAGTTGCTGGCCAAGGCCATCCATCAAAACAGCCTGCGATCAAACAAGCCCTTCATCACCATTAATTCCGGCGCCATTCCAGAAACTCTTGTCGAATCGGAGCTTTTCGGACATCGCAAGGGGGCATTCACAGGGGCGGTAACGGATCGCATCGGCAAGTTCGAGGCCGGAAACGAGGGAACGGTTTTCCTAGACGAGGTCAGCGAGCTGGAACCGAACGTCCAGGTAAAGCTGCTTCGGGTACTTCAGGAACGGGAAATCGACAAGGTCGGTGATCCCCGGCCGCTCAAGGTGAATGTTCGTGTCATCGCTGCCACGAATCGCAACCTGCGTAAGCTAGTAGAAGACGGAGAGTTCCGGCAGGATCTCTTTTATCGACTAGGCGTCATCGGCATCGATCTTCCCCCATTGCGCGAGCGAAAAGAGGACGTCCCTCTCCTCGTCGATCGCTTCATTCGAAAATTCCGCGATCGCTACAAAGCCCCTGCGATTTCGATGAGCGAGGAGGCTCTCAACATATTGACCCGGTATTCTTGGCCGGGCAATGTGCGCGAACTTGAGAACGTGGTGGAGCGCGTGCTCGTGCTGAGGAAAGGCAATATCGTTCTGCCAGAACATCTGCCAGCGGAAGTCCGCGAACAAAAAAGTCGTATCGCGAAAGTGGCTCTTGAGCTCCCCGAGGAGGGCATCGATCTGGAGGAGGTCGAGAAAGAAATTCTGCTTCAGGCACTGCAAAGGCATAATTGGAACCAGACTCACGCGGCTCGTTATTTGAACATCAGTCGGAAGACCCTAATCTATCGCATGGAAAAGTTTGGAATGCACGAGCCTGGCCAGTCATCTGGCGAGGCTGTGTCTCCTTCGAACGACGAATAAACCAGTACACCACTGTCACTCCTGAAATCGCCTTGCCCCTGAAAGACCGTTGCGCCCGCTAGGCAGCCGAGCTTTCACTCCTGCCTCATAGCAGCCAGCGATCGCCTTATATGGGCCAACTGGGTTTGAAATGAGAACGTCGGCCCCTGCCAATTCCTTCACACACCAGAACTTCATCGACTCTGGCCGTCGGCAGGCGACGTGCTGCTCGCTTAATGAACCTGGAGGAGCAAAGCCCGGGGAATCCCGACCGAGGAGACAAGATTGAACAATGAAGTAGTGACCAGTTGCGGCTAGGGTCGTCGCGTTTTGCGGGGCCGGGAGGTTGGGGGAGAGCATGCTGTCTCAGCGGTCTTCGCTGCCGCCACATGCTTAAGCGAGGTGCGCGAATTCGAGCCGTTTATAAGCGAGGAACACATGTCATTGCGCGTTGTTATCGTTAGTTCTATCCGAGAACGTTGGGAGAAGCTGAGTGAGATCGTGTCTCGTTACGGCCTGCAGCCTGTTCGGTGTGAGACGCTCGCGGCGGCGCTAGCGCTCCTCGCATGCACGTCTTTTACTCTCGCGATTTGCGAGGACGTGCTGCCGGATGGAGGTTTTCAGGAATGCATCGCGCAGGCAAGGCTCTCGCGGAACCGAACGCCCGTTGTTGTGGTCTCGCGGCTCGACGACTGGGATTCTTACCTCAAGGCCATGGGTGCCGGAGCGTTTGACTACGTGGCGCTCCCGCCTCATCCACATGAATTAGAGCGAGTGCTTGCTGGCGCACTTGCTGAGGCTCGCTCAAACCGGGGGACCACAGCTGCGACGGCGGCTTGATGTTCGCGGTCGCGCACATCTCAACGGAGGGCGAAATGCCTGCGGACCGGCTGAATGTCCTGCTGTTTGGTGAAGTTGAGAGTGATGTATTGATTCTGCATCTTTTCTTGGAAAAGCACGGCTGCCGTGCGCCTTTGCGAGCAGGTCAATAGAGCTGGGCCCCATGGAGTGCGGTGCGTTTGATTTGATGATTGGCACAATCCCTCTGCGTCAGTCGGATCCAGTGGTCCTTGGCCTCAGTGGCATGAAATGCAGGATCTTCTACCGGTTGCCTATGGAGGATAGCTGCTGGTGGGTGCCACTCGACGGAGGGACCCCAAAGTGTCTCGGCCAGCCAGCTCTGCGCGACAGTGAGTTCGCCACACTCTGTGACGCAGCGCGCACTCGGCAGTGGTGGTGTGCGGATTGAGCGGGCTCCGAAGCCTACTGAGTCGGGAAGACGTCCGACGAGTGTAAGAAGGAGGCGATAGATGCAGAAAAATCGAAAGATGCATGAGCGATCACATCACAAGATTCGCTTAGTGCTGGAGCTTTTGCCGGCGCTTTCTATGGTTGGGCTCGTTGTCTTCTTCGTGTTCTTTGAACCGACAATACCGCGAGGCGCTTCGTTGACGTCCTGGAGTGAAAATGGAAGAGATGGACGATACGTGTTGAATATTCTGGATGGCGACGCGCCCCCCGCAGGAGTGCAGGTCTCCGGAGTCGTGCTCAGCGACACCAACTGCACTCCCGATCTTCGAGGGTTCAACCACTGTCATAATGGGATTCAATTGGCAGATGGCGTGGACATTGTCGTCATTAACACCCATCGGATGAAGATCTATCGATGTCTTCGTCCTGGGGACAAGCTGTTGTTGAGCAGGATTAATGGTTCGTGGGTTCTTGCAACTCTGCTGAAACCTTAACAGCGCGTAGCATGCTTTCGTTGAGTGTGATCCGTAGGCACTTAGCCCTCGGCATTGACCGCGAATCCGGCGACCGGGTCGTGTCCACGTCGCAAATTGAGGTGATCCTTCGGCCACGCTGCTCGCCTTCCGTAGCCTCACGGGTTGTCAACGAATTCGGATCGTTGATGGCACGACGGATTCACTGATGTCCGACTCCCTCAAAGCCTGCGTCCCGGTTGACTGAGACGCCTCCCGAAAATTCTGCCGGATTTGCGGCACCTGCTGGCCCCTTTGGGGCAAGTATTCCTGCGCTGCGAAGATGGCCGTATCCCTTCGTGCGCCCAACTGCCATAGCCTCAGCGGCTTACATGAGTCAAAGAGACATCGTCAATTGGCAGGAGCTTTGCCTCTCCCAATCTGGAATCGAGTGAGGGGGACCACGACGATGAGCAGCGACGAAGACTGCGCCGCAGGTCTCGAAAGCAAGTCGAAAAAAGTCAAAGCCCTCGCGCGCTGCGGCGCGTTGGGAATCATCGCAGGGCTAGTGCTGCTCGGACCGTGGCCTGCATTCGCGCACGCCAACAAGAGGGCTCGACTCGAGCAGAGCACGGCTGTCACATGTCCGCGAAGAGCCCGACGAAAACCACGGTGCAGATAGAACCGTCGCAGGAGACGCTACGACCGACAAGCTGGAACCGCCGAGCGTATTACACCTGGAAAGCCGAGTATCTGCTAAGAGACGCGAGCGAACACCAACGCCTGGCGGACGCGTACGCGAACGGAATGCGGTTTGAACCGAAAACCGGAATTCCTGATGGCTTGTACGGACATTGCCGCAGGGTAGTAGTTGAGGATCAGAAAGTCGCCCAGAAAGCGCGGGACTTGGCATCCATGCACGATGAATTGGCGAAGAACCTGGCACTGCGGTCAGTTTCGCGGAACGATGGGCCTCGATAGCGTATTTTTTCCCAAGCGTCGAGAAATGATTCGCGCATTTGTCCTGGTTCCGAGTGGAGACGGATTCTCTGTCGTGTTGCTGTGCCGAGTGATTGGCGTCCGTTCGCAGTTTAGAAGGAGAACAACGTGTCACAACGGAAAATCTCTGGGCTGTCGGTCGCAATCGTACTCCTCGCAATTGGGGCCTGCCTAATTGTGGTCCTGCCCAAAACAGAGGCGAGCCCAATTGGGCCTCTGGTCGACATCATGGCCGTTCCACAGTTTGCGCGCCGCTATAACCTAAAGTGCTCTGCTTGCCACACCATCGTTCCAGTCTTGAATGAGCAAGGATACTTGTTCAAGCGGCTCGGGTATCACCTGCCGCCCGCTTTGGAGAAAAATAAGCCCGCCCCTACGATTTCAGATCTCGTAAAGAAAGAGCGCCCGTGGACGTTGGCAAACAACGTGGCTCCGGCCGTGACAGACTTCAGTTACTCGGCAGAGCGGACCACGCAGGAAGAAACGAGCCCTTCGTCCACCTCTGCCTTTCAAGTGGCGGCCTGGAATGCATATTTTAGCGGTTGGGTACCAGACACGAATTTCTGGTACTTCTCCGAATTCGATATCGTATCGGGCGGGTCAACGAACCCGGATCTTATGAACGCCTACGTTGGTTACACGGGCGGGAACGCTCGAAGCAGTTGGTACATAGCTGGGGGTCGCGAACATCTGCAAGTGGGCGAAGGCACGCGCGCCGCGCAAATCTACAGCCTGCTTCCAAATTCACCGCTGCTCTTCGAGGATTCCAGTCCCACGAACTTCGTGGTCGACCAGTCGCCGGTCGGTGTCGATGCCGGTTATACCTTGGCTTCGGCGAATTACCGATATGTGTTCGCGGTCACCGCAAAGGTGACAAACGGGGATAACGCGGATGGCAGCGAGATCCTGGGGCCATCCAACAGAAATTCAAAGGACGCGTATGTTGGCGTCGATTTTTGGTACGCGCCCGAGAGTGGCGTCACATTTTTCGATTATTACGGCAAGAAGGACAATCTAGCAGGGGACGGTATCACCACGTTTCAGCCAGTCATTCGGCGCCAAGGCGTTTTCGCCAATTACAAGCTGCTCTCCACGGTCGATTTCCTGGGCGGCTATTTGCGCGGCGACGACAACTGGCTGGCCGCGCCCGGCACACTGATGACGAGATTCCTGGCCAACGATTATTACGGTGCAGTGGATTACTACGTGAAGCAGGGCTTCGCCCTTTCCGGTCGATACGATCTGCTGCACCAGCAGATCACAGGAACCAGCGGAGTGGTATCCAGTCCATTCACGACTGGACTGTCGGGGTGAATAAGACATTCACACCTGCTGGAAACGTCATCGGACGAATTGCTTACAGCTACTTGACCGGCCGCGAGCCGGTCGCCGCAGTGAAAAGCACGGATAGGCTTATTCAAGCCGATGTCTCGTTTAATTTTTAGGGCGAGTCAAGGAG
>Ga0208140_1000205_pt1 | contig 10050 bp, 7 predicted proteins | sample SF_Rice_5C_0N_40_FD_185616 | JGI IMG/M metagenome (GOLD analysis project Ga0208140, IMG submission 185616) | Rice paddy soil microbial communities from Twitchell Island, California, USA - SF_Rice_5C_0N_404 (SPAdes) (version 2) | ecosystem: Environmental > Terrestrial > Soil > Paddy field/soil ... | reverse complement strand
CTCCTCTGGTAACCGTTCTCGCCATGCGAAAAGCGCCTCCCAACCAGGAGTCCAATGTCCAACCGTTCGATGTGGTAATTCTCCACGGGCACATCATCGACGGCACCGGATCGCCGTGGTACGCGGGCGACGTCGGCATCCGCGACGGGCACATCGCGGCCATCGGCAATCTGGCCGGCGCTCCCGCGAAGCAAACAATTGACGCGCGCGGGATGGTCGTGGCGCCGGGCTTCATCGACATGCTCGGCCAATCCGAGCTGACCATTCTGGTCGACCCGCGGGTGCCGTCGAAAATCTATCAGGGCATTACGACCGAAATCACCGGCGAAGGCGATACCGTCGCTCCGCAGACCGATGCGACGCTTGCCGCGGACGCGGCCGAATACAAGCATTACGGCATCACCCCCACATGGCGCACGTTCACGCAATATTTCGCGCGCCTGCGCAAGCAGGGAATCGGCATCAATTTGGGCACCTACGTCGGCGCAACGCAGGTCCGCCGCGTGGTGATTGGCACCGTCGACCGCGCCCCCACGCCGGAAGAACTTGCGCGCATGAAGTCTCTGGTCGACCAGGCCATGCAGCAGGGGGCGCTCGGGCTGTCGACGGCTTTGCAATATCCGCCTGCGCCGTACGCATCGACGGACGAGTTGATCGCTCTTGCCGCGGAAAGCGCCAAATACGGCGGGATCTACGCCACGCATATGCGCAGCGAGAGCGATGCCATCATGTCCGCTCTCGCGGAAGTTGCGCGGATCGCGCGCGAGGCGCACACCTCCGCTGAAATTTTTCACTTGAAGGCTGGCGGATTCCACAATTGGGGCCGCATGCCGCAGATCATCAAGTTCATTGACGACGCGCGCGCTCAGGGCCTTGACATCGAAGCGGACACCTACGCCTATACTGCATGGAACAACGATCTGGCGTCATTCATTCCGCCGTGGGCGCATAACGGCGGCAATAAAGAGCTGCTCGCGCGCCTGAAGGATCCCGCCACGCGTGCGCGCATCCGCAAAGACATGCTCACCCGGTCCAGCACGTGGGACAACCCGTGGCAGGAGGTGGAGGGCCCGCAGGGCATTCTGATCAGCTCCGTTCTGAATCCAAGGCTGCTGTCGCTGGAAGGAAAGCGCATCTCGGAAATTGCCGAACAGGGAAGTCCTGCGCTCGGGCTGCCTCCGCATAGCGATCCGATCGATACGATCTTTGCGATTCTTCTCGCGGACGACGCCAATACGCAGATTTCCGTGTTCGGCATGAAGGAATCGGACGTGGAACTGGCGCTCGAGCAGCCCTGGGTGTCCATTGATAACGACTATCAGGGGACCTCGCCCTGGGGAATTCTCGGCCAGGACCATCCGCACCCTCGCGCTTACGGCACATTCCCCCGCATCCTGCGAAAATACGTGCGCCAGCAGCACCTGTTGACGCTGCCAGACGCCATTCGCAAGTTCACCGCGCTTCCCGCGCAGCGCGAACACCTGGTCGCCCGCGGCGTGCTGAAGAAGGGCATGTGGGCGGACGTGGTCGTGTTCGAACCGGCCACCATTCACGACGTGGCCACCTACGAGAACCCGAATCAGTTCTCAGTTGGCATGAAATACGTGCTGGTGGATGGGGAGCCCGTAATCGACAACGGCAAAATGACCGGCAAGCTTCCCGGACACGTGCTGTTTGGCCCAGGCTACGACAGAGAACCGTCGCGGTAACAGGCTCGCTGGGTCAGGAGCAAGCGCTTAGGTACATATAATTGCCACAATTGAAGGGGTCGATACGCTGTCGCCCGCATTTGACTTGACCTGCGCAGGCATCCTAAGATGCGCCTCGACCGCACGGACCTTTAGCAGAAAAAACATGACTGACCACGATTCACTGATTGGCCGCACCGTCTCCCATTACCGCATTATCGGCAAGCTGGGAGGCGGCGGCATGGGCGTCGTCTACCAAGCGGAAGATGCCCGCCTGGGGCGCAGCGTCGCCTTGAAATTTCTGCCGGAAAATATGGCCCAGGATAGCCAGGCGATTGAGCGCTTCCAGAGGGAAGCTCGCGCCGCCTCCGCGCTCAATCATCCGAATATTTGCACGATCTACGACATCGGCGAGCATTCGGGACAACACTTCATCGTGATGGAACTGCTCGAAGGCGACACGTTGAAGCACCGCATTTCCGGCCGGCCCATGCAGATGGAAGAGATCCTCGACGTGGGGATTCAAGCGGCCGACGCGCTGGATGCGGCTCACTCGAAAGGAATCGTTCACCGCGATATCAAGCCGGCGAATATTTTCATCACGCAGCGCGGCCAAGTGAAGATTCTGGATTTTGGGCTGGCCAAGCTTTCGCAGCACCAACATCTAATGGAAGCCGTGGGGGCGACGTCTTCGGTATCGCTCACCACGACGGCTGTCGCCGAGGAGCACCTGACCAGCCCGGGCACGGCGATTGGCACCGTCTCCTACATGTCCCCGGAACAGGCTCGCGGCAAAGAAGTGGACGCCCGCACAGATTTGTTTTCGCTCGGCCTGGTCCTATACGAAATGGCCACAGGGCGCCGCGCATTCGCGGGCGATACGTCGGCGGTCATCTTCGATGCGATTTTGAACCGCGAACCGACTCCGCCAGACCGCATCAATTCCCATCTGCCGCCCGAACTGGCACAGATTATCGAAGCGGCCCTGGAAAAGAATCGAGCGTCGCGATATCAAAGTGCGGCGCGGCTGCGCGACGACCTGAAACGCCTCAAGCAAAGCTCGGATTCGGGCAAAACGGCCGCCGCGAAGACGGGCGAGAAATCGGTAGCCGTGCTGTACTTCGAAAATCCCGCCAGCGCTAAAGAGGATGAATATTTTCGGGACGGCATCACCGAAGACATCATCACGGAACTGTCGAAAATCAGAGACCTGTGGGTGCTGACGCGCTCGGCCGTAATGGAGTATCGCGACAAGCCCGCGACCGCGCCCGATGTGGGCCGCGAGCTGAACGCTTCCTACGTTCTCGAAGGCAGCCTGCGTCGTGCTGGAAACCGCCTGCGCATCACCGCGCGGCTGGTCGAGACAGCGACCGCGCGGTCCGTATGGGCCGAGCGCTACGACCGCGAGCTTCAGGACGTTTTCGCCATTCAGGATGAAATCGCGCAGAACATTGCGAAAGCACTGAAAGTGGTCCTCACGGAACAGGAAAAGCGCTCCATCCAAAAGGCTCCTACGGCGGACGTGCAGGCCTACGACTACTATTTGCGCGGGCGGCAATATTTCCACCAGTTCCGAAGGAAAAGCTTCGACTACGCGCGCCAGATGTTTGCGCGGGCCATCGTCATCGATCCGAATTACGCCCGCGCCTACGCCGCCGTGGCCGACTGCTGCTCGAATCTCTATATGTACTGGGGCGGCAGCAACGACGATCTGCGCGAGGCGGAGGCCGCCAGCCGCAAGGCCGTCCAAATCGACGATGAGCTGGCCGAAGGCCACGTGTCTCGCGGGCTCGTGCTGCAGATGACCAAGAAGTACGAGCAGGCCGAACAGGAATTCCAGCGCGCCATCGAGCTGAATCCCAAACTCTTCGAAGCCTATTATTTCTACGCACGCGCCTTTTTCCAGCAAGGCAAGCTCGAAGAATCCGCGCAGTACTTCGAAAAGGCGTGCCAGACGAATCCCGAAGATTTTCAGGCGCCCACACTGCTTGGGCAGGCCTACGCAAGTCTAGGCCGCAAGCTGGAAGGGCAGGCCACGCGCCAGCGCGCTTTGCGCGTCGTCGAGAAGCACCTGGAGATGCATCCGGATGACGCCAGGGCGCTCTATCTGGGCGCGCAGGCGCTCACCGAATCCGGACAGCGAGACCGCGCGCTCGAGTGGACCCGCCGCGCGCTTGATATCGATCCCGACGATCCCGCTGTTCTCTACAATGTGGCCTGCTCCTACGCTCACCTCGGAAAGACAGAAGAGGCCATCCAGTGCTTCGAGAAGGCGGCAGCCGCAGGGGAATGGCTCAAAGCCTGGGCCGAGCACGACTCCGACCTTGACCCCATCCGCGGCGACCCGCGATTCCAGGCATGTTTGAAATCGATTTAGGGAGTGGCGCGGAGGACTGCCACACGCTGTCAGCCATCTGAAAATCGGTCCACGCCAGCGTTCCTGTCCCCAGCGAACGGTCTAGTTTCTCCGGTGGTGTCGAATTAGGCTGGCTTTCCAACCCTTTCACGCCAGGCGGCGACGCGCTTCTCGATGAATTGCAGGCGGTCGCGGCCCCACTTTGTGTGCATAATGACCTTCTCAATGTCGCCAAACGCCTCCGGATCGCCAATTTTCTCGCGGAGTTCCTTTAGAAACGGGCGCACCTTCGCGAACAGTACAAACATTTCGCCGCTCATCGAAGGGCGCAGAAACAATTCTTCGCTCAACACACCTTGCAGCACGAACGCTGCTGCCATTCCCCAGTAACCTCCCACCTGCCGCAGCCAGTTGTTTTCCGGGGTGCCCAGGGCCGACGCAACCTTCATGAAGTCGTCGGCATTGCGCGGCGAAAAATCGGCGAGCCACCAATGCCGCGCTTTGCGCATTTCGGGCTCGCGGCGCAAATCGTAAAGTTGCAGGATCAACTGCGCGTCTGTCGCACTCGGTTTCTTTGGCATTTCTCCTCCGTTGTCCAGGGCTGGGTTCAGCCCTCGGTATCGAGATGCAATTGAGGATCGGTCCTGTGTACCTGGCGATTCCTCTGCGCCGGTTTATGCGGCCGTCGCCTTCGCGTTGTATGCCGGGACGAACACTTCCTCGATGAACTGCTCAAGAGTTGTTGGGGTGGTGTTTTTCAAGCTGCGCGGCTCTTCCGGTTTGACTGCGCCTTCGTTGCACGCCTTCCACATCTCGATGATCAGAGCCGCGGAACTCTTGGGCAGGCCCATTTTCACCAGCGCCGGCTCCAGCACCATGAACGGCACATGCATGTAATGCAGGTTCGGCTTGTCGATGGCTTTGCCAATCATCGCGGCAACTTCCTTCATGGTCACATCGCGCGGCCCCAGCAATTCGTGCGTGGAGCTGCCGGAAAAATCGCGCGCGTGCAAACGTTCCGCTGCGAACTTGCCGATATCCTTTGTGGCGATCATGGCCATTGGGTCGTCGGCCCCAAACCCGCCAGGCAGAAAACCCATGGACTTCAGCGGGTCGATGTTCATCAGCAAATTTTCCATGAAGTGCGTCGGCCGCAGATGCAGCGCATTCAGGCCGGGAATGTCGTTCAGCTTATGCTCCATATTGTGTAAGCCGACGATTGGCCCGGTCTTCTCGGCGTGCTGCGCGCCAATGCTGCTCAGCGTCACTGCGTATGGCACGCGGGCGGTAGCGACTGCCTTTGCGAAGGCGTCCGAAATGCGCTCCTGGTAATCGCGAAAATTCTCCAGGTGCAAGGCGGCCGGGATGATCAGGTAGACCGCATCCGCCCCGTCGAATGCGCGCGTCATGGCCTCCGCGTCCTGCACGTCTGCCACAACGGCTTCTGCGCCGCGTGCGACGAACGGTTCGAGTTTCTTCGCGTCACGCCCGATGACGTGGACTTTTTCGCCCCTGGCTAGCGCCGATTCCGCCGCCGGGCGCCCCGTGTTGCCTGTTGCCCCGGTGATGACAATCATGGTGTTCCTCCGTTTTGTTGTGCTGTAACCCGGCGCTACTCGCGGCTAGCGTCTGAGATCGGGTGCCATGTTCCTTTTCCCATTGTCGGCTTGCTATTTTCTCTTTTCTATCATTGGGATTTTCACGCCTGCTTTATGCGCAAAGTCGATTGCCTCCGGATAGCCGGCATCGACATGCCTCGCCACGCCGATTCCCGGATCGTTCGTCAGGACACGCTCGATCCGCGCGGCCATCTCCTTCGTGCCGTCCGCCACAGTCACTTGTCCCGCGTGCTGCGCGTATCCGATGCCGACGCCGCCGCCATTGTGAATCGAAACCCAGCTCGCGCCACTGGCGGTGTTCAGCATCGCATTCAGCAAGGGCCAATCCGCCACCGCGTCCGTGCCGTCGCGCATCTTCTCCGTCTCGCGGAAGGGCGAGGCGACCGAGCCGCAGTCGAGATGGTCGCGGCCAATCACGATGGGCGCTTTCAATTCGCCGCACGCCACCAGATCATTCAAGGCCAGTCCGAACTTGTCGCGCTCGCCGTAACCTAGCCAGCAAATGCGCGCCGGCAATCCCTGGAAGCGCACGCGTTTCTGCGCCAGCTTGATCCATCGGCACAGAATTTCGTCGTGCGGAAACATTTCCAAAACAAGCTGATCGGTGCGCTGAATGTCCGACGGTTCGCCGGAAAGCGCCGCCCAGCGGAACGGCCCGCGGCCCTCACAAAAGAGCGGCCGAATGTAGGCGGGCACGAACCCCGGAAAGTCGTACGCGTTCTTCACGCCCTGCTCAAACGCGAACGTGCGGATGTTGTTCCCGTAATCGAATGTCACAGCGCCCATTTTCTGCAGCGCAAGCATGCCCTCAACGTGCGTGCCAATCGACTCGAGCGCCCTCCGGCGATATTCGCTGCGGTCCCGCCGGCGCAATTCCGCGGCCTGCTGCACGTCGAGGCCGTGCGGAATGTAGCCGCCCACGGGATCGTGCGCGCTGGTCTGATCGGTCAGCAGATCGGGCACGACGCCGCGGCTGGCCAGTTCCGGAATGATATCCGCGCAATTGCCCACCAGTCCGACGGAAGTAGCTTCGCGCTTGCGCACCGCGTTTTTCAAAATGCGCAGCGCTTCGTCCAACGTCGTCACCATCACGTCGCAATAGCCTGTCTTGACGCGCCGCTTGATGCGTTCGGGATCGACGTCGATCCCCAGAAACGCCGCCCCGTTCAGCGTGGCCGCTAGCGGTTGCGCGCCGCCCATTCCGCCCATGCCGCCGCTGGCGATCAGTTTTCCGGCAAGGTCGCCGCCGAAATGCTGGCGTCCCGCCGCGGCGAACGTCTCGTAGGTGCCTTGCAGGATTCCCTGCGTCCCGATGTAGATCCAGCTCCCCGCGGTCATCTGGCCGAACATCATCAGGCCGGCACGGTCGAGTTCGTCAAAATTTTCCCAATCGCTCCAATGTCCGACAAGATTGGAGTTAGCGATCAGGACGCGGGGCGCATAATCGTGCGTGCGAAAGATTCCAACAGGCTTGCCCGACTGTACCAGCAGCGTCTCGTCATTTTCCAGCGCCTTGAGCGACGCTACGATCGTGCGATAGCAGTCCCAATTTCGCGCTGCCTTACCGCGTCCCCCGTACACGATCAGCTCTTCCGGCTTTTCGCCGACCTCGGGATCGAGGTTGTTCATCAGCATGCGCATGGCCGCTTCCTGCTGCCAGGACTTGCAGGAAATTTGCGAGCCGCGCGGCGCCCGCACGGGTTGGTAGCCCGCCGTTTCTTCGGTAGCTAACTTCATAGCCTTCGCCTCCGGTCAGATATTAACAGCGGCGAGCGACCAGTGGCGAGTGCCTCGTGGTTCGCATCGGCGTCCAGCTCTTTGCGCACCCTTGACAGAAAAGCCCGCACCCGGTAAAAACCCTGTTGCTCAATCCACTCGAAATGCAAAGCGGCTGGGAGGCAAGTCATGGACCTCACTCTGGTTGCGCTCGCGGTGTTCGTTTTTCTGCTCTTGCTGATTGTCGTTTCGTCCGCCTTCACCATCGAGACCGCAGAGGTCGGCGTCGTCCAGCGCCTCGGTAAATTTTACCGGATCGCCGGTGCTGGCTTGAATTTCAAGGCCCCCTTCATCGATTCGGTAGCCGCGCGCCTCAGCTTGCGGATTCAGCAGCTCACCGTGCAGGTCGAAACCAAGACCAAGGACAACGTTTTCGTCCAGATCCCCGTGTCCATCCAGTACCAGATCATCTCCGAAAAGGTTTACGACGCCTTTTACCGCCTTTCCGAGCCCACCCGCCAGATCGAGTCGTTTGTCTACAACGCGATCCTCGGTCATGTTCCCGGCATGAATCTCGACGAAGTCTTCTCCACTCAGGCGCAGATCGCGCTCGACGTTCAGGCCAATCTCGACAGCTCGATGAAGCAGTTCGGATACACGGTGGTGAAGGCCCTGATCACCGATGTGGTCCCGGACGCCAAAGTGAAGAGCGCCATGAACGACATCAACGCTGCCCAACGCGAGCGCGAAGCGACCGTATCGCGCGGCGAAACGGAAAAGATCCTGGCCGTGAAGAAAGCGGAAGCGGAAGCCGAATCGAAGCGGCTCCAGGGCGAAGGCATCGCCAATCAACGCCGCGCCATCATCGCTGGGTTGCAGGAATCAGTCGAAGCGTTTCAAAAAGCGATCGAAGGCGTGCAGGCCTCAGACGTCATGGCCCTGGTGCTGGTTACCCAGTATCTGGATACGATGAAGGACATCGGCGCGAGCGCCAACTCCAACACGATTCTGCTGCCTCATTCTCCCGGCGCGCTGCGCGATCTGATGAGCGAAATCCGCGAGGGCGTGCTCACCGGCCAACTCGCCGCCGACAACGCCACCTCTAAGCCGAGCAACGGAGCGCCCGTGCCGCGCGCAACCTAGCAAACAGGCTCAGCTACGAGGCATTGAGAGCGCGCGGATGCCTTAGGCGGAAGATTCGAAATGAAGCCAGGCAATGCCTTTCGCGATTACTACCATTTGCGCCGGCGGGCTCCTTGTGATAATTCTTACAGCTATGTGAACGCTGCTACAACCAGGAGGGAACGGATGCCGCTTTCGACCCAAGATGTTCGGCAATCCCTATTAGCCCATGATCCAGAATTTCGGCGCCTGGCAGAAGAACACTCCCGCTGTGAATCCCAGCTAGAGCAAATCCTCAAGCAGTCCTACTTGAATTCGGAAGATTTGGCGCAAGAGGTATACCTGAAAAAGCTGAAGCTGCGCCTGAAAGACGAGATGGAGCTGATGGTCGCGCGGCATCAGCACCACGCGATGCACTGAGCGTCCCGCAATCCTTCCGTTTGTGTCGTACAATACGCGTGTACCTTCGCAAGGGATTTCCGAGGATGTGCCTGCGCCGCTTCGGCGCGCGACCCTCTCGAGACTGCATCCGCAAAATGGGAACGCGAACAGGCTAGGACTACGTGGTTAAAGAAGGATACAAGTTCGGTCTGCCTCCACTGCTTGTGGGATTGCTGTGCCTGGTTCCCGGCTGGTGGTGGCCGGCGGGCATCCTGATTTTTCTGGGGCTGTTCGTTTTCTACTTCTTCCGCGATCCGGAGCGCCGGCTTCCAGCCGAACCTGGAGCGGTCGTTTCGCCCGCCGATGGGCATGTCGTGGAAATTGTTGACGAGCCGCTCGACGGACGCGCGGGTCGCCGCATCAGCATCTTCCTTTCCATCTGGGACGTTCACATCCAGCGCGCTCCCGTCGCCGGCCGCATCGCCACCGTGGTCTACCGCCCGGGACGCTTCTATGCCGCACTCCGCAAGGCTGCCTCGGAAAAAAACGAGCAGAACATCATCACTATCTGGACGCCCGCGGGGCCTTTGGTGTTCAAACAAATCGCCGGAGCCATCGCGCGCCGCGTGTTATGCTGGAAACGGGTGGACGAGCAAGTCGCTCTCGGCGAGCGAGTAGGCATGATTCGCTTCGGGTCGCGCGTGGATGTGTGGCTTCCCGAAGCTGCGGAGATTCTTGTGCATCGCGGGCAGCGCGTGAGGGGCGGCGCGAGCGTACTGGCGAAATGGAATTCAGCCATATAGATCCGATTGGAAACGAGGATGACTACAGGCCTAGGAGGCCGTTCCGCAACCATCGTCTCCGTCGCGGAATCTATATTCTTCCCTCCCTTTTCACCGTTGCGAATCTCCTCTGCGGTTACTACGCCATTCTGGCCGCTTTGGAGGGCACTCCGGCCAGCTTCGATTACGCCGCACGCGCGATCGGCCTCGCCATTCTCTTCGATTCCTTCGACGGCGCCATCGCTCGCGCGATGCATACCAGCAGCGATTTCGGCAAACAATTCGATTCGCTGGCCGACGTCATCAGTTTCGGCATTGCGCCAGCTGTGCTGGCCTACGCCTGGGGCGTGCACGCGGCGGCTTTTGCGAACGCCGCTCCCGAATTG
>Ga0208140_1000203_pt1 | contig 10126 bp, 6 predicted proteins | sample SF_Rice_5C_0N_40_FD_185616 | JGI IMG/M metagenome (GOLD analysis project Ga0208140, IMG submission 185616) | Rice paddy soil microbial communities from Twitchell Island, California, USA - SF_Rice_5C_0N_404 (SPAdes) (version 2) | ecosystem: Environmental > Terrestrial > Soil > Paddy field/soil ... | reverse complement strand
TGAAAGGCTTTCGCGAACTGGCCGCGCTGCAACGCAAGCTGAATCCGTCGTTGACCCCGCAAGCTCAGGTCGCGTAACGTGCAGCATGTCGAGAGCCGCCGCTTTCAACTATGCTCGGGGCAATTTCCGATCGGGCTCGACGGTGTTCCGCTTCCCGAGACCGTGAGCGCAGTGGTCCCCAACGTGTCCGTAAAAGCCGACCCGTTGGAACTGATCCCGTTGCCGTTGGAATCGTACTTCGAGGTGGCAGCCTGTGATGCCGCGCCGGAGAAATATGGCACGTTAAAGGAAGTACCTGCCCGCGAATACACAGGGCCGTAGGGTCCCGTGCTGCCAGCAGTGACATTGAGGGTGTAACCCGAGCCATCAACAGCCACCGCCGTTGTGGACGTCGGAGGTTGATTGCTGGCGCAAGGAATGCCCGCGGCGGTTGAGACGGCGGTACCGCCGCCGAAGAAATGTCCACTCCCGAACGAGTCGATGTAAGAGAAACCAGTATAGATCGACCAGTAGTAATAATGCAGGTTCGGATAGGTTCCGGTCACGCATTCATACGGTCCGTCCACTGTGTACCGCACATATCCCGTCACCCCATCCGTGATCGTGCTCCACCCCCAGTTCGACACGGGCGTCCAAGAACCCGAGCCGGCGGATCCTGCCAAGTTCCAGACGGAACTGTCGTAGGCCAGAATGTAATAGAAAGGCAATCGCCGGCCATTCTTTTGGAGAATCGGGATCTGGAAGTGCACGTTCAGATCGCCGTTATTAATCGTATCGAACGGCCCTCCACTAAAGCTCCCGAACGGCGGAGTGCCAGTCGTAACTTGGCCCCACGCTACGGCCGAGAACAGGAAAATGCCCAAAATCGGAGCGAGTGCCAGTGCACGCCTCATTTTGTCCTCCGCCCTTAGCCCCTACTGGCCAGCTGTCGTCACGTCGAAATCTGCTGGGGAGAGATTCGTGTTGACCGCCGCTTCGGTCAGCTTGAGATTGAGGAAAAGCGTATGGTTGATGAACTTCCGAACTTGAGTAGGGACTAAGACTCCGCCGAGCCGCTGATAATCTCCGTACTGGATCTCCACGGGGATATCCGCCCCGGCGTTGTCGTCGGGATGGATGTTGAAATCGAGTTCAACCGGCAGGAGGCTTGTGGCATCCAGGTACACGTCTACCGTGCTGAGGTGCTGGAGAAGCGCGAGCGTCCCCGCGCTGCCGCTCCCGGTTGGAAACACCTGCCAAAAGCTGACGTGGTCGACAGTTTCGCCATTCAGGCTTTCCTGGCCAGCATACGTGGCCACGAGATTGGAATTTGCGGTCGAAATTTCGGACAACACCGATAACGCAGGGAAAAACCACACGGCATCGGTCACGCAGTTGCTACTGGCCATCGGGTGGCTCACGCCGTCCGTTCCCACCCAAGAACCTTGAGGAATGCCGCCGGAAGAGTTCCGAACTTCGACCCGATTTCCCTCCGAGCCGGAGAAGTCGATCAAGCTACTGGCCGTGCCCAAAGCTTTCAGCGTGACGGTTCCGGTTTCGATGTCCGAGCCTGCGGTACGCGCGGCTGTCCCCGTGAGAGTCACGTCTGCAATTGGCTCGCCCCCGGTCAGCACCTCCACGGACTTCACCGCCAAGGCTAGGGCCTGCGGATCGCTGCTCGTGACCTGGTTCGTTTGGGGGCGTGCGAACGTGGGAGAGACGGCCAATAACGATACAAACAGAGCAGATACCCAGGGGCCGAATGGAGCTGGTGCCATACTGCCTCCCTGCGAAATGACAAGTTATGAGATATACCAGCGGTAAAGCGAAGCGAGGTATACATCCGACGACCATAACACGTCAATACCGTCATTTACTTAGTACTAAAACAGGCGAACAAACCTTTGCCCATTTCAAATCGGCCGTTTCTTAGCGCCGTGCCTGGTTCGTCTGGAGGCTCGTTGCGGAGCAAACACACACAACGCCCAGGCAGAATACTTGCTCGCCTCGCCATCTGTGAGGCCATTGCGAGCATGAGTGCGCGGTAAAATTTGCCCACCGCAAAGACGACGTAACTGGCGAAAGAGATGCTGTACGCGGCAATGAGCGTGATTCCGGGCAATATCTCCCCGCTTGCGGTTTCGCATCTTACCGATGGCCTTCCGACCAGCCGGAAGGGGAGGCCATAGGGCCGTCGTCGAACCCAGGCGAAGTTTGCCGGATCAGATTTTCAAAGATTTTTTCTCCGTTTTTCCGCTCTGGGTGTTCCTTTAATAAGTGAGGGGCTCTTCGGTCATTTCCGGCGCGGCAAGGCCCCGAAAGAAGTCGCCCTGAAGATGCTGGAGGAGTTTGAAAAGACGCTTCTCCCCGATGCCCCTCCCGACTGTCGCCCTTTTCAATCCGGAGGCAGACCCTCTCCAAACCCAGTACCTCTACTTCCTCGCCGGTGTGGGCCACGACCTCGGGAAACTCTTGGACATGGATGTCTGGGCCGGAGGCTAGCGTTGGTCCCCGACGCGGGAGTCGCAGGTGCTCGTCCATTTGCTCGACCGACGCGCCGCCTCCCGAGCGGAGACTGCCCGGCGTCGCGCGTCCGCATGGAAGCCGTTCGGCGAATCTGGCCTTTGCTGCTCCTGCTTGGCGGCATTGGCTGTGATCTCGTCACGCACGGCTGTACGAATCCGTCGCAGGAGGGATTCGGCGAGCGTGTCGATGGATACCTCTTTCCCCTGTATAAGAGTCTCCCTTCCAGACCTGCCATTTCTGCCTCCTCTTTCAAACGGTGCGATGGTTCCGTTTCAGTTCTTTAACAGCGACGTTTTTCGTTGACAGAGCAGTTTGCACGAGAGTAATCTCTGCCGCATTCAATATCACAACGTGAAAGTTAAGCAGGTTCTTATCATCGTGTAGGTGGTCGTTGTCGGGGACCGGTAAGTCGCAGTCGCCCTCGCTGCAGACGTGCCGAGCGCAAAACCAGCTCGCGTTCAGTCATGCACCGAGGCCAAGGTGCATTGATGCGCCGAGCGGTTTGGTATTTTCGAGTCCTGATTGCGCTGAGGATACGTCCCACTCAAGGACCTGCCCGACCGCTTGCCCGCTGCGCACGGCCGACCACAATCGCGTCGGTGCTCCTGGATATTTATCCTACCTGGTTCGGAGATGAATACATGCTGAGAAGAAATGGACGTCTGTGTTGGAGCACCGTGGCCACTGCCGGGGTCATCCTGTTGATGGCGGTTGTTGTAGCGCGAGCTGGGACGTTCGTCGCATTCGGTCCCGTAGCATACACGCGAGGAACGGGTGCCCCCCAGACGGTGACGAACACGTTTAGTGTAATCAACCCTTCGACACAGTATACGCTGAAGGCATTCAATGGGGGATTGCAGGATTCCAGTACAGAACTAGTCTCAAGTTCGGTCGTTACGATCAATGGAGTAGGGATCGTTGGGCAGAACAACTTCAACCAGAACGTCACCGAGGTTGATGTGCCTGTCATGCTTCAGGGCTCGAACACGATTTCGGTGACTCTCTATGGGCAACCAGGCGGCCAGCTCACTATTGAAATCGTCGGCGTTGATAACGATCCTCCGAAAATCACGGCCACAGCAAGCCCCGCGCCAAACGCGAGCGGATGGAACAACAGCAATGTGACCGTCAGTTTCATTTGCTCCGACACGACCTCCGCGGTTACTTGCCCCCCGGCGCAGACTGTCACGACCGAAGGTGCCAGTCAGGTTATTTCTGGCACAGCAAAGGATGCAGCCGGAAATACGACTACGACATCCGTAAGTCTAAATATAGACAAAACTCCGCCGACGATCTCGGGAACCATCTCGCCCGCGCCAAACGGAGCGGGGTGGAACAATTCGAATGCCACGGTGAGTTTCACTTGTAATGACGCGCTTTCAGGGGTGGCGAATTGCCCCTCCCCAGTGTCCATCACGACCGAAGGAGCCAATCAAGTCGTCTCCGGAACAGCGGTCGATGTCGCTGGGAATACCGCCTCCGCGTCGGTTGCGGTCAATCTCGACGAGACACCGCCTACTCTGAGTATCGATTCGCCTACCAATGGAGCGACGTTTACGTCTCCTTCGGCCACGGTGAGCGGCACAGTGTCCGACGCTCTGTCGGGGATCTCCGCAGTGATTTGCAACGGTGCTTCGGGGACCGTCGAGAGTGGAGCCTTTAGCTGTTCGCCCATGCTAAGCGCTGGATTAAACACGATCTCAGTCCAGGCTACCGATATCGCAGGGAATCAGAAGACTACGGCCGTAACGGTTAGTGCATCGGGTTTTACGTTGACCGGCAGTTTGAACACGCCTCGTGATCCCCATACAGCGACGCTCCTGAGTAACGGGACCGTTCTGATCGCCGGAGGGCAGAATTCCACGGGAGTCTTGGCGAGCGCCGAACTATATGACCCAACAGGGGGCAGCTTTACGCCTACGGGCGATCTGACCATGGCACGGAGTTTTCATACGGCGACACTATTAGTCAATGGCATCGTTCTGGTTGCTGGGGGCCAGAATTCTGGAGGAGCTTTGGCGAGCGCGGAGCTATATAACCCATCAAACGGGACGTTCACGGCAACGGGCGGTCTGAATACGGCGCGTTTCGGGCACACGGCCACTCTGCTGAATAACGGGATGGTTCTGATCGTTGGCGGACAGGGCGCGAGTGGAGCTTTGGCGAGCGCGGAGCTATATAACCCATCAAACGGGACGTTCACCGCGACGGGCGGTCTGAGTACGGCGCGTTTCGGGCACACGGCCACTCTGCTGAATAACGGAATGGTTCTGATCGTTGGCGGACAGGATGCGAGCGGAGCTTTGGCGAGCGCGGAGCTATATAACCCATCAAACGGGACGTTCACCGCGACGGGCGGTCTGAATACAGCGCGATTTGGGCACACCGCTACTGTGCTGAGCAACGGTACAGTCTTGGTTGCGGGGGGACAAGATTCCACCGGAGCGTTAGCCAGCGCCGAGCTGTATGATCCCACGAATGGTGGGTTCACAGCGACCGGAAGCCTCAACACTGCGAGATACCTGCAGACGGCGACGCTCTTGAGCAACGATTCGGTTTTGATTGCTGGAGGTCTAGACAGTAATGGCAATGCCCTGTCCAGCGCTGAGTTGTATCAAACAAGTCAGCCAACACCGGCGGGATTGGTTTCGATCAGTGTGAGCCCGGCAAATCCATCCATTTCTATTGGAACGGCTCAGTCCTTCACCGCTATGGGCACGTTTAGCGACAATAGCGTGCAGGTCCTCCAATCCGTGACGTGGACCTCCTCGAATGCAGGCATCGCATCCGTAAGCAGCGCATCCGGTAGTCTCGGGTTTGCATTCGGAGTGAGTTCTGGAACGGCGACAATCACTGCCAGTGCTGGCACGGTTAGCGGTTCCACAACTCTGACAGTCGTAGCTTCTGCCGGATCCCAGCCACCTGTTATTTCTTCCGTATCGCCCGCCACGGGTCCGCTGGGCACAGCGGTTACGATCGTGGGGTCGAATTTCGGTGCGACTCAAGGGTCCAGCACGATCACTTTCGACGGCGCCGAAGCAACTGCCTCCAGTTGGAGCGATACCAGCATAACTGTCACGGTGCCGAATGGAGCGGCAACTGGCCCGGTTGTTGTGACTGTGGCTGGGATCAATAGCAATGCCTCGATCTTCGGTGTCACCACGCCTCCATCCATCTCGTTCGCAACCCCGACGACCACTGTGGCGGGAACGCAAGTCACGATCGTGGGGTCAAGTTTCGGAGTTGATCAGGGGTCGGGCAGTGTAGTGCTCGGCAACACGAGCGGGACTATCATCAGTTGGACTGATACACAGATCGTAGCCACCGTCGCTAGCAACGCGCAGTCCGGTGTAGCACAGGTCTTTCAGAATTCGTTGGGCAGCAACCAGATTCCGCTTACGATTGTTCTGCCCGACACAATCACGGCTTCGGCGTTTCCAGCACCAAACGCGAACGGTTGGAACAATTCCAATGTGACGGTAACGTTCTCCTGCACGAAATCGGGAAACACGATCCAAAATTGTCTCAGTCCGCAAGTCGTCACTACCGAAGGCGCGAACCAGGTGATCACGGGCACAATCACGAGCAGTACAGGGACATTGAGCGCGAGCGTGACCCTGAACATCGATAAAACTCCGCCAGCTTTGGTAATCGGTTCGCCGACAGACGGATCGGTTTTCTCTGCCACGCCGACCGCGCTGTCCGGGACCGTTGCCGACTCCTTGTCTGGTATCTCGTCGCTCACCTGCAACGGCGTGGCCGTTACTCTCTCTGGCGGCGGGTTCTCGTGTAACATTTCGCTGAACGTTGGTGTCAATTTAATTGCAGTACAGGCAACGGATGTGGCAGGCAACGTAGCCGCCTCGAATTTTCACGTAAGTCTTGCGGGCACGCTTCCTCCGCCGAGTTCGCTCCAAGTTTCGCCTACGACGGTCAATATGGTCGTAGGTGACACGCAACAGTTCACAGCGGTAGATGACCAGGGCCGCCCGCGTTCCGATGCGACATGGAGCGTCAGTGATGCCACTCTCGCCAGCATATCAAGCGACAGTTCGCCTGTGCTTACCGCTATCGCTGTTGGTCAGGTGACTCTGACAGCGACGGTCGGAGGCGTGAGTGCTCAGGCCCAGGTGAACATTCTTTCGGGTGCTGTATTATCTGCGGGTACGACCCGCTGGTCTGCGCCATCCACACCGGGATTCACAGTCCAGCAAATTGTGCCGGCTGTGCCGTCCGCTGGGGGGCCAGGTCTTTTCTCGATTGAGCTCGACAGCAGCAATGACGCACTGGTGAGGGCCCTCACAACCGACGGACAACAACTTTGGGTCGCTCAGCTACCGCTTCAGGGTGGTGCTCAGGCGATGGCCGATGCTAACGGCGGGGTTCTCGTCAAGATTCTGGCGAATCCCGGCAGTTATCTGCCCGATTATCACCTTGTGGATCTGGACGCGCAAACCGGCTCACAGAAATGGGTGCATGATTCGGGATATGACGTTTTCGCTTTCAGCGGTGAGACGACGGTCCGCGATGATGGCACGATATTCAAACTGGAAATATATCAGGGCCAACAGGCGCTACTTGCCATTAGCGGAGATACTGGAGCCACTGTTCTCGCGTATCTTCCTCCGGCGGGGACATTCACATCGCCTTACGTGGATTGCACGGTGGCGCAAGCCCCGACCATCAGTACATTATCGCCTCCGACCACGGGAGCCGATGGAAACGTATACTCCATCGTTACGAAGACGGACGTTTTAGCCCCGGGCTGCTCGTATGCCGGGTCATTTACCCAAACGCTCGAACTATTGCAGGTCACTCCTGACGGCAACGTTTCGTTCACTCCGGTGCATAAGGAAACGAGTGTTCAAACATTCGGTAGTTCATACGTCGCAGAATACTATCTCCGCCTGCTGCCGAATCCGTATTTCGCCTCTCAGGAGACATATTATTACCAGCCAATCCCGCAATTGCAGGCTTTCCACGTGATCCCGGATGGCCAGGGCGGCTTGCTGGTGCCCTACGAATTGGCGGAGTTCGGAACAGGCACCACTCCATCCTACCAAGAACGAATTGCCCACGTTGTGGGGGGCTCCGCAGAAAATGACTTTGCCTTAGCTCTGCAGCCGACCAACTCTGCTCAAGAGTTTCCTATGGTCCTCGGCGAAGGTGACGGGGTGTACGCGACGGACGGGCAAACAGTCACCGCTTTTGGTGCCGAGGGCCAAGCTTACTGGACATATACGAGTCAATCGCCGACTTGTTATTCCGCATATTTTTCCGGTGCCGCATGCGGTTCCATACTCGCCTCGACTTCCGACGGGGGCGTCGCAATAAACGATCCCTATCAGGGGATTATCCAGCTAGATCCGAGCGGTAACACGATACTGCTTGCGGGCGGCTCTGGCAATTCCGCGAGCTTCCTCTCTCACTCATGGGACGGCGGCTGGTTCGCTGTTCCACCATCGGGATCTGCAACTTCCGAAATCGCTCTACCTATTACGGAGGCTCTGACAAGTCTCTGGGCAAATCCCGCGGGGAATCCTTCCAGCAATGATTCAGCTGGCAGACCCTGGTATTTCATCATCAATTGGCGGAATGACTTTAGTTTTACCCCGGATGATCCGAGCTATCTGCCCAGCCTACAAACCGACATAACGAGCGATGCAGCGGCAATAAAGAAGGCAGCCCTGCAAGCGCTCAAGAAAGCGTACAAACAATGGCCGGTGACGGTGGTCGAAGGTAAGGCTGGAACAGGGGATAATTGGGCGATCATCCAAGACTACCCGCCTACCGGCGCTCCAGCCACTGACTGCGGCGACACAAGCCTTAACCAATCCCCCCCACAGGAGAGCACGGTGACCTACACTTGCGTAATGGAACAAGCGCAATGGGCATTGCAGATCGTCATAAACAACTCACAAGACGAAGCCGATGCCCTCGCAAGAGAGGACCTCATCCAAGCAATTGGCCGAGGAATGGGCAATACAGCTGCACACGAGATCGCGCATCAATTCCTCGGACTGTGTTGCAACATGGATGTCACGATCTCGACAGACCTAAATGCTGCCGCCACGTACAATCAGGGCGATGCTGACGGAGATCCCAGTCCGAATGTCCCTGACAGTGATCCTGCGAGTTACACCGGTTTCGGAAAGGACGAGAAAACAGCAATTCACTGGGAGAGCGCAACCCAACAGGGCCTCGCAAGGTGCCTCGCTTCAGGTTGGAGAGACTACCAGGGCGAGTCTTGTGCGGCGCGGATTGGAATGCCGAACGGGACTACTAATCCAGCGGGCATTTGGCGGAGAGCCGTCGATGCACAGGGGCTAAAGCCCGACTCTTCGAGAGACTCAACCCGGAAATCGATCCGGACTCAAGTTGCGACGCATCGGAGGCGACCGTGAATGCTGGCATGCATCGTGTCGGAGGGCAAAACGACGCTGGTGGACAGCTTCCCGATTCAAGACTTCAAAACACGCACGAGGTCGCTTTCTCGCTGAACCTATCGTTGCTGTTCGTAGCTGCATTCTTCGTGGTGTGTCCGTATGTACCAGCGCTCGATAGAGTCGCTGGCGATTTGGAGGCGATGGACCATGAAATATCTCGTTATTTAAACGTACTGCCATCCTCGACTGGACATCTGCTCGGTGCCTCACGGATTCCGAGAGATGTGGTAACCGGCGGCTACTTCGCGTTCTTCCTTCCGGGCATCGTTCTCACTTTGTCGTTATGGGCGTTGCTGCGCCTTCTCCGTCGCACACAACTCGTTCACGAGATCCTTCGATCCCTAGCTGGCATCGTAGCGCTTTGTGGAGCGCCCTTTTGGAGGCTTTGGGTCAACTATTTAGCGGGACATTGGTGGTGGTGGAGTGCACTTGTTAAGGTTCAGTTCTATGAGGTGGTCATCGTGTTGTGTTGCGCTGTCGCCTTTTTCTTGGGCAAATGGCTGGTTCCGGCGAAGGCTAGCATCGCTCTCCTGCTCGTGCACTACGGTTTCTGGTTATGGCAGTTCCGGTTTTCTTTTCGCCAGCTGATGTGGGGCTGGGGTGGCTCCTTTGCCGTTCTCCCGATCGTCGGTCTCTTCGCGGGGTTGACGTGGGCTTTGTATGTGTCTCCACCACGTTCGGTGAGCTTTGCGACAGCAGGTGGCAACAGTCCGATTCGCGAATGATTTTGTGATCAGAGATCAGAGCAGGGCTCCACTTCCCGACTTTTCGATAGCAATGACATCGCTTCCCGAGGCGCGGACGGCGGGCATGGAAGCCACCAGCTTCATGGCTGGATCTCCGAGCCGTCTGCCCCAGGAGCCTGGGGGCATCCAGGCCCCTTCAGGAGCTTCGTCCTGTACTCGCCTGACATTCGACGCCTCATGTGGATCGTGAGCGCCTTGCCCTTCTCGCGCTCGCTGCGGAATGCGTCTCATATATTGCCAATTACCGGGCTGCTACGAGAGCGCTGCACCTCGTGTGAGATGTGAGTGCCTTACAGGTTGGGAGTAAGCGTCGTCTGAGGGCCGTCTTGACCGGCGAGGTTGACTATGCGGCGTGAGTTGATTCTGCCGAGCGATCAGCGGCCAGGTTCCAAGGCAGCAGTTCCTCGATGCGGTTGATGGGGTGATCGG
>Ga0208140_1000195_pt1 | contig 10331 bp, 7 predicted proteins | sample SF_Rice_5C_0N_40_FD_185616 | JGI IMG/M metagenome (GOLD analysis project Ga0208140, IMG submission 185616) | Rice paddy soil microbial communities from Twitchell Island, California, USA - SF_Rice_5C_0N_404 (SPAdes) (version 2) | ecosystem: Environmental > Terrestrial > Soil > Paddy field/soil ... | reverse complement strand
CAGGAAGCGATTGCCGAAGAGGCCCAGCGCTGCGGGATGTTCTATGTGAACAACCGCTGGCTCGGCGGCACGCTGACCAACTGGGCCACCCTGCAGAAATCGATCAAGCGGCTGAAGCTGCTGAAGGCCATGATCGAAGACGGCCGCATGGCCGCGCTTCCCAAGAAGGAAGCCGCGCGCCTGGAGCGCGAGCTGAAGCACCTGCAGCAGAATTTCGCCGGCGTGGAGAACATGGCCACGCTGCCCGACACGATGTTCGTGATCGATCCGAACACGGAATTGATCGCGGTGCGCGAGGCGCGCCGCATCGGCATTCCCGTGGTCGCCATCGTCGACACCAATTGCGATCCGGACCTCGTGGACTGGGTGATTCCCGGCAATGACGACGCGCTGCGCGCCATTCGCCTGTTCACCTCCAAGATTTCCGACGCGGTCCTGGCCGGCAGGCAATCCTTCGAGCAGTCGCAGATTGCCGAAGAGAAGGCCGCCGAAGGCGCGGCGGGCGAAGAAGGCGTCGAATACGTCGACACCAGCGCCTACGAAGTCTACGAAAAACAGGAAGGCGATTTTGTCGAGGGTGAGCCCGGCGGCGAAGAACCCGCGCCGGCTCCTTTGGCCGACGACGAAAGCTCCCGTTAGAAAATCACCGTCCGATTCCCGTTCCACACTCGAACAGAAGAAAAGGACTCAAAGTACATGGCAACCGATGGAAAGAATATATCCGCGCAACAAGTGAAGGAGTTGCGCGACCGCACTGGAGCGGGTTTTAGCGCCTGCCGCGAGGCTTTGATCGAAGCGAACGGCTCGATGGAGCAGGCCATCGACATCCTGCGCAAGAAGGGGCAGGCCGCCGCGGCCAAGAAGGCGCAGCGCGCCACGTCCGAGGGGCTCGTCGGCTCGTACATTCATGCGGGCGGGAAAATTGGCGCGATGGTGGAAGTGAATTGCGAGAGCGATTTCGTCGCGCGCACCGAAGATTTCCAGCGGCTCTGCCACGACATCGCCATGCACGTGGCCGCCACCGATCCGCGCTTCCTGCGCCGCGAGGAAGTGACTCCGGAAGTGCTGGAGCGCGAGCGCGCCATTTACACCGACCGGGCCAAGGCCAGCGGCAAGCCCGACAACATCGTCCCCAAAATCGTCAGCGGGCAGATGGAAAAGTTCTATGAAGAGAACTGCCTGTACGAGCAGCACTTCATCAAAGACGAAGGCGTCACGGTGAAGGAACTCGTGGACCAGGCCATCGCCAAGCTGGGCGAGAACATCACCATCCGGCGATTCTCGCGCTTTAAAGTGGGCGAGACGGATGCGGTGGCGCAGGCCTCCGCGCCGGCCGAAGAATCGGTCCAGGCCTGAAGGTCCGCGCCTTTTGCTGCGCAAATGCGGGCAGAATTGTGCTGAGGCATGTCCTGCATGTCGCTGTCCGGCGTGAGGTTGTGCTGAATCTCTGCTAGAATGCCGCTCCGGGGTCTAAACCGCGCGCAATGACAACCTTAGTGACCCGAACGGACGCCAAAGCCGGAACCAGCGGGCCCATCTACCGTCGCGTCGTCCTGAAGCTTTCCGGCGAATCCCTTTCCGGGCCTGAAGAGTTCGGCATCCACGCCCAAACCATTCAGTCGCTGGCTTCCGACATCAACGAAATCCACCAGCTCGGCGTGCAAGCCTCCATCATGGTCGGAGGCGGAAACATTTTTCGCGGCACGCGTCAGAAGCAGCTTTCCATCGACCGGGCCACCGGCGATTACATGGGCATGCTCGCCACCGTGATCAACGGGCTTGCGCTGCAGGACGCGCTCGAAAAACTCGGATGCCACACGCGTCTGATGAGCGCTATCGAGATGCACGAGGTCGCCGAGCCCTTCATTCGCCGGCGCGCCACGCGCCATCTGGAAAAGGACCGCGTGGTGATTTTCGCCGCGGGAACCGGCAATCCTTATTTTTCGACGGACACGGCGGCCGCGTTGCGCGCCATGGAGATCAAGGCGCAGGTGATCCTGAAGGCGACGCGCGTCGACGGCGTTTACGATGCCGACCCGGAAAAGGTGAAGGACGCGAAATTCCTGGACCGCATCTCGTACCTCGATGTCCTGCAAAAAGGCCTTTCGGTGATGGATTCGACCGCCATTTCCCTGTGCATGGACAATAAGATGCCCATCATCGTGTTCAACATGAACGTAGCCGGCAATCTCAAGCGCGTGGTGACGGGCGAGCGGGTGGGCTCCATCGTTACCGCGGCTTGAAATTCTTTCTTCGGAGGCGATCGCATGACCACCATAGCCACCAGCAAGGACGCCATGGCGCAGGCCAAGATGCGCATGGAAAAAGCGGTTGAGGATTTTCGCCGCGACCTGGCGAGCGTGCGGACGGGACGCGCGAACGTCGCGCTTCTGGATCAGGTACGCGTGGATTATCACGGCACGCCCATGCCCATCAATCAGCTGGGCACCATGAATGTGCCCGATCCGCAGTTGATCGTCATTTCACCCTGGGATCCGGGCGCCGTCCCGCTGATCGACAAGGCGATTCGCACCTCCGACCTGGGGCTGAATCCCACCAATGACGGCAAGGTGATTCGTGTGCCCATCCCGTCCCTGACGGAAGAACGCCGGAAGGAGCTGGTGAAGCACGTCCACCGCGTCCTCGAAAATCATCGCACCGCGGTGCGCAATATCCGGCGCGATGTGAAAGAAGCGGTCGAGAAGCTCGAGAAGGAAAAGAAGATCAGCGAGGACGAGAAGAAGCGCTCGCTCGAAGAACTTGAAAAACTCACTCACTCGGAAACCAAGAAGATCGAAGATCTCTCCGCGGCAAAAGAAAAGGAAGTCCTCGAAATCAAGTAGCGCGGCTTGATTGTTTCAGGCCGCGCCGAGCCGCGAGCGAAAGTCGTCCCTGAAATCGATCACTGCGCGCCGGTTTTTGCCACGGCGCTTTCCGCGGGCGCCAGCGTGAATTTGCAGACGTCCTCCGCCGGCGCGCAAGTGAGCGTTCCGCGACGGATCAGCTTTAACGGCGTGGCGTCAGGCAGTTCCTCCCCGTAATCGATCGATTTCAGCTCGTTCGCGAATTGCCGCAAGAATTCATCGCCGCCGGCGAAACGGACTGCATCCACCCGGGCCGAAGTGCCTGCCTTTCCTCCCGGCGACATTGCGAGCAGGAATTCCGCGGACGCCTTCTTCCTGACTGGCAGCTTCAGCGTGTATGTGCGCATCCGCTCCAGTCCTGGGCGAGCTTTGCGCACCAGTTCATCGAGCTGCGCATTCCCTCCCAGCAACAACATCAGCCGAGCTCGCGTATCGGGAACGGGGCGCGTGCCGTCCAGAGCCAGAGCGCACTGCTCGATCGCGCGCTGCTTCTCGCCCAATTTTTGATAGAGCTGCGCCAAATGGTCCCCCGTCTCGCCGCTTTGCGTCAGCTGCCATGCCGCGCGAAGGTACGGTTTCGCGCGCGCCGAATCGCCCTTGCGAAAATAGATCCATCCGAGGGTGTCCCAATAGGCGCCGAGATTGCTCGTCTCCGTCAGATCCGCAGCTGTGGCGTGCGCGAGATCCTCTTTTTCAAGATCGGCCGCGGTGCTGCGAATCGCAGACTCCGCGTATTGCTGCGCGAAATCGAGGTCGGTCCCTTGCTCGGCTAGGCTGTAGGCCACGGCGTTCTTGGTTTGCGCCGCAGGTGAAAGCTGCACGGCCTTCTGGAACGACGCGAGCGCTTTGTCCCTGTCCCCGATGCTTAAATTCGCCCGGCCCAGAAGAATCTGCAGTTCGGCGTTTCCCGGCGAAAGAATGGCGGCTTTCTCCAGTTCGGGAATCGCCTCCGAATATCTCTGCTGCTTCAGAAGAATGTTTCCGAGCTGCGCGTGCGCGATGGGATCGAGCGGCTCGAGCTCGGTCTGCTTGCGAAACGCGTTTGCCGCGTCGTCATCGCGATGCAGTTCTTCGAGCGCGACGCCCAGATAATCGTGCGCCCGAGTATCCGACGGATTCACCTGCGCCTGCTTTTGAAACGCCGCCGCCGCTTCGCTGAACCTGCGCGCCTGCAGGCAAGCCAGGCCCAGTTCATTCCACGCGCTTTTGTGCTCGGGCTGACGCTGCGTGGCGCGCTGCAGCAGAAGGATAGCGCCGCGCGTGTTGCCCGCTTTCAGCGCCGCGGTTCCTGCGTCGAGCAGATCGTCCGCGCTGGCATTCGGCGGTATTTCGGCTTTGGCGCCGGCAGGATTTTCCACGTCCAGCGGTTGCGCTTCGTCCGCCTGGACGGCGTGGGTGAACGCCAGATAATCCTGAAGTTGCGAAGCCGGCAGCCGCCGCAGCTTGAATTTCAGCGCGCGCTCGGCGAGCAGTTCGCCTTTCTCGAAACGGTAGCTGGACTTGAATTCCGCATAGTCACGCGCCACCGCGGTCCCTACGGGAGCACTGACCCTGAATCCTGCAGGAAAGCGCAGCCGCAGGTGCACCACAATGTCGAGCGGCGTGCCCAGCTTCACCGGTTGGCCCCGCTTTGCGGGAGGATCGGGCAGCGCGATATTCAGCAGCGGCAAAGCGATTTTGGCGTGTTCCATGGGCCACTCGAACGCGCTTGGATCGGAGAACGCGATCTTCAACTGGAACGCTTTGCCCGTGTCCAACGGATCGCTGGTCGTCACGCTGGTGGCTTCTCCGCGCAAGCCGTCGAGCGTCAGGATGGTTTGCGCGAGCTGATTCCATTGCGCTCGCAGCGCGCGATGGAACGCGGTGCGCAGCACATATTCGGTGTCGCCGCGCAAAGAATAGCGGGCCGTGCCGCTCAGCTTCCCCAGTTCGCTCACGTGCGCCTCGATTTCGACGTTCTGCGTGGATGGAAACGGCGGGTCGGCGGGCGTGCTTACGACTTCGGCGCTTCCATCCGCGCCAATCAGCAGCGCGGGCTCGCTCCGCAGCGGCGCGGGCAAGAAGCCGAATGGCGCCAGTTGCGCGCTGGGATCGATCCAATCGGTCTTTTGGCCGGCGTGCACGACCGCGATCGCATGATCGAATTGTGCCGGAGAAGGGAAGTCGCGTTCCAGCTTCTGCCGGTAAGAAACCAAAACGGTGTCGGCGCGCATTCCCGCCGCTTCCAGCATCGCCGCCAGCAACTCTGTCTTTTCTTCGGAATCGCCGTACCCGCTGGCCAAAACTCTTTCTGGCGTCCGCGCCGGCAAGCGTCCGAAATCCGGCGGGGAATCCACGTTCCGGATCTTCTGGGACGCGTACGCGCAAAGCGCCCGCGCTTTTTCCGGGTCGCTCGTTAAGCCTCGAATGAGTTCTACCACCTTCGATTTGATCTGCGGGCTTGCTTGCGGGTTGGCGTGCTCGAACCGCGCATACCAGCGCGCCACCGATGCCCAATCTGTGAACGAAGTGAGTTGCACGTCGGGCGGGCGCCCGGCCGCGGCCAGCGGAGATTGCTCCTGGTCGCCGGCAATTTTCAGATTCGCGCGTTTCCATCGCAAGATCGTCCGGCCGCCCTCGTCGGTCCGCGTAAACGCGAATCCCGCGCCGGCCGGCTTTGTCTGCGCCGCACCTCTCGCGCCGCCCTCGATCCCCGCGAAACCTGGCGCTTTGATGCGGAACGCCCGCCCTTGCGGCAGGTTCAGTTCCAGTTGGTCGTCGAGAACGATCGCGTCCCGCGGAAAATCGTATTGAAACCAGAATTCGCCCGGCGCGAACGGCTGGACCACTCGCGTGACGACGTCGTACTCCAGCGTATCGCCCGCCTGCAGCGAAGGGATTGCAACGCGCACCTCTTTCAGATTCGCGTAAGCCGGGTACTCTCGCGCCGTCGGCGATAGTCCATCCTTGATTGATTTCGGAGACGCCAGGACGTCGATCGACGAGCCGTCGCGCTTCCGCACCTTCACGGACCGCACGGTCACTTGCTCGTTGGGAGAGACGTAGCCGAAAGCGAGTTCGCGGAACTGCTGCGCGCCTTGCTCGTTCTGGATGCGCACACGCACGGATAGTTCGCGCTGCTCGCTTCCATCATTTTCAAAACGCGCCGCCAAAGAATGCCGCTCGAAAACGTACGGCTGGTCCGCTTCCGCTGTGCGTTCCGCGCTTCTTGCGGCTGCTGGTTGCTCTTGCGCGTTGCGTTGCGCGCGCCCCGCCGCATTCACTGGAGAAGCAACTATGCAAACGAGTAAAAAAAGTTGGACCAGTCCGGACGCCAGCGCGGCCCTGCGAAAAAGCATCCCTGCTCCCTGTTGAAAACTTTCCGCACGCAGTGTAGGCGACTTGCGCCAGGCCGGAAAGCTCCAGCTTGCTCCCAGTTGACTAAAGGCGAAAGCTTCCCACACGCGATGGCCGGAACACTTGCAATCGGCTGCGAGTTCCAAATTGGGAAGTCGGCAGGGTCGCCCGACAGCAATACTGCAAAAACCCCTGTAGAATGAACGAAATAGGGCCATCACGCTCCCAGAAGGGCAATCGCGCCGCTCCCGGAAGTTCCCTAAGCCTTGGCTGCGGTTTCGGAGAGGCAGCCTCGATCGCGCGCCGGTACTAGGACCGGGAAAGCCGCGGGCCATCCATCAGCAGCCAACTGAGAATCCCTCCAGTCCGGCGCCCGAGAGATCGTTTTCCACAGTTGAATCGAGTTGACACCAACTACTGTTTTCCCTATACTTACCCGGTTGTTTTGATTGGTTTGGGCAAGTGGTGAAAGGGAAGTCTTCGGCGTCCCGGAACAAAGAACGAAGGAACGGGGCGACGGAGAGCAGCCGAAATGGGGCGCCAGCCCCGCAAAGCTGCGTGAGCCTCTCCGCTGTAAGCTGATGCGGTTCACTCCTCGGGGTGAAGCGTCCGCGCGGAGTATCGAGTAGCTCCTTCGAGAGCGGCGACCTTTCTGATCGTTCATCTGCAGGCACCTGCGGACTTCTGTGTAAGTCTGCTCGACCTGTGTGAAAGACAACCACACAAGCAGTCAAAAGTTTTGAGGGAATCGGAGGCTTAGAGTGCCGACATTTGCGCAACTGGTGCGATACGGCCGGGAACAGATCCGGACGAAGACGAAATCGCCCGCTCTCGAGGGCTGCCCGGAAAAACGCGGCGTTTGCATCCGCGTCTACACCCAGACACCCAAGAAGCCGAACTCGGCCCTGCGCAAAGTGGCGCGCGCGCGCTTGACCAACAGTGCCGAAGTCACTACGTATATTCCCGGTATTGGCCACAACCTGCAGGAGCACTCCATCGTGCTCGTGCGCGGCGGCCGCGTGAAGGATTTGCCGGGCGTTCGCTATCACATCGTGCGCGGCACGCTCGATGCGGCGGGCGTGGAAAATCGCAAGCAGGGGCGCTCGAAATACGGCGCCAAGCGGCCCAAGACGGCCAAGTAGGAGCGCAAGGATGCCAAGAAAAGGTTGGGTGCTGCGGCGCAAGACGCCGAGCGATCCGGTGTACGGCAGCGATCTGGTGCAGAAGTTCATCGTCAGCATGATGTACGACGGCAAGCGCTCCAACGCGCAGAACATCTTCTACACCGCCATGGACAACGTGGCCAAGAAGACCAACGACGACGCGCTGAAGCTGTTCAAGAAGGCCATCGAGAATTGCAAGCCGGTGCTCGAAGTCAAGACGCGGCGCGTGGGCGGCGCCAACTACCAGGTTCCGGTGGAAGTGAATCCGTTTCGCAAGCAGTCGCTGGCCGTGCATTGGCTGATCACCAGCGCGCGCTCTCGCGGCGGCAAGTCGATGATCGACAAGCTGACCGAGGAAATCATCGATGCGGCCAACGGGCGCGGCGGCGCGGTCAAGAAGCGCGAAGACGTTCACCGTATGGCCGAGGCTAACAAGGCGTTCGCGCACTACCGCTGGTAGTTCTGGAAACGATTTCGTAGGGGCACGGCATGCCGTGCCCGGTGCGGAAAAGCAGAGGGCTCGGAAGCGAACGAAATGGCAAGGCAAGTACAACTCGATCAGACCCGCAACATCGGGATCATGGCGCACATCGATGCGGGCAAGACGACCTGCACCGAGCGCATCCTGTTCTACACGGGTGTGACCTACAAGATCGGCGAAGTCCATGAAGGCACCGCCACCATGGACTGGATGGAGCAGGAGCGCGAGCGCGGCATCACCATCACCTCCGCTGCGACCACCGCTTCCTGGAAGCGCTCGGATAAGAATTACCGCATCAACATCATCGATACGCCCGGCCACGTCGATTTCACCGTGGAAGTCGAGCGCTCGCTACGTGTGCTCGATGGCGCCGTTGCCGTGTTTGACGCTGTCGCCGGCGTGCAGCCGCAGTCGGAAACCGTTTGGCGCCAGGCCGACAAGTATCGCGTCCCGCGCATTGCTTTCATCAATAAGATGGACCGCATCGGCGCCGACTTCGACCATTCGATCCGCTCGATGCGCCAGCGCCTTTCCGCCCATCCCGTTCCCCTCCAGTATCCCATCGGCCGAGAAGACAATTTCATCGGCGTCGTCGATTTCATCGATGAACGCGCCATTATCTGGAAGGATGAAACGCTGGGCGCGGAATATGAAATTCTGCCGCTCGAAAAGCTCTGGGACGCCGCTTATCTGAAGACACGGCCCAATCTGCAGACCGCTGTTATCGCCTCAAAACTGACGCCCGAGTTTTACAAGGAACACCGCGACAAGGTGCTCGAATACATTGCCGAGCACGATGACGCCATCCTGGCGAAGTGGCTCGACCAGCACAAACTCGAGCCCGCCGAACTGCGCGCCTCGATTCGCCGCTCCACGATTGCCCTGAAACTCGTCCCGGTTGTGGCCGGAGCGGCCTTCAAGAACAAGGGCATTCAGCCCTTGCTCGACGCCGTTATCGACTATCTGCCGTCTCCGCTCGACGTTCCCCCGGTTGAAGGTATGAGCCCGGATGATTCAGAAGCGGAACTGCGCCGCGCGGGCGACGATCAGCCTTTTGCCGCGCTGGCCTTCAAGATCATGACCGATCCCTACGTCGGCCATTTGACCTACATCCGCGTCTATTCCGGGGTGCTCAAGACCGGCCAGTCCGTCTACAACTCGACGAAGAAGACGCGCGAGCGCATTGGGCGCTTGCTGCGCATGCACGCCAACAAGCGCGAAGAGATTGAATCCATCGAAGCGGGCGACATCGCCGCATGCGTCGGCCTGAAAAACGTCACCACTGGCGACACGCTGTGCGACGAGAACAAGCCCATCGTTCTTGAGTCCATCGAGTTTCCCGCGCCGGTCATTTCCGTCGCCATCGAGCCTAAAACGAAAGCCGACCAGGAAAAAATGGGCATTGCGCTCGGCAAACTCGCGCAGGAAGATCCCACGTTCCGCGTGCACACCGACCACGACACGGGGCAGACCCTGATTTCCGGCATGGGCGAATTGCACCTCGAGATCATCGTCGACCGCATGATGCGCGAATTCAACGTGCAGGCCAGCGTGGGACGCCCGCAGGTCGCCTATCGCGAAACGATCATGAAGGCCGCCACCGCGGAAGGGAAGTACATCCGCCAGACCGGCGGCCGCGGACAGTACGGCCACGCAAAGCTTTCTGTGCATCCTCTGCCGAACGCCGGTCACGACGATATGCACGAAATGGCGCAGGACGAACTCGACGAGCTGGCCAAGCAGATTGCCGGCAAGGGCGGCAAATGGCATTTCGACAAGGAGCATCGCCTACTCTTCATCGACAAGATCATCGGCGGCTCGATTCCGAAGGAATTCATTCCGCCGATCGAGCACGGCGTTTCCGAAGCGATGGAGACGGGCGTCCTGGCCGGCTACGAAATGGCGGACATTGCCGTCGTCCTCGAAGACGGCAGCTACCACGAAGTGGACAGCTCGGAAATGGCCTTCAAGATCGCCGGATCGATGGCCTTCAAAGAAGCGTGCCACAGGGCCAGTCCCAAGCTGCTCGAGCCCATCATGCGCGTCGAAGTCGTCGTTCCCGAAGAATACATGGGCACGGTCATCGCGGACCTGAACTCGCGCCGCGGCCAGTTGCAGGGGCGCGAATCGCGTTCGGGCAGCGAGATCATCAACGTGCAGGTTCCGCTGGCTGAGATGTTCGGTTACGCTACCGATATCCGCAGCAAAACCCAGGGGCGCGGAAGCTTTACCATGCACTTTTCGCATTACGAACAGGCACCCGGCAACATCGCCGAAGAAGTGATCGCGAAGGCCACGGGCCGAGTCGTGAGGTCCTAGTTCCAGAGAGACATTAGCGCATGCTGATGCGGAGGAGTTGAGAAGATGGCGAAGGAGAAATTCGAACGCAGCAAGCCGCACGTGAACGTGGGTACGATCGGTCACATTGACCACGGCAAGACCACTTTGACGGCGGCGATCACGAAGGTGCTGGCCAAATCGAATCCG
>Ga0208140_1000192_pt1 | contig 10607 bp, 7 predicted proteins | sample SF_Rice_5C_0N_40_FD_185616 | JGI IMG/M metagenome (GOLD analysis project Ga0208140, IMG submission 185616) | Rice paddy soil microbial communities from Twitchell Island, California, USA - SF_Rice_5C_0N_404 (SPAdes) (version 2) | ecosystem: Environmental > Terrestrial > Soil > Paddy field/soil ... | reverse complement strand
CCCGGTAGCCGGCGTGCCCGACGCGACCCCGGCGCCCGGCACGCAGGCGCGTTCCGCCGGGACACGTCTGCGAAGGGCCGAGGCGTGACCGACGTCTCGATCTCGCTCGTCAACACCAACAGCCGCGAGCTCCTGCTCGCCTGCCTCGAGTCGCTGCGGGGCGTCGAGGCCGAGATCGTCGTGCTCGACAACGCCTCCGAGGACGGCTCCGCCGAGGCGGTGCGCGCGCGCTTCCCCGGCGTGCGCGTGGTCGCGCAGGAGCACCGCGCCGGCTTCGGCGCGAACCACAACACGGTCATCCGCGAGACGAGCGGCCGCTACGTCTACGTCCTCAACGAGGACACGACGAGCGACGACTGGGGTCTCGCCCGGATGGTCGCCCACCTCGACGCCAACCCGCGCGTGGCCGCGCTCGGCCCGCGGCTCGTCTACCCGAACGGCAACCTGCAGGACTCCGCGTGGCGCTTCCCGAGCCCTGCGGTCGCCGCCGCCGGCCTGCTCACACTCGGCCGCGCCGGAGTGACACAGTCCGGCGGCCGCGACACCCGCGACGTCGACTGGGCCATGGGGGCGGCGCTGCTCCTGCGCCGGGAGGCGCTCGACGAGGTCGGCCTCTTCGACGAGGGGTTCTTCCTCTACTCCGAGGAGACCGACCTCTGCCTCCGCCTGCGCAAGGCCGGCTGGCGAACGCAGTACTTCCCGCAGATGACCGTCGTCCATCACGAGTCGCAGTTCAGCGCCGGCATCCCGGAGCGGCGCGTGAACGAGATGTGGCGCAGCCGCCACCGCTACTGGCGGAAGCACCATTCCGCCGCCGGCGCGCGCGCCGCCGCCCTCTGCACCGGCGCGCAGTACGCCGTCCGCGGGCTGATGCGGGCTCGCGACCGGGACTTCGCCGGCCGGATGCGCCTGCACGCCCGCGACTCCCTGCGCGTCGCCGGCCCCGGGCTGCGCGAGCTCGCCGACGACTGGAATCGCCGCAGGCTCTAGCCGAGCGGACCACCGTCGGGCACACTAGAGCGCGACACGCCCACTCCGTTTTGGGGGAACGGACAATGCCGTCTGCCGCAACACCCGCGAGGACGCCGAGACTGCTCTGCCGCCCGCCGCGGCACGTCGCCGCGGGGCGGCCGCCGCGGGGCGGCTCGCCGTGGCGCCACCGGCGCCTGTTCCAGCCCGAGCCGGGCGGTGGGCCCGCTGCGCCGCGCCGGAGCAACGGCGGGCCCCGGATCCTGCTCGTCGACGACGAGCCGGCGATCCGCATGATCTGCCGCGTCAACCTCGAGGTGACGGGCATGACCGTGCTGGAGGCCGGCGACGGCGGCCAGGCGCTCGAGCTCGTGCGGGCCGAGCGGCCGTCGCTGCTGCTCCTCGACGTGATGATGCCCGGGGTCGACGGCTGGACGGTCGCCGAACGACTCGCCTCCGAGCCCGAGACCCGAGAGCTGCCGGTCGTCTTCCTCTCCGCGCGCGCCGGCCTCGAAGACCGGCGCCGCGCCCAGGAGCTCGGGGCCGTCGGGTACATCGTCAAGCCCTTCGACCCGCTCGAGCTGTCGACGACCGTCGAGACCGTCCTCGCGCGCCTCCACCGCGGCGAGCGGGAGCTGCTCCTCGCGGAAATCGTTCCCGGGCCGTGAGAGCCGCCGCGCTCGCGGTCACGGAGACGAGGGAGCCGGCCGAGCGCCGACGGCTCGGCGGGCGCCTCTGGGCGCGCCGCATCGCACTCGGGCTCGCCGCGATCCTCGGCCTGCCGGGGCTCGTCACCCTCCTGGCGTTCACGTCGGTGGGGCCGGTGATCCCGGCGCTGCTCTACATGACGGCGATCCTCGCCGCGAGCGTGGTCGGCGGGCGCTGGGCCGGCCTCCTCGCCGGCATCGCGTCGTTCGTGCCGTTCTCGTACTTCTTCCTGCCGCCGCTCCACCGGGCGGCGATCGGCAGCGCCGAGGGCGGGGTCGCGATCGCCGTCTTCTTGCTCACGGGCCTCCTCGGCAGCGAGGCCGTCGCGCGCCAGCGAGGCGCCCGTGCGCGGGCCGAGCGGGCGGTCAGGGCCAGCCGGCAGGCGCTCGACGCGGCGCGGCGGCTCCAGCGGGTGGCGGATGCCCTCGCCTCCGCGCTCACGCCGCAGCAGGTGCTCGACGGCGTCCTCACCGAGGGTGTCCAGGCGGCAGAGGCCACCGCCGGCCTGATCGCGACGCTGAGTGAGGACGGCGAGTGGCTCGAGGTGATCGCCTCCCAGGGCTACGACGACCGCTACATCGACCCGTTCTCGCGCTTCCCGGTCGCCGGCGACTTCCCGCTGTCCGAGGCCGTCCGCACCGGCGAAGGGGTCTTCCTGCGCTCCGAGGACGAGCGCGACGGCCGCTACCCGGAGCTCGTCGGGCGCTCGCAGCCCGGGCACGCGCTCGTCTGCCTGCCGCTGACCGTAGAGCGCGGCACGATCGGCGGGATCGCATTCTCGTTCGCGACCGACCAGGACTTCCCGCCGGAGCGACGGGCGCTCAAGGCCGCCCTCGCGCGCCAGGCGGCGGTGGCGCTCGACCGGGCTCGCCTCGTCGCCGCGGAGCGCGACCTGCGCGACCGTCTCTCCTTCCTCGCCGAGGCGACCGCGCTCCTCGCCTCGTCCCTGGACTACGAGTCGACGCTCGAGCGGCTCGCGGCGCTCGCGGTGCCCGGCCTCGCCGACTGGTGCGCGATCGACATGCTCGGCGACGGGGGCCGGATCGAGCGGCTCGTGGCGGCGCACCAGGATCCCGAGCGCGCGCGCTGGATGGAAGAGCTCCGCGCGCGGACCGAGTCGCACGTCGACGACGACTCGGGCACCGCTCGGATCATCCGCAGCGGCGAGCCGGTGTTCGTGCCCGAGGTGCCGCGCGAGCAGCTCGAGGAGGCGGCCCGCGCGAGCGGCGAGGCGGCCGAGCTGCTGGCGCAGGTCTCCATCCGCGGCTACATCGGCCTGCCGCTCGTCGCCCGCGGTCGCGTGCTCGGCGCGCTCACGCTCGTGGCCGAGGAGCGCGTGCTGACGCAGGCTGACTTCGAGACGGCGGAGCAGCTCGCGTCGCGGGCGGCGCTCGCCGTCGACAACGCGCGCCTCTACCGCGAGGCCGAGCGGCGGGCCGACGCCGCACTCGCGCTCAGCTACGTCGGCGACGGCGTCCTCCTGCTCGACCCGGGCGGCCGCGTTCGCTACTGGAACGCCGCGGCGGCCGCGATCACGGGCATCGGCGAGGCGGAGATCCGCGGTCGCCGCATCGACGAGCTCCTGCCGGGATGGGACGAGCTCGTCCGCCAGGTCGAGCTCGCCGCGAAGGACGCGCCCGCGCGCGCCCGGCCCGTCACGCTCCCGCTCGCGCTCGCCGACGGGGAGCGCTGGCTCGCGGTCGCGGGCGTCGCCTTCGAGGACGGCGTCGTCTACGCGATCCGCGACGTGAGCGAGGAGCGCGCGCTCGAGCGCACGCGAAGCGACTTCGTCGCGACGGCGTCGCACGAGCTGCGCACACCGCTCGCCGCCGTGTACGGCGCCGCGCGCACGCTGCGCCGCACGGACATCGACCTGCTGGCCGAGCAGCGCGAGACCTTCCTCGAGATCATCGAGAGCGAGACCGAGCGGTTGACCCGGATCGTCGCCCAGATCCTGCTCGCCGGGCAGCTCGAGGACGGCCGCGTCGACGTCTCGACGAAGGCCTGCGACCTGCAACCGCTCGCCGCGAGCGTGCTCGAGTCGGCGCGGCTCCGCGCGCCGGAGCACGTCGAGCTGACGCTGGAGGCCGAAGGGGACGCGCTCGTGCTCGCCGACGAGGACAAGCTGCGCCAGGTGCTCGTCAACCTCGTCGACAACGCCGTCAAGTACTCGCCGGACGGCGGCCGGGTGCGGCTCGAGCTCGCCCGGAACGGGCACGCCGTACGGCTCGCCGTCCACGACCAGGGGCTGGGCATCCCGCCGGCCGAGCACGAGCGGATCTTCGAGAAGTTCTACCGGCTCGATCCGGCGCTGACCCGCGGCGTCGGCGGTAGCGGGCTCGGCCTCTACATCTCGCGGGAGCTCGTGACCCGCATGGGCGGCACGCTCACCGTGCGCTCGGCCCCCGACGAGGGCGCGAGCTTCGTCGTCGAGCTGCCGGCCGCTCAGGCCGCGGCGTAGGGTTCCGGGGCGGCGGCCGCGGGGAAGCCCGGCGTCGTCAGGACGCGCTCGTCGGCGAGGATCGTCATCGCCTCGTAGCCCTGGAGCCGAGCCGTCCAGTGGAGGACGCGGGCCTCGCCCATCGCGAAGGCGGCGGTCGCGTAGGCGTCGGCCGTGCCGAGGTCGGGACCGACGATCGTGACCGAGAGGACGCCCGCCGGCGCGAGCCCCGTGTGCGGATCGACGACGTGCTGCCCGCGTGCGTACTCGCCCGAGGTGGCGACGGCGAGGTCGCTCGTCTCGAGCACGCGCGCGACGGCGTCGCGGCGGAGCGGGTGCTGGATGCCGACGCGCCAGCACCATGCGGGCGCCGCCCGGCCGCGAAGCCGCATGTCGCCGCCCGCGTTGAGCGCGTAGTTGCGCATGCCGGCCTCGTCGAGGATCGCCGCCGCCCGGTCGACCGACCAGCCCTTGACGAGCCCTGACGGGTCGAGCCGCTCCGGCGAGACGGCGCGAGCGTCGAAGTACCCGTTCGTCTCCAGGCGCAGCTCCTCGCAGCGGGCGAGCACCTCCCGCACGTCGGTCGCAGCGTCCTCGAGCGCGAGCTCGCCGCGACCGAGCCGGCTGATCTCGCTGGCCGGCTCGTAGGTGCTGAACGTCTCGTCCACCCACCTCAGCCAGGCGAAGACCTCGTCGAGGAGAGCCTCGCTCGCGTCATCGTCGCGCACGTCGGCCACCACGGGCATGCCCATGACGTGCTCGACGCGGCGGACGCCCGGGAGGCCGTCCACGGTGTTCAGACCTTCTTCGCCTTCAGGAGCGCCGACTGGAGCGAGTCGATGAAGCCGCCGCTCGTGTCGGTGGCGCCCGAGATCATGTCGACGTGCGCCGCGACGTAGTGCACGTTCAGCGCCTCCTGCTCGAGCAGGGGCAGCGCCTGCTGGTTGATGAACACGGAGCGGTCGGTGTGATCCGGGTAGATCGGCACGTCGAGGCCGATCACGGCGCGCCTGACCGTCTTCTTCTTGCCGACGATCGTCGTCGTCTTCTTGACGAGGAGCGTCACCTCGACGAAGCCCCAGCGACCGGCGAAGCCCTGGACGCCGACGACCTTCTTCTTGACGCTGATCACGCGCTTCTTCGGCTTCGCGGCGACCGCCTTCTTCGTGGCGATGCCGGCCGCGTTCGCGACCGGCGTCGCGAGGGCGGCGACTGCGACCGCGGCGGTGACTGCTTTCTTCATGCGTGCTCCTGTCGGTCTAGAGGGCGAATCGCTCTGCGTGGACATGACGGCGGGGGACTCCCGCCCGGCGAACCTCGCGCTTGACGGCGTCGGCGAGGCCGGGCGGGCCGCAGAGGAAGACGTCGCGCTCCGCGATGTCCGGTACGAGCTCGCGCAGGTGCGGAGCGGTGAGCAGGCGGGCGCCCTCCTCGGTGCGGTGGTCGCCGACGATCTCGTGCAGCGCGAACCCGTGCCGCTCGACGAGCGCGTGCAGCTCGTCGCGGAGGACGAGGTCGGCGTCGGTCATGGCTCGATAGAGCACGACCACGTCGCCGCGCAGTTCCTCGAGCAGCGCCCGGATCGGCGTGACGCCGATCCCCCCCGCGATCAGGAGCAGCTTGTCGCGGCGGCGGGCGTCGGCGGTGAAGACGCCGAACGGCCCCTCGGCGAGCACGCGGGCGCCGACGGGCAGGGTCCCGAGCTCGCCGGAGTGGTCGCCGAGCGCCTTGACCGTGATCCGCAGCGAGCGTCCGTCAGGCGCGGCGGAGAGCGAGAACGGGTGCGCCGTCCACCAGCGGCCGCGCGTGAGGAAGCGCCACGTGAAGAACTGTCCCGGCCGCGCGCCCAGCCGGTCGAGCCGGTGCCCTTCGATGCGAACGGAGACGACTCCGGGGCCCTCCGGCACGACCTCGGCCACGCGGAGGCGATGGCGGACGTACCCCGCCGCGGGCGCGAGCACCCGGAAGACGACGAGCACCGCGAGCGTGGCGAGGTAGAGCGAGCGCCAGTAGTCGGCGGCGGTCGGGTCGAGGACGAGCTCGTTGCCGGTCGGGATCTGGTGGAACCACGCGAGCGCGATGCCGGCGTAGGCGAGGACGTGCACCGCGTACCACCACTCGTACGGCAGCTTCCGGCGCACGATCACGTACGAGGTGCCGACGACCGCGACGAGGAGGCCGGTGCCGACGGTGGCCGTGATCATCCCCGGGTAGATGCCGCCGCCGAGCATCGTCGAGATCTCCTTGCCGAGCGGATAGTGGTCGAGCAGGGCGTAGCCCCAGACGCTGAGCACGACGTGTGCGATCACGAGGTCGAAGGTCGCGTGGCCGTTCCAGCGGTGCCAGACGCTGAGCTTGTCGAAGCCGACGAGCCGCTCGAGCACCGGCAGCCGCGCGAGCAGGACGACCTGGATCAGGGCCGTGTACGCGCTGACGAGGCCGGTGATGCGGGCGAGGCTCGTGAGCACGTCGCCGGTCGTCTTCGCGTGCAGGTTGCCGCCGTGCGCCCAGAGCCAGACGATCGCGGCCGCGTTCCCGAGCACGACGAGCCAGACGACCGCCAGGCCGAGCGCGCGCCGCAGCGCCAGCCGCTCGTAGGCGGCCGCAGGCGTCGAGACGAGGTCGGCGAGCACGCCGGCATCGGTCATGGGTCGCATCAGACCAGCGGAACCTGAGGAACACGTGAGAGGACGAGCAGACCTACCTGTGCCGTACGCGGCGATCCCGTCTGCCCTTCCCGGCGTCGAAGCCCGGCTCGACGGCGATGCCCGCCACGATCCGCTCGTACCCCGCGCCGGCCAGACGGTTCACCGCTTCGACGTCCGCCGCCTGCCCGGCGGCGAAGACGCAGAGGCACGTCTCGTCGTCGGCGACCGCGAGCGAGCCCAGCCAGAACACCGGCCGTCCCTCGGCCCGGAGCTGGGCGCTTGCGGCCCCGAGGCCGGCCGCCAGCCGCTCGACCGCGGCCGGCTGCGCTCCGGCGAGGAAGCGCTCGACGAGGAAGACTTCTCGGCGGGACATGACCCGGACCTTCGAGGGCGAGGTCGCGGCACGCGTCGCGGAAAACCCTACTCCTGGCCGCCCGCCAGCCGCCTCGGCTCGGTGGCCGCGAGCCGGGCGAGCTCGGCCCGCGAGCGGAGGCCGAGCTTGCGGTAGATGCGCGTCAGATGCGCCTCGACCGTCGCCACGGTCGTGTAGAGCTCGCCGGCGACCTCCTTGTTCTTGCGCCCCGCAGCGACCAGAGTCGCCACGCGTGACTCTGCGGCGGTCAGCTCGCCGGGCTCGCTGCCGCGGCGTGGACTCGCCCGCCGCAGCTCCAGCTCGGCCTGCTCGAGCCACGGCGTCGCGCCCGCGTGCGCGAACGTCTCTGCCGCGGCGCGCAGCCGCGCCGCAGCGGCGCGCCGCTCACCCGCTCGCCGCCAGGCGTTCCCGGCGACGAGATCCGCCCGGGCGCGGTCGATCTCGGCGCCGAGGGCAGCGAACCCCTCTGCCGCAGCGACCGCCGCGGCGGCGGCGGCCGGTGCCTCGCCGCGCCCGAGCAGGAGCAGAGCGTGCCCCCGGGCAGCGGCCGGAGCCGCCCACCGGCCGGTGGTGGACGCTTCGAGCCGGGTGAGAGCCGCCGCCGCCTCGTCGAGACGACCGAGTGCGACGAGGCTCTCGACGAGGTCGGCCAGCACCGGCAGGTACCCGGGCTCGCGAATGCCTGCTGCGTCGAGCGCCGCGAGCGCGGCCCCGAACGAGTCGGCTGCGCGCTGCGGGTCACCGCGGCCGAGCTCGAGCAGGCCGAGCGCCCATTGGAAGCGAGGCGGCGCCACCCGCTCGTCGTTCCGGTCAGCCCAGGCGAGCCCGCGCTGCGCGATCTCCAGCGCCTCGTCCGCGCGCCCCGTCGAGGCGGCGAGCAGCGCTCGCGGGAACGCGGTCGGATTCACGTCGCCCAGCCGCTCGGTCGCCTCGGCGGCATACGCAGCGGCCTGCGCCCAGGCGCCGCGGCGCCATTCGAGCTCGCTCAGCCAGCACAGCGCGAAACCGGCCTTCGCCTCGCGGCACGCGAGCCTCTGGGCCTCGACCTCGTCCTCGAGGACGCGCCCGGCGCGGTCCAGCTCGCCGGCCCACATCAGCCTGCAGCCGAGAGACACTCCCGGCCCGATCTCCCACCACTGCGTCCTCGGCGCCCGGCGCGACGGGGCGCGACCACGGCGCCGGAGGGTGCCACCTGTCGGGTTCCCGCACGCCGCCTCGTAGAACTCGAGCGCGGCGCGCGACGTGTCGACGGGCACGGGGTCGCCGAGGCCGGCGGCCACCGACAGCGCCTCGCGGGCGAGCTCGGCTGCCGCTGCGGCATCGCCGGAGACCCAGCCGCCATGGTGTGCGAGTCGGATCAGAACGCGCCAGCGTCCACGCGGCTCGTCCGCAATCGCGAGTGCCTCGCGGAGGAGGCCGAGCAGCCGCTTGCGGTCGTTCAGCTCGCAATCCGCCCGGAGCAGCAGCGCCTCGACCTTCGTGGCCGAATCGGCATCGCTGGTCCGAAGCCGGCGCAGTTGAGCGCCGGCAGACGCGAACTCGCCGATCTCCGCGAGCCAGCCCGCGGCGGCGAGCACGCGACGGGAGCCGGCGGCAGTGTCCGTGGTCGGCGTCAACCGAATCGCCTCGCCGCACAGGGCTGCAGCGGCGTCCAGCGCGCCCCGCGCCGCAGCGGCGTCGGCGGCGGCCTCGACCTCGCTCGCCGTCGTCGCGTCGGGTTCGACGGCAGCCAGGGCGGCGTGGCGGGCGCGCTCCTCGGCCCCCACGACGATCCCGGCGAGGCGCGCGTGCAGCGCGCGACGGCGCGCGGCGACCATCCTGAAGTACACCGCCGACGCGAGCAGTGGGTGCGCGAAGCGCACGATGCCCTCGTCGTCGACGGCGAACACGTCCAACCGGAGCGCCTCCTCGACCGCTTCGGCAGCGGACCCCTCGGGCCCGAGCGCGCGCTCGAGGTCGGGGAGCGTCGCTCGGTCGAGCGCCGAGACGATCTCCAGGAGCGGCCGCAGCCGCCGCGGCAGCGCTGCCACCCGGGCCCGCACCAGCTGGTCGAGCGATTCGGGCACCTCGAGACGCCCCGCTGCAGCGGCCCGCCCTTCGCCGGTGAGACCGCGGGCGAACTCGAGCGCGAAGAGCGGGTTTCCGCCGGACGCCTGCCGCAGCCTGGCCAGCGTCGGCCGCGGCAGATGCACGCCGAGGCGGGTCACCACCAGGTGGCCGAGTGCCCCGGAGCTGAGCGGCGGCAGTCGGATGGTCGTAAAGCGTCCGGCCGGGAGCGCGTCGGCAAGGGCGAGCGGGTCGGCGTCGCCGCCGTCCCGGAGCGTTGCGACCAGTCCGACCCTGAGCTCGCCGGCCCTGCGGAGCGCCCAGGCGAGCACGCGTCGCGAACCGGGATCGAGCCACTGGAGGTCGTCGATCCCGAGCACCGTCGGCCCCTTGCTCGAGAGGACGCGCAGGAGGGCTAGCACGGCGGCGGCCAGAGCCAGCCAGTCCGAGAGCTCCTCGCCGGCGCTGCGGCCGAGGACGGCGTCGAGCGCGGTTTGCTGGGGTCGCGACAGCTCGTGGCGCGCCTCTGTAGCCGGCTCCCCGAGCAGGTCGGCGAGTGCGCCGAAGGAGATCGGCATCTCGACCTCCGCGCAGCGCGTGCGCAGCACGCGCACGCCCGCCGCCTCGGCCCGATCGAGCCCGACCCTCCAGAGCCCCGATGCCCGGCTCGCCGGCGACCACGAGCGCAGCCGAACCCGTCTCGAGCGACGCGCCGACGCGTTCCAGCCGGTCGAGATCGGAGTCGCGACCGACCAGCTCGCGCGGCGAGGCAACCGGCACCAAGGAGTTATCGCGCACGCCCGCGGCGAACTGTAGGGGTTTCCAGGACGCGTTCTGCGCCGAGCGGCGACAGGCTCACATCGCTCAACTCGTTCCCCGCCAACGAAAGGATCGCCGTGAGCCGCCCGAAGCGTCTGACCCTCCCGATCGCCGCCGCCGCCCTCTGCCTCGCAGGCACCGCAGCGAGCGCCACCGCCGCGCCCGGCGCCGACGGCGTCTGGGTCGCCGGCACCGTCTACGACCTCGTCACGACCGGCCCTGCGCCCGCCGGCGCCGCCCCCCGGCCGCTCTTCGTCGTCTCGCCGATCGACCCGTCGAGTCCGCTGCACCCGCAGGCGGAGGCCGCGACGCATGGGTTCGGCGCGCACGACCACGTGATCTCGCTTGCCGGATCGACGTCCTTCACCGGCGCGTGCGACATCATGCTCGTCGTCCCGGGCCCGAAGGCGGCAAAGCCGGGTGCCGTCCGCAAGCAGGCGATGCTGACGCCTGCCGGAACACTTCCGCTGCTCTCGGCCGCGCGCCTCGGAACGAGGCTGGTGCCCCTGAACTCGGCCGTGCGCATCCGCAAGGCGCAGCGCCTCGGCTTCGCGAAGCTCGTCGACACGCACACCGTGATCGGCTGCACCGCCTCGGCACGGAC
>Ga0208140_1000191_pt1 | contig 10802 bp, 9 predicted proteins | sample SF_Rice_5C_0N_40_FD_185616 | JGI IMG/M metagenome (GOLD analysis project Ga0208140, IMG submission 185616) | Rice paddy soil microbial communities from Twitchell Island, California, USA - SF_Rice_5C_0N_404 (SPAdes) (version 2) | ecosystem: Environmental > Terrestrial > Soil > Paddy field/soil ... | reverse complement strand
TTTTGAGTTGGGCTTGTTCAACGATCACGAAGTGGACGGCAAGAAATTCTCCGCGAAAAATTTATCAGATGCAATTTCTCAAGCCGCGCATGAAGTCATGGATGGGAAATGGGATTCGCAATTTGTGGTCGATCCGTTTCAGGCGGGTGCGGGCACGAGTCATAACATGAACGCCAATGAAGTCATCGCGAATCGCGCCACGCAAATTCTGGGCGGCGTGCTTGGAAAATATTATGTACATCCGAACGATCACGTCAACATGGCGCAATCCACCAACGATGTAATCCCAACGTCGATTCGTTTGGGCGCGCTCTGGCGTTTGGATGAATTATTGAATTCGCTCGGTGAACTTAAATCTGCGCTCGAAACAAAAGCCCGCGAGTTCGATGATATCGTCAAATCGGGGCGCACACATTTGCAAGATGCCGTGCCGGTGAGACTCGGTCAGGAATTTGGGGCGTACGCAAAAGCGGTCGAGCGCGATGCCACGCGGATCAAAAGATCGGCTGAGGGGTTGAGTCGGCTTGGGATCGGCGGCACCGCTGTCGGGTCCGGTTTGAACGCGCATCCTGAATATCACGCGCGCATGGTTAAAAAATTATCGCAGTTGACCGGACTCAAATTATCCGAGTCCGATAATTTATTTGAGTCGATGCAGTCGCTGGCAGACGTCGCGGATTTTTCATCGTCGCTGCGCACGCTGGCATTAACTTTAATTCGCATCGCAAATGATTTTCGTTTGCTGGCATCCGGCCCATCGACCGGTCTCGATGAAATTCATCTGCCTGCGGTTCAACCGGGTTCGAGCATCATGCCGGGAAAAGTGAATCCGGTGCTGGCCGAAATGTTGGATCAAGCCATGTTCCACGTGATCGGTTGCGACACGACGATTGCGATGGCGGTGCAAGCCGGACAATTGGAATTGAATGTGATGATGCCGATTGCTGCACATAATTTATTTGAGATGATGCAAGTGATGATCGGCGCGGTCAATGCGTTTATCAAGCGCGCGGTCAAAGGCTTGACGGCGAATCGCGAAAAGGCTGAAGGCTGGCTTGCGAAAAATGCGATCGTCGTCACCGCGCTGAATCCCGTGATCGGATATTCGCAAGGCGCGGCGTTGGTGAAAGAAGCGCTTGCAAAAAATATTTCCATTCGCGATGTGGCAGTTGAAAAAGCAAAAGCCGGTTTGCTCAAACATCGCGATGAAAACAGACCGGTGACCGTTGAAGAAATCGAGTTCGCATTTTCAGATCTGCATCGCCTGACCGAAGGCGGCATTGTCGGCGGCGCGACCGGCGGATAGGAGTCATCATGCCTTTTGATCCAACTTTCTTAAGTAATTTTCTTTTGGTGCTGACCGCCTTCGGCGGTGCGTTCGTGGCTGCGCTTTGGGTGGCTCTCGTTATCTGGACTTATCGCGACATCCGAGCCCGCGCCCGCGACCCGCTCGTGCAAATTTTGTCGGCGTTGCTGGTAGCTGTTTTAAATCTGCCGGGCGTTTTGGTTTATCTGATTCTTCGCCCGACGCGAACATTGGAAGAAGAATATCAACACACGCTTGAAGAAGAATCTTTGTTGCAAGCCCTGGAAGAATTGCCACTGTGTCCCGGTTGTGAGCGACGTGTCAAAGATGATTGGCAAGTCTGCCCGAATTGCCACACCAAATTAAAGAAGACTTGTCACAATTGTGGAAAGTTGATGGAGCTTCCGTGGAATGTCTGCCCGTTTTGCGCCACGCTTGTCCCCGGCATGAGACAAGAGTCTGTTGACATGGACGAGGCTTTGAAAAGTTTGAATATCGATGAGACGGATGGGGAAGTAAAGGTCGGATAAAAATTTCGAATCACTTCTTTCCTCTTTCATTTTTCGGGAAAGAAGAAAGAGGAAAGATTTCTAACATGAAAATAAATTCAATTACATTACATCACTTGCGAATGCCGCTGGTCGCGCCGTTCGAAACATCTTTCGGACGCGAGATCGAGCGTGAATGTGTTTTGATCTCTGTCAACGCCGACGGCTTGACCGGTTACGGTGAATGTGTCGCCACGCGCGATCCCGGTTACAACTATGAAACCGCCGTTACCGCGATTCATATCATCAAAGATTTCATCGCACCGTTGATCATCGGAAAAGATATCAAAGATGCCGCCGATTTTCAAAATCGCGTCTCCGGTATTCGCGGACACAATCTCGCCAAGGCCGGAGTCGAGATGGCGTTGTGGGATCTGCTCGGCAAGCGTAGTGGAAAATCCTTGAAAGAAATGTTTGGCGGCGTGCGGGACAAAGTCTCAGTGGGGGTGTCGGTTGGGTTGCAGGAGTCGCCCGAAGTTTTAGTCCGAACCGTGCGCGGATATGTTGAGTCAGGTTATGCGCGCATCAAAATAAAGATCAAACCGGGGCGCGACGTTGGCGATGCATCTGCAGTGCGAAAAGAATTTCCGGTTATCCGTCTGCAAGTGGATGCGAACTCAGCCTTCACTTTGGAATCCGCACAATCGCTCAAGCCGCTCGACGATCTGAATCTTTTATTGATCGAACAGCCTTTGTTTGAAGATGATATCTGGGATCATCACAAATTGCAGCAACAATTCCGCACGCCGATCTGTCTTGATGAAAGTATTGTCTCGCCGCGGCACGCGCGTTACGCGCTCGAAATGAACGCCTGCAAAATCATCAACATCAAAGCCGGTCGCGTCGGCGGATTGAGTCAGGCGCTCGAAGTTCATAATTTATGCTTCGCGCAAAATATCCCGGTGTGGTGTGGCGGCATGTTGGAAACCGGCGTTGGACGCGCTTCGAATATTGCGCTGGCATCTTTGCCCGGCTTCACGTTGCCCGGTGATATTTCCGCCTCGGATCGTTATTATCATCGCGATATCACTCATGAAAGATTCACGCTCAACAAAGATAGCACCATCGATGTGCCGCGCGGCGTTGGTTTGGGTGTGTCGATTGATGAAGAAGCGTTGGATACCTTCACGCTCGCGCATCTTGAGCTTAAGCCGGAATAAGTTTTGTTTTTATCTAATTTCCTGCGGCTATAATCACTCCCCGTGAAAAAAATATTTTTGTTCATAGTCGCCATCCTGACCGCCTGTGCGCCGCAGACGATTGTTGCTCCGACCGCATCATCGTTATCGTTGTCGCCGCAACCAAGAGTCACATCGACATCCACGCCGATTCAAAAAGTTGGCAATGGACTTTGGATCAGCCCGGCAGTTCCGGATCAACTCCAAGCGATGGCAAAAGGTTGGGGCGTGCCGCTCGCGTCTGATTCATCATCTGCATCCATAACTTTTGATATTTCATCGTCTGCCGTCAACGGTCCGTCGTCTACATGGATTTATGCACTCGTCGCACCATTTCCAACTGTGACGGATGGCGTGACTCTCGACGATTTAAAATCAGCGTGGCACGGCTCTTCATCCGGACACTTCGACTGCGCTCAGTGCGACCCGTTAGCTGGCCGTCCATTGTGGATGGCCGAATCAACACTCAGCGCCTTTACTGCAATTTGGGGCGCGCCCGCTGACGGGTCTGTGAAAGTTACGTCCGCTGATCAACTACTTGATAACGCGTGGAAGAATCTTCCGTCATGGGGAATTGTTCCGTTTGAATCGCTCGATCCGAAATGGAAAGTGTTGACGGTTGATGGTCAATCTCCGATCCGCAAAGATTTTGATTTAACAAAGTATCCATTGCAAATCACTTTTGCTTTGCAGGGCAATCATCCTTCGACTTTAAATCTTCCATCTTCGAATCGTGACGCATCCAAATTAACAACGCTCATCATGACCGGCACAACATCATTGGTGAATGGCATCGCGTATCAGATGGAAGTCAAAGGCATGGATTATCCCGCGCGCGACATTGGCGACATGCTTCGTCAGGCAGATATTTTGCACGTCAGCAACAAAACATCGTTCGCGCCGAATTGCCCGCCGCCGAATCCCAGCACGAGATGGCCTCGTTGCAGTGATCCGAAATATATTCAATTGCTGGTTGACGTTGGTGTGAAAGTGGTTGAGCTGACTGGCCCGCACATTTTGGATGATGGTGTTGGTCCGTTTTTATATACGTTGAATCTTTATAAACAGAATAATATGCAAACTTACGGTGGCGGTGCAAATCTTGCGGAGGCGAGCCAACCGTTATTAATCGAGAATCATGGAAATAAAATTGCATTCATCGGATGCAATGCTGGTGAACCGCCTCAACCATTGGCTACTGATTATTCGCCGGGTGCAAACCCATGTGATTACAAACAACTTGCCAACGAGATCGGACAAGTGCGCGCGCAAGGTTATTTGCCAATTGTTACTTTTCAGTATAAAGAAGGTTACTCGCCACAGGTGATGCCGTGGCAGTCAGTTGATTTTCGCAAAGCCGCTGATGCAGGCGCGGTCATTGTCAGCGGAAGCCAGGCGCACGCGCCGCTTCAAATGGAGTTTTATAAAGATACTTTTATTCATTATGGATTGGGAAACTTTTTTTATGATCAAATGGGTAACCAGCCACCGGATCCCACCAATCCCAGTATACCGCCTCAGCCTGCCCAACGCTGGGAATTTCTCGACCGTCATGTTTTTTACGATGGAAAATATATCGGCACTGAATTGTTAACTGAGATGTTGGAAGATTACTCGCGTCCGCGCCCGATGACCACCGATGAACGCGCTTCATTCTTGACCGCATACTTTAGCTACAGCGGCTGGATTCCGCTTGTCCCGACGCCTGCACCTGCGCAAACGCCGACGTTATATCCGTTGCTGAAATTTAATCCGCTGCCTACATATACGCCTCAGCCGCGCGTTACGCCGACGCCATAGATTTCCGTCGCGGTGCAGTCAAAAAATCAAGTTGTTCAGAACTTCATTGCTGTTTGGAGATTTTCTTGAGCCACCCGTCTTCACCATGAAGAGGAGATTGAAATTGTTTGGCTTGGAAAATTAATGAAGTCGGATGCGAAGAAGGTGATTGATGATGAAGTATTTGATGGCGGGGGAGATGTTGAAAGAGTGAATCTTATATTTTTCTACAACTCACTTGTTTGTACCGCATTGATTCCCACCATGCCCGCAAAGAATCCCTGAATGGCTTTCATATCGGCCTCGATATCGTCGGTCGGATGAAATATCTGTCCAATGCCGACTACTTTTCTCATCCCGTCAACCACAGCCATTACCACCGGGATCTTCGAATTTTTAGCGATGTGATAAAAACCGCGTTTCCATTCGCGGACTTTGTCGCGCGTGCCTTCGGGAGCGATGGTCAAAATAAAGCGTTCCGATTCATGGCAGGCCTGCACCATTTGTTCCACCAGCCCCTGCGCTTTGGAGCGATCCACAGGAATGCCGCCGCACCAGTAGAAGAACCATCCGAGTGGATTGTTGAACAAGCTTGACTTGCCCATGAAGCGCACATTCGCCCGTTGTTGAAAGATCACAGCCAGGAACATCATGAAATCCCAGTTGGATGTGTGCGGCGCACCGATTACCACGAACTTGGGCAGGTCGGGGAATTGTCCCTCCACTTTCCAGCCCGTGACGCGCAAACTTGCTTTTGCAAGCAGGTGCAGGAGTGGGCTGAGAACGGGGGTATTGAAAATCGTTAATTTCATTTGCATCCTTTGCCGGAAGTAATAACACAGTTTCGAGCCGCAAGTATCTCATATAAACGGGCTTTGCGATTCTGTAGTTAAATATTTCTATGAAAGCGTATAAACTCTAACGCAGTTTCTTCCCACTTCTTTTGCTTCATATAAAGCTTGATCCGCACGACGGATGAGCAGATCAAGGGTGTCCACGTCAAGAAGCAATTCTGAAATACCTGCGCTGATGGTCACGTTTACCTTTTCCTGATCTGTGACCATGGGGCATGCGGAAATTCTCTCGCGGATTCTTTCCGCGACAACACTCGATTCTTGCGCGTTGCTGTTGGGCAATAAAACAATAAATTCCTCACCGCCGTAACGCGCAAGGGTATCGGCTTCCCTCACCTGCTCGATGGCTATTTGCGCAACATGTTTTAGAACTTTGTCTCCGACTTGATGTCCGAAAGTATCATTGACTTGCTTGAAGTGATCGAGGTCGAAGATGATAATGGAGAGGGGCTGGCTATACCTTCTTGCCACCTCAAATTCCTGTTTCGCCACATCGAAAAAGTGACGAGCGTTACTTATCTCGGTCAAGACATCGGTCCTTGCGAATATTTGCTCGCGAGACAAGGCGGCCTGAAGTTCATCGTTTTTCGCTTCGACGGCTTCTTTGGTATGTAGTAAATCCTGCTCCGCCTGTTTGCGCTCCGTGATCAGTGTTAAAACCACCAGAACATCCTTGGGCGCTCCGTCTTCGTTTTTCGATACGATAATCTCATGACTCTCCACCCACTCCCACTGCCCGGCCTTGCTGCGAATTCTGTATTCAATGCGGCCGGATTCTTCACCTCTCATTAATTGCTGCCAATGGGCCATCACAGCCGGAGCATCCTCAGGATGAATTTTGCTCAGAATCGAGCCAGAGACTATTAACTCTTCACGGCTGTATCCCAAAAAGAAGTCGTGGTTGAAATATGTCGCCCGATGCATCGCCAAATCCAGGGTGTAGATTGCGTCCGGCAGGCTTTGAGTCAATTTGCGATAACGTTCATTACTCTCGGCCAGTGCCTGCTCGGCAATTTTTCTCGCGGTGATATTTTCGTGCAAAATAACGATATAACGTTCCTTCTTATGCTCCAGGCGTGTAGCCTTGCAAATGAACCAGCGTTCCTCGGTGAGCGAGTTGCAGGGATATTCAATTGAAAATTCATCCTGTTCCCCGTGTTGAATGGCTTGGATGCCATTCAACACCATTTCTATTGCCTCATCATGCTGAATCTTTAATGAGTTTTCGCAAACTGTCAGATAATTTTTGCCCACATAAAAATCTTTATCGGCGCAATCGTTCTCTCGCGCAAAACGCTTCCACGGACTGTTTACAGCAATAACATCTCCCTGTAAGTTCAAGACTGCGATGTTGTCCGCCATCGAGTTTAGCAGGTGGGTCGCAAACGACCTTCTTGTAAGATATCGCATCTTTACTTTCTCCAGCTGACTCTTATAAATTCATAACGCCATAAGTTGAAAAGAGTCAGCACAATATTCGCTGGCGTCGAATTGCAATCGCTAAGATATAATTCCATCCATCAAAAGTATAGGATGATTTTCTTCTGAATTCAATTCCCATGTCCATCAAATCGACTCTTCGTTCCGCGGCTTACCAAACCGAAAAACATTATCAGCGCCTCCACTTCACTTCACTGCCTGTCCCCGAAAACGGCTGGCCGATTCTCTTGAGTATTTCCTTCCCCAAAAGTGGTACGCACCTGCTCGACCAAATTTTGCTCGGCTTTTCAAAGGTCGCGCCATTCTCGACTCGTTTGCATTCCTTCTATGCCGAATACGAAGGTGAAAGCGGACTCAAACGTACGCCGCAACAGGCGCTGGATTGGCTCGATTCGCTTCGCCCATGCGACATTGCTTCGGCGCATCTTTTCGCCCGCCCCGAAGCGGTTGACCGTTTAATCAAGTCTGCCTTCGTCCCATACTTTATCTTCCGCGACCCGCGCGATGTGGTTGTCTCGCACGTTTTCTATGTGACGGATATGGAAGCACGTCATGTCCATCATGATTATTATGCGTCGCTGCCCGACTTCGACACGCGTCTCAAAGTCAGTGTCCTTGGCCGCCCTGAAGCGGATGTGGAATTCCCCGACATTGCTGCGCGTTTTGCTCCATATCTTGGCTGGCTCGATCATCCCGAAGTGCTGTCCATCCATTTCGAAGATTTGATCAATGACCGCGCCGCGACCTTGAACAAAATCATTGACCATTTCCACGCCCGTGTTCCGCTTCAGACTCCCCGTGAGCAGATTTTTGATTCTCTCGAAGCCTCCATCAACCCGAAAAAGTCCCCGACTTTTCGTTCAGGCAAAACCGGCGAATGGAGAAAATATTTTACCGACGAACATAAAAAGATTTTCAAAGATGTGGCCGGTGATTTGTTGATACGATTGGGATATGAGAAGAATAATAGCTGGTAAATTGTAGGGGCGACCCATTGGGTCGCCCAGGGCGAGGCAGCGCCTCGCCCCTACGGTTTAATAATGAATTGTTCAATAATTATCCGTGCCTATAACGAAGAAAAATATATCGGGCGTTTGTTGGAGGGAATCCGCCAGCAAACAGTCAAAGATGTTGAGATCATTTTGGTCGATTCCGGTTCGACGGATTCAACCGTCTCGGTGGCTGAGTCGTTCGGGGCGAGGGTGGTGAGAATACCGTCAGACGAGTTCACGTTTGGACGGTCGCTCAATTTTGGGGTCCGCGAAGCGAAGCGTGAATTCATTGTGATTGCCAGCGCACACGTCTATCCCGTCTACCCTGATTGGCTGGAGACTTTGCTCCGTCCATTTGAAAATTCAAATGTTGCGTTGGTTTATGGCAAACAACGCGGACCTGATTTTGCAAAATTTTCGGAACAGCAAATCTTTCATCAGTGGTATCCCGATGTGAGCGACCCAAATCAGCCGACTGCTTTTTGCAACAACGCCAATGCTGCCATTCGAAAGAGTTTGTGGGAGAAAAATCCCTACGATGAAACGTTGAGTGGGCTGGAGGATTTGGCGTGGGCCAAGTGGGCAAAGGAACAGGGATATTTCATCGCGTACGCAGCTGAGGCGGAAATCATTCACGTACATAATGAGACGCCGCACGGTGTGTTCAATCGTTATCGCCGCGAAGCGATGGCATTCAAGAACATTCATCCCGAGGCGCATTTCAATTTATATGATTTCCTGCGGTTGACGATTGCAAATATTTTCAGTGACTTGTACCATGCAGCGCGAGAGCGCGTGTTGATTAAGAATCTGGCTTCGATATTCTGGTTCAGGTTTATGCAATTTCATGGGACGAGGTCGGGCTACCGTGAATCTAATTTTCTCACGCCACAATTGCGCGAGACGTTTTATTACGCGCGTGAAAGAAAACCGAAAGATGGTACCAAAAGAGATGTCGAACCGATTCAGTATCACGAGTGAAATCATCCATCTTCTTAATAAGAGAGAGCGCCCAACCTTTAGGCTGGGCGCTCAAATAAATCTCGATATATTGTTTTATGGGCAGGTGAAGTTTGCCCGTCCAAACTGCTGATGGTTGGGACTGTCGATATAAATATCCATCCAGAAACTGCCGTGTGCGCTAACATACCAGTTTGTGCTCACAGATTGTGTTCCTGCACTACTAAATACAAGTGCCGGGTGCGTAGCTGTATCAGTTGCTCCATCGCTTCGGATCCAATGATAGGTAACGCTACCAGCGCCGTTTGTAGTGATGCTGGCATTAATTGCGAAATTGCCACAACCTCCAGAACTGGACATGTTTACACTAGTCACAGCGAATGGGCCTCCGCTACTTCCTCCGCCACCGCCCACCTGGATCTGCACATAAAAGTGGGCGAATATAACTCCAGCTGCGTTTCGCAATCCCCAGTTGCCTTTGTAAGTTCCGTTACCGGATGGGCTTGTGAGACTAACTGAAATGTCCACGGTTTGGCCCGGGTTGACGTTTCCCACCAGGCCCTGAGCGGCCGGGCCGCTCATTGAATCGCCGCCAGTGAAAACTAGAGCATAGGATGGTGTCCACGAACAGGAGCCGATATTCTTTAGCCGCCATGTTTTTGTGAAGGCTGTACTTCCGGCAATACTGGTATTGTCAGGATACGTTACATCTGCAACAAACTGTGCATTATCACAATTGGATGTAGGCGTAGCTACAGGTGGGATTGGCGTGGGTGGAATTGTTGGGAAGGGGATGGCAGTGGGCGGTACGGTTTGTGTGGATGTCGCTGCGGGCGATGCAGCAGGAACAGTGGCCGGAAGTTGTGCTTGAACGGTCAATGCCGCGGCGGTCATGATCGCACCGGGATCTTGCTGGTTGGGATTGCTGGAAGGCAGGTTGCAGGCCATGATGGCAAGAATGATGGCGATACCTGCAAGAATGTGGGAATATTTACGCATTGGATCCTCCGATCAATTGTTTAATTGAATTTTATTATAAACTCCCAAAAAACATACCCCCGTTTTATCCTATTGGCGGAAAAGGCCGTCTGCTGGGAAAAAGGAAAGGAGCCGGTGATCCGGCTCCTTGTCTGGAAATGATCGAATGATTTTTATTTTTCGTAAGGTGTGCCGTCGGCGGCCGGCATGACTGCACGTCCAATGAGACCGGTCAGCACAATCATGGTCACGATATAAGGTGCCATTTGTAAAAATTCGGAGGGAATATTTATGCCCAGGATTTGCATTTTGACCTGGATCGAATCCGCGAAGCCGAAGATCAGTGATGATGAGAATGCACCGATCGGATTCCAGTTTCCAAAGATCATAGCCGCCAAACCAATGAAGCCTTTTCCAGCGGTCATATCCTGATCAAAACGTCCGACTGAGCCGATGGTGAAGTATGCGCCTCCCAGCCCGGCGATCATCCCGCCGATGATGACGTTGACATAGCGCATCAGATAAACGTTGATGCCAAGTGTGTCAGCCGCTTTGGGGTGTTCGCCCACCGCGCGAGTCCGCAGGCCCCAGGGAGTATAGAACAACAAAATGTGTATGGCCACAACCAGGATGATCATCAAATAAACAACGATATTATTTTGGAAAAAGACCGGTCCCAGAATCGGGATCTTTGAAAGTAATGGAATGGATATATTCTGGAAAGTACCGGAATTATTCAGAGTATCAATGTGCTTTTCAAGATAACG
>Ga0208140_1000190_pt1 | contig 10829 bp, 7 predicted proteins | sample SF_Rice_5C_0N_40_FD_185616 | JGI IMG/M metagenome (GOLD analysis project Ga0208140, IMG submission 185616) | Rice paddy soil microbial communities from Twitchell Island, California, USA - SF_Rice_5C_0N_404 (SPAdes) (version 2) | ecosystem: Environmental > Terrestrial > Soil > Paddy field/soil ... | reverse complement strand
GCGCGGCGGAAGGCGCTACCGGCCGTACGCGTTTACCGAGCACGGAGCCATCATGGCGGCCAGCGTGCTGAACAGCCATCGGGCGGTGGAGGCCAGCATTTACGTCGTGCGCGCGTTCGTGAAGTTGCGCGAAGTGCTGCGCACGCACAAGGAACTGGGGCAGAAACTGGCGGAACTCGAGCAGCGCATCGAGGCGCATGACGAGGAAATCACAGGACTGTTCGAGGCCATCCGGCTGCTGATGGAGCCGCCCGAAACGTCGGCCAAGCGGATCGGCTTTCACGAGATTGGCGCGCCTGCGAAGCCCGAGGAGTAGCGCGAGCATCGAAGGGAGAAACGGCTTCGGGATTTCGATTCGCGGAGGCGAGCGATGGCGGACCTGGCAGCATCGGTGAGGGAAAGTTTGGCAGGATATTTCGAGGAGGTGCGCGGGCACGTGCACCGCTGGGTGGACCCGCTGACGACCGAGCAGATCTGGGCGCGGCCGTTCGGCTTTCAATCGCAGAGCCTGCAGGTACAGGCCGGGAAGCCGGACGGGAACAGCGTCGGGCATCTGCTGCTGCACCTTACCGGCAACCTGAACTACTACATCGGAGCGCAGATTGCGGGGACAGGTTACGTCCGCCAGCGCGAGGTGGAATTCACGGACGCGCAGAAGAAGCCGAAGGAACAAGTGCTGGAGGATTTCGACCGCACGATCGAGATGGTGGTTGAAACCATCCGCAAGCAGTCGGCGGACGATTGGACGAAGGCGTACGAGGCCCTGCGCGAGCCCGAGGCGAAAGACCGGTTCGCGGCGATCTTCCGCTGCGCGGCGCACGCGTATCATCACGTCGGCCAGCTGATCTACCTGTCCAAGGAACTGAGCAAGCCCGCGGCTCAGGCAGCGAAAGGTTGACGGCCCGCGGCTCCGTCAATGGTGAGGCGCTTTATGAGAAAAGCGATTGTTCCTTGCCTCGGGGTTAGTATTTTGCTGGCGTTTTCACAACACCTGGTCTCGCAACCTCAAATACTGCCCCGGTCTAAACCGGGGGAAGTCCGTTTCACAAGCCCGGATCGGTCGTTCACGTTCAAATACCCCGACTCCCTTGTGAGATGCAGGAGAGATCCCAAGGAACCGGAGTACTGGATGCCAAAGTCGTGCTCGGACTACATTCCGGTGTGTTCGAATTCTTCCGGTCCGGAAAAGCCAGCCAATACGATTGCGTGCGTAGCCTATCCAGCTGACACTATGAAGGGCACCAACTTTGAGGCGGCGGCTTTTTCCGTGAACAGGCTCAATGCAAACGACGGGCGTGCATGTCGGAACGTCGCAGGCGCGATCGGCCGAACTCGCGCGCAAAAGATTAACGGCGTGACATTCACGGTTGCTAACACCGATGGCGTGGGATTGGGCCACAGAATGACCGGAGTAGCTTATCGAAGTTTTCACCGAAACACCTGCTATGAACTCGACATTAGAATCGCATCCACTAATGCTGCAGGTTTCGAGGGAACGGTACGCGAATTCAGCTACGACCCGGTATACCGCAGCCTCGAATCTGTGCTTAAAACCTTCCAATTTCTGAGATGACGATTGAACATCGAAAGCGCGCCGCCCTGGGTTTGGGCCGAAAGCAATTATCCGGCCGGCATCTTGATCCGAACGACATGCACGCAGTGGATTGCCTGAGGCTTGCCGATGGCGCGCTCGCGCTGCGGCGCCCCGCTTCAGAGATTGTCCAGCATGCAAAGATCGAAGCAGCGGCACACGTGCTAAAATAAATGCGCGTTTGTCGCTCCTACAATTGCGAAATGAAGCGCCGGGGCTGCGGAACGACGTGGCAGCCCTTTTTTGTTGCGAGCAGACAGATTTGAGATGCTTACCGCAGAGGCGCAGAGTTTGCAGAGAAGAGCGAGAGCACCGGAGTAATGCCGGAGCTGAACTTCCGCTCTCTTAAAAAAGCAGTGCAACAAATTTCTGATTCCGGACGTTAGAAGATCGCAGAGATGGACATACGGAACATCGCGATTATTGCGCACGTGGACCACGGGAAAACGACGCTGGTCGACGCCATGCTGCACCAGAGCGGAATTTTCCGCGAGAACCAGGACGTGCCGCGGCGGGTGATGGACTCGAATGAGCTGGAACGCGAGCGCGGCATCACCATCCTGGCGAAAAACACGGCGCTGACGTATTGCGGAACGAAAATCAATATTGTCGACACGCCGGGGCACAGCGATTTTGGCGGCGAAGTGGAACGCGCGCTGCGTATGGTGGATGGCGTGCTGCTGCTGGTCGACGCGAGCGAAGGGCCGCTGCCGCAAACGCGCTACGTCCTGCAGAAAGCGCTGCAGGCGCATTTGCCGCCGGTGATCGTGCTGAACAAGATCGACCGCGCGGACGCCCGTCCGGAAGCGGTGCTGAACGAGATCTACGATCTGTTCATCGATCTGGACGCGACGGAAGACCAGCTCGATTTTCCCGTGTTGTACGCGAACGCGCGCGCGGGCATCGCGCATCGCAAGCTGGGCGACGATTCGACCACCCTGAAGCCGCTGTTCGACACGATTCTTTCCTCCATACCCGCGCCGGCCGGCGATCCGGTGGCGACGCTGCAGGTGCAGGTGACGAATCTCGATTACAGCGATTACCTGGGGCGGCTGGCGATTGCGCGCGTTTTCCAGGGCACCTTGCGGCGCGGGGCGGAAGTGGGCATCGCCAAGCTGAATGGGACCATCCAGCCGACCAAGATTACCAAGCTGTTCACCTTCCGCGGGCTGGAGCGCGACGAAGCGGAAGAGGTTCCGGCGGGGGATATCGTGGCGGTGGCGGGCGTCGAAGGGATTCAAATCGGCGAAAGCATCACCAGCGCTGAAAGTCCGGCGCCGCTCGAGCCGCTGACGGTGGATGAACCGACGCTGGCCATGGTCTTCACGGTGAACACGTCGCCCTTTGCCGGGCGCGAAGGGCAATTCGTGACCTCGCGGGATTTGCGCGCGCGGCTGGAAAAAGAGCTGCTGACGAACGTGTCGCTGCGCGTGGAAGAAACAGGCTCGACCGATTCGTTTCGCGTGCTGGCGCGGGGCGAGCTGCAGCTGGCCATCCTGATCGAAACGATGCGGCGCGAAGGCTACGAGGTGGCGGTGGGCAAGCCGGAAATCGTAGTGCGCACCGAGAAGGGCAGGAAGCTGGAGCCGCTGGAGCTGCTGGTGGTGGATTGCCCGGAAAACTTTATTGGGATCGTGATGGAGACGCTGGGCGGGAGGCGGGGCGAGCTGGCGAAGATGGTCAACCATCATTCGGGGCGTGTGCGCATGGATTTTCGGATACCGTCGCGCGGTCTGATCGGCTTGCGCGGGCAGTTGCTGACCGATACGCGCGGGACGGCGCTGCTCCATTCGCTGCTGGAGGGCTGGACGGAATATACCGGGGATATGGCCATGCGGCCGACGGGCGCGCTGGTGGCCGATCGCGGGGGAGCCGCGACCGCCTATGCGATCTGGGGACTGCAGGAACGCGGCGAGTTATTTGTCGGGCCGGGCGCGGAAGTGTACGAAGGCATGATCGTGGGAGAGAACTCGCGGGAAGCGGACATGGACGTGAATATCACGCGAGAGAAGAAGCTGACCAACATGCGATCGTCCACCGCGGACGAAGCGATCCGGTTGATTCCGCCGCGCGAAATGACCCTGGAGAAGGCCATCGAATTCATTGCCGACGACGAACTGGTCGAAGTGACGCCCAAGTCGATACGCCTGCGCAAGAAGGTGCTGGACCCCAGGAAACGGCCGAAGCGCTGGCAGGAGATACGCGCCAGCATGGAATCGCAAGCCTGATTGGAGTTGGAGAAGGAAGCGGAAGACTGGGCCGGCGTGCGGGTGTGAAGGGTTCGGAGCGCCTTCCTGGGGTCGGCGTGAGCTGTGTTCGATTGCGGGACGGGCGAGTCCCACGAGCGGGCAGATTGCACGTTCGGGCGTCTGCGGGCGCTTCGTAAGTGGCACAAGATAAGCTGTTTAGCGGAGCCGCGGGAGCGGAACGCGAGTTGCGGTAAGCCGGGGAGAGAGGTTAGGTATCTGTGGACATCGTCAGGCCAGAAATTAAACGCAAGAAGAAGATCCGGCGCATCTTTTACGTCACCGGCGCAGTGATCGTTGCCGGACTGATTACCTTGGGGCTGTCGCGGCTGAAACCGGCGGCGCCGTCGGTGGATAAGTCGACGGTATGGCCGGGCACGGTCGAGCGCGGGTCGATGGTGATTGATGTGAACGGGCTAGGAACGCTGGTTCCGGAGACGGTGCACGTGATTTCGGCGCCGGTCGACGGTGTGGTGACGCAGCGGTATTTCCTGCCGGGCACGCCGGTGAAGGCCAACACCGTGATCATGGACCTGGCCAACCCGCAACTGCAGCAGGAAGCAATGGACGCGCAGTATCAGTTGAAGGCCGCCCAAGCCACCTACGAACAGACCAAGGCGCTGCTGGACAACCAGCTAATGGACAAGCGCACCGCGGCAGCGGGCATTCGCTCGCAGTACCAGACCGCGGAAATGAACAAAGAATCGTTCGAACAGCTGGGGAAGCTGGGCTTGAAGCCGGAGCTGGACGTGAGGACCTCCGAAGTGCAGGCCGCCGAGCTGAAGAAGCAGAACGATCTGGCGGAAAAGGAAGTCGAGGTATTCCAGAACTCGATCGAGTCGCAACTGGCGGTGCAGGAAGCGAACATCCAGCAGAAGAAAGCGCTCTCCAACCTTTATACGTCGGAGCTGAACCAGCTGCACGTCACACCCGGTGTGGACGGCATGTTTCAGGAGCTCGATGTGGATGTGGGGACGCGCGTGACGCAGGGAACGAAGCTGGGCGTGGTGACACAGCCGTCGCACCTGAAGGCGCAGTTGAAGATATCCGAGACGCAGGCGAACCAGCTCATGATCGGGCAGAAGGCGGAGATCGACACGCACAACGGGATCATTCCGGGGCACGTGATCCGCATCGATCCTTCGGTGGTGAACGGGACGAGGACGGTGGACGTCAAGCTGGACGGGCCTCTGCCGGAGGGAGCGGTGCCGGACCTGAGCGTCGAGGGAAGAATCATCATCGACAAGCTGCAGAACGTGCTGTACGTGGGGCGCCCGGTACACGGGGACGAGAACAGCAAGATCGGATTGTTCCGGGTGGTCGGGCCGTGGTCGGACGCGTCGGAAGCGGATCGCGTGCAGGTGGAACTGGGGAAAGTGTCCGTGAGCTACGTGCAGATCCAGAAGGGCCTGAACGTGGGCGACACGGTCATTCTCTCGGACATGTCCGCGTACGACCAATACAACCGGATCGAGTTGAAGTAATCAGGGAACCTTTGGGGTTCGGCTCTCGTATGGATAGAAGTGGCGGCCGGGGAGGGGCTATGCGCGCGGGCCTCGATTGCCACAAAGCGTCGGCCAGTTGATTATTGCAGCTTGCGGGAGCACACTCGGTCATTATTATCGTTATCCTTGGGAGCAAGCCTGGAGAAGGAGTCCGGCATGAACAGCACGAATGGATCGCTGATCCGGTTGGAAGGCGTGACGAAGGTTTTCTACACGGATGAGGTGGAGACGCACGCGTTGAGCGGTGTGCACCTGGAGATCAAGAACGGCGAATTTTTGTCCATCGCCGGGCCGTCCGGGTGCGGCAAATCGACGCTGCTCTCGATCCTGGGGCTGCTGGATTCGCCGACGGACGGCAACTACTGGATCAACACGCAGGCGGTGGCGAATCTGACGCTTTCGGACCGCACGCGCATTCGCAACCGCGAGATCGGGTTCATCTTCCAGGCGTTCAACCTGATCGGCGACCTGACCGTGTTCGAGAATGTCGAACTGCCGCTCACCTACCGCAGCATGGCCTCGGCGGAGCGGAAAAAGCGCGTGCAGGAAGTGCTCGAGCGCGTGGGCATGGCGCACCGCATGAAGCATTATCCCTCGCAACTTTCGGGCGGCCAGCAGCAGCGCGTGGCGGTGGCGCGGGCCCTGGTGGGGCAGCCGTCGATCCTGCTGGCGGACGAGCCCACCGGAAACCTGGACTCGAAGAACAGCGAAGCGGTGATGGATTTGCTGCGGCAGTTGCACGGCGAGGGCGCGACGATCTGCATGGTCACGCACGATCCGCGCTACGCCAGCATCGCGGACCGCACGATCCACCTCTTTGACGGACGCATCGTCGAAGAGACGGTGGGAACGAAGACGGCCACGGTTTAGCGGCGCCGGATTTCTAGAAGGATTCCAGCAACAATTCCAACAGGGAGTTTTCTGCGCGGCGGGATACGTGTGTCTCGAAAAGGTGAATGGTTCGGGCGAGAGCAATGTCGTTCTTTTGATTTGCAGCCTCCCGCAGCTCTGCGAATCTGGCCGGCGAACTGGCGCGGCATGGTTCTCTTGCTGCACCGTCCGCTAAAAAGCGGCAACCCGTCGCCTTCGCGGAACCGTACTGAAAGAGGGGCAGAGTGAATTCGATCTGGATGGATGTGCGTTACGGGTGGCGGATGCTGCGGAAGAATGCCGGGGTGACGCTGCTGGGGGTATGCGCGCTGGCGCTGGGAATCGGGGCAAACGCCGCGATTTTCAGCGTTGCGGACGCGCTGCTGCTGCGGCCCGAGCCGTTTCCCCATCTGGGGCGGCTCGTGTTGATGTTCAACCGCGTGTCGACGCTGACGGATGAGAACTCGATGTACCCGGCGGATTTTGAGGCCATCCGCGCGCAGAGCCGCTCGTTCGAGCAACTGGGCGCTTCCTACAACCAGCCTGTGAATCTGACCGGATTCGGCGATCCGGAGCGTGAGGAAGCGGCCATTGTGACGCCGAACTTCTTCGGCATCCTGGGCGTGCAGCCCTTCCTGGGACGCAGCTTCACGCACGAAGAGGGAATTCCCGGGCACGAGCACGAAGTGGTGCTCAGTTATGGGTTGTGGGAGAGCAAGTTTGGCGGCGATCGGGATGTTGTGGGCAAGCAGGCGCAAATCAACGGACAGAGCTACACGATCATCGGAGTGATGGGCAAGGATTTCAACTTTCCGATGGCCGCAACTCTGTGGGAGCCAATCGCTTTTACTGCCGCCGATAAGGTGGATCGCAGCAACAATTACCTGTTTCCGATCGGATTGCTGAAGGCGGGAGTTTCGGCGTCAAGCGCTGCTGCGGAGCTGAGCGGTATGGGTCAGCGCCTGGCAAGAGAGTTTCCCAAGACAAATGAAAAAATGGGGATTCGCGCGGTGCCGTTCCGCACCTATGCCACCGGCGAGCAGGTGCACCAGTTCATGCTCCTGCTGCTTGCCGCCGTCGGATTCGTGCTCCTGATTGCGTGCGCGAATGTGGCGAATCTGCAGCTTGCGCGGGTTGCGGGACGGGAAGCGGAGATCGCGCTGCGCCGCGCGTTGGGCGCGAAGCGCTGGCGAGTGGTGCAGCAACTGCTGGCCGAGAGTGTGATGCTGTCGCTGGCGGGGGCGGCGGCCGGGCTGATTCTCGCATCGTGGGCCGTAGGCTTGGCGGTGAATTACATTCCGCCGCAGTTGTCGCAATACCTGGCCGGGTGGAATCGGATCGCACTCGACTGGCGGGCGGTGATCTATACGATGGCGCTCGCCGTTCTTGCCGGGGTGCTGGCCGGATTGGCGCCAGCGCTGGGTCATTCGCACCCGGACCTTTCGCATGTGCTCAAGGAAGGCGGGAGGGGAGGTCCGGGACGAGCGTCGCACCGCTTGAGGGCGGTGCTGGTGGTGGGAGAGGTGGCGGCAGCCCTGGTGCTGCTGGTGGGAGCAGGGCTGCTGGTCAAAGGATTCCGCGCACTGCTGGTGGAGAATCAGCGTTTCTCGCCGCAGGGCTTGCTGACCATGAACATCAGCCTTCCGAAAGCGAAGTATTCAGGCCAGCCGCAGCTCGTTGCGTTTTACGATCGAGCTCTGGAGCAGATGGACGCGATCCCGGGCGTAGAGTCGGCATCCATGGCCACCGCTGTACCGGATAGCGACAACCTGAGCTACCACCCGTTCACGGGGCAAGACGAGCGATACTCTGCGAACCTTGGGCATATTGCGCTGCTCGAATCGATCAGTCCGAACTATTTCCGCACACTCCACTTACCGTTATTGCGCGGGCGCGAATTCACCGCCGGGGATGGTCCTGAATCGATGCACGTCGCAATCATCAACCGCTCGATGGCGGAACGCTACTGGCCCGGCCAGGATGCGATTGGCAAACAGCTGAAACGAGGCGAGCCCGATTCCAAGCAGCCGTGGCTGACGATTGTAGGGGTGGTCGCCGATGCGCAATACAACCCGTATTTTCACGCGGATGGCGCGGTTTATGTGCCTTATGCGCAAGAGGCGAGTGCTACCTCGGCGTTCCTGCTGCGCACGGAGGGCGACCCGCTGAGCTTTGTGCCGGCGGCGCGCGCCAAGATTCGCCACGTTGACGCGGATCAGCCGATTTACGAGCCGAAGACGCTCGCACGCCTCACTTCTGAGCAGCTAATCGGGATTTCCTTCGTGGCGGTGATGATGGCCTCGCTCGGCTTTATTGCCCTGGTGCTGGCGTCGTCGGGAGTCTATGGGGTGATGGCGCACTCGGTGACTGAGCGCACGCACGAAATCGGCGTGCGGCTGGCACTGGGCGCTGAGCCAGGCCAAGTGTTGCGCTGGATCGCGGGTCGCGGAATGCGTCTGACGGCAATAGGGCTGGCCATAGGCTTGGCGATTTCATTTGCCTTCGCGCACGCACTGTCCAGCCTGATTTATGGCGTTTCGGCGAGCGATCCGGTGATCTTCGCGGGCGTACCACTGTTCCTGGCGGTCGTCTCGCTGGCGGCGTGCTATTGGCCGGCGCGGCGCGCGGCGAAAGTCGATCCCATGGTGGCGCTGCGCTATGAGTAAGCGGGCTGAGGAGCACGGAGGAGAAGTGCTTTTGGTTTTGCGGCCTCCCGCGGCGCTCCGAAATTCGGCCGGCGAACCGGCGCGGCATGGTTCTCTTGCTGCACCGTCCGGTGAAAAGCGGCGTCCAGACACCTTCGCGGAACCGTACTGAAAGGGGGGCAGAGTGAATTCAATCTGGGCGGATGTGCGGTACGCGCTGCGGATGCTGTGGAAGAATCCGGGCTTCGCGCTGATCGCGGTGATCACTCTGGCGCTGGGCATCGGGGCGAACAGCACGATTTTCAGCTGGATCGATTCAACCCTGCTCACCCCGATTCCGGGTGTTGCGCACGGAAACGACTATGCGGAATTGGTGACCGGGTCGGGACAGAATGCAGGCCCGTTCTCGTATCCGGACTACAAAGACCTGCGCGACCGAAACCACAGCTTTTCCTCGTTGGTTGCGGACGAGCTGCATTCCTTCGACTTGACGGGAACCGGGCAGCCCCAGTTGATCTGGGGCGATTTCTGCACGCCGAATTATTTCACGGCGCTGGGGCTGCGTCCCGCCCTGGGACGATTCTTTGTTCCGGCGGAAGCGGAAAAACCCGGAGCGGCGCCGTTCGCCGTGCTCAGTTATCAGTTCTGGAAGACGCGTTTCGGGGCCCAGCGATCCCTCATTGGGGAAATCATTGAGCTCGATAAGCACCCGTACACGGTGATTGGAGTCGCCCCGCCGGAGTTTGAAGGAACGCACACCAGTTTGCAGCCCGATCTGTGGGTTCCGGTGTCGATGGTTGGTCAATTCCGTACTTCCGGCGACCTGCTGCAAGCGCGAGGCGACCGCTGGCTGATTCCGGCGGGGCGGCTCAGACCGGGGGTGACGCGCGCGCGGGCGCAAGCTGATCTGAATGTGCTGATGCAGCAGATCGTGCGCCAGTTCCCCGATTCGCACCGGGGCGGCAATTCCATCACCGTGTATTCGATGTGGGAAGCGCCGTTTGGCTCGAACTACTACATCCACGCGATCTTGTTGCTGCTGATGGCAGTGTCGGGCGTCGTACTGCTGCTGGCGTGCGCCAATGTTGCGAACCTGCTGCTGGTGCGCTCGGTGGGGCGGCGGCGTGAAATGGCTATCCGGCTCTCGATTGGAGCGACGCGCTGGCGACTGATCCGGCAGGGGATGGCGGAAAGCCTGATCCTCGCGCTGTGCGGCGGCGTGATTGCGATGCTGTTTACGCTGTGGACCGCCGGGACGTTGCAGGACTTCGTCCCGCCATCGGGCATTCCTATTCACATGAACGTGCACGCCGGGCGCAACGTCCTGCTGGCCACGCTCTTCATCTCGCTGATAGCCGCGGCGACCTTCGGCATTTTGCCCGCGTTTCGCTCGTCGGCGCTTCAGCCCGTCGAGGTGCTGAAGGAAGAATCGGGCGCAGCCGGAGGCGGCGTCCACAAGGCGCGGCTCTCGAGCGGGCTTGTGGTGGCGCAGGTCGCCATGTCCCTGCTGCTGCTGGTGTCCGCAGGGCTTTTCATTCGCAGCGTTCGAGCCGCTCAGGACTTTAATCCCGGATTCAACCCGCACAACGTGCTGCTGTGGGGTTACGACTTGAAGGGCGCCGGGTACACCGAGCAGGCCGGGAAGGAGTTCCACCGGCAGCTTCTCGCCAGCCTTCAGGCGATCCCGGGCGTTGAATCGGCGACGCTGGCGGGCACGGTTCCACTCGGCTTCTCATCCAATTCCTACACCGTACAGCCGGAAGGATACGTGCCCAAACCGCATGAAGGGATGGACGTCCAGTACGACGATGTTGCGGCTGAGTATTTCCGAACGATGCAGATCCCGCTGCTCGCCGGGCGCGGATTCACGGCGAGCGACACCGATAAGTCCCAGCTCGTCGCGGTGGTGAATCAGGCCTTTGCGGAGCGCTACTGGCCGCATCAGCGCGCGTTGGGCAAGCGGCTCCGGGCC
>Ga0208140_1000189_pt1 | contig 10876 bp, 8 predicted proteins | sample SF_Rice_5C_0N_40_FD_185616 | JGI IMG/M metagenome (GOLD analysis project Ga0208140, IMG submission 185616) | Rice paddy soil microbial communities from Twitchell Island, California, USA - SF_Rice_5C_0N_404 (SPAdes) (version 2) | ecosystem: Environmental > Terrestrial > Soil > Paddy field/soil ... | reverse complement strand
GCCGGGAAAGAAAAGCGGCAGCAAGCTGCCGCACTCCAAAGCGGCCTGCGGCCGCAAGAAACAAAGTCGATCAAAACCAGGAGCGCATGGCGGAAGGGTTCAAAAACGCGATTTTGATTTATAACCCGGCGAGCGGGCGCCGCAGGAAACGCCGGTTCGAGGAAATCGAGAAGGCGGCTGCCATCCTCAAAGCCGCGGGGATCACCGTGGAGATTGCCGCAACGACGGCGCCGGGGACGGCTCGGGGCATGGCCCAGCTGGCGGTCGAGCAGCGCCGGGGGCTGGTGATCGCCTGTGGTGGCGACGGCACGGTCAACGAAGTGGTGAACGGCCTGGCCGGGACGCAAACGCCCATGGCGCTGTTGCCCGCGGGAACGGCCAACATCCTGGCGAAAGAGCTGGGCGTGCCCTGGGACATACCGCAGGCGGCGCGGCTGATTCCCGGGAGCGTGGTGCGGCGAATCGCGCTAGGGCTGGCCAGCGCGCCGGCGTCCAACGGCGAGCGTGGCCCGGGCGAACCGCCCGGGCGCTATTTCCTGTGCGTAGGAGGAGCGGGGCCAGATGGGGCCATCGTCAACGGGGTGGACGAAATCTTCAAGAAGAACGCGGGGATCCTGGCGTACTGGGCGGAGGGCGCGCGGCAACTGTTCCGCTACGATTTTCCGGAGATACGCGTGCGCTCGGGCGGGAAAGAGCGGCGCGCCACCATCGTCGTCGTAGGGCGCACGGCGCATTATGGAGGCCCCTTCAAGATCACCACGGGCGCCAGCCTGTTCGAGGATTCTTTCGAGATGCTCATAAATTCCGCCAGGAGCAGGCTTCAATACTTGCGGTGCTTGCCTTCGTTATGGATGGGGACGCTGCGCAAAGTGAAGGGCATCGACGCGTGGAAGGATACGGAAGTGGTATGCGAGGCGGTGGGGGAACGCCGGATTTTCGCGCAGGTCGACGGAGAGCCGATCGGAGCGCTGCCGCTCGCGTTTCGCATCGTGCCGAACGCGCTGTCGATCTTGGTGCCGGCAGAGAGGAAGTAAACAAGCCAGCGTTACGTGGCGAGGGGCGAGAAAAATCCGGGCCCAAAGCTCACCACAGAGGACAGAGAGAAAAGCAGGGGAGAGCACAGAGAGAATCCCGGCGCTCATAGTAAATCTAATACCGGGACCCCGCCGGCGCGGGTGTCATTTGCGGCGCGGCCATGTGATCTTGCGCACAGGCCGTCGTGATTTTGCCCATAGCCCGGCTTTGGTGGGCGAGGCGAGAATAGGCCTCATCTCTCGGCAAGATCAACCGATCGCCTGTTGTTGGGGAGCTCGCATTGTGAGAATCGGTCTGGACGTGGGCAGTACCAGCGTCAAGCTGGCTGCCATCCCCGACAGCGAGGAGGCCGCAGCAGCTGCGGATGCGGTGTGCGGCTCCTCGACATTCCGAGCAATTTCCCTGCCTGAGCGCAAGGGCGGCGGGGCCGAGCTGGACGTCCCGTGCGCGATCGTGTCCGAGTGCCGGCGCGCGCAGGGCAAGGCGCCCGCGGCCGCGCTGGGCTTGTTGCAAGAATTCCAAAGCCTGCTGGCCGACTCGTTCCGTGTGACTGTGCGGACGACGGGTGCAGGAGGCCGCCGGGTGGCGGAAGCGCTGCAGACCCGCTCGGAAAACGAATTCAAGGCGATCGCTCTCGGGGCCGCAGCGCTGTTTCCGCAGGTGCGCACGATCTTCGAGATGGGCGGCGAGAATTCAAAATACATTCTGCTGGACGCGCAGCGGACGGGGAACGGGAACAGCAGGTTCGCGGGAATCCTGGACTACTCGACCAGCGGGCAGTGCGCTGCGGGCACGGGCTCGTTCATCGACGAACAGGCCTCGCGGCTGCAGTACCGCGTGGAGGACATCGGGGGAGTAGCGGCGGAAGCGCGCATTGCGGCGCGCATCGCGGGGCGCTGCTCGGTGTTCGCCAAATCGGACATGATCCATGCGCAACAGAAGGGCTACAGCACGGCGGAAGTGCTGAAGGGTTTGTGCGAGGCGGTGTCGCGCAATTTCAAGAGCAACATCGTCAAAGGGCGGAAAGTGGTGGCGCCGGTGGCGTTCCTCGGGGGAGTGTCGCAGAACAGCGGAGTGGTGCGGAGCCTGGCGGAAGCGTTCCGGCTGCGGCCGGAAGAACTCCAGGTGCCGGAACTGTACGCGTGGGTGGGTGCGATCGGCGCGGCACTGGCCGAGGATGGCGGAGCGGCGGGACGAAGGAGCAGCCAGATGAGGCTGGCCGCCGGGGAACGTTCCGGAGGCGAGATGCACGCGCAGGCACTGTCGCTGGAACACGTGGTAATCCTGCGAAATTTGCCGGGGGCTTGCGACGCTCCGGCGCTGCCGGAAGAGGGCGAGCCGAGGATCGCGGGGTATCTGGGAATCGACGTGGGATCGGTGAGCACGAATCTGGCGATGCTGGACGAAAACGGCAGGCTTCTGCACGGCATCTACCTGCGGACGGCGGGACGTCCGATCGAGGCGGTGAATCAGGGGCTGCGCGAGATGCGGGAGTTGGTGGGGACGCGCGTGCGAGTCCGCGGGGTAGGGACGACGGGGTCGGGCCGCGAGCTGATCGGGGAGCTGGTGGGAGCGGATACGGTGAACGACGAAATTACCGCGCACCAGACCGGGGCCAGGCACGTTCACGAGCGCTTCGTCGGCCAGCTGGCGGGTGCGGGAGGAAAAGAACGGGCGGTGGACACCATTTTCGAGATCGGCGGCCAGGACGCGAAATACATCTCGATGGACCGTGGCGTGGTGGTTGACTTCGCCATGAACGAAGCATGCGCGGCGGGCACCGGATCGTTTCTGGAAGAGCAGGCCGAGCGGCTGGGGATCGAGATCAAGGACGAATTCTCGCGCCTGGCGCTTTCCTCGAAATCGCCGGCGCGGCTGGGAGAACGCTGCACCGTGTTCATGGAGCGCGACGTGAATGCGCGGCTGCAGCAGGGCGCCAGCATCGCGGACCTGGCGGCCGGACTGGCGTACTCGGTGGCGCTGAACTATCTGAACCGAGTCGTGCGCGGACGAAGGATCGGGGAGGTCATCTACTTCCAGGGCGGGACCGCCTACAACGATGCGGTGGCGGCGGCGTTCGCCGGGATTCTGGGCCAGCGCATCATCGTGCCGCCGCACAACGGAATCATCGGCGCGATCGGGATGGCGCTGATCGCGCAAGAGATGGCGGAGCCAAAGCGGCGGCGCGCTGCGGCGGCGGGAGCAGACGCCGGCACCGGGAGCGTACCAGGGGAGGGGAGAGCAAGCGCGTTCCGGGGCTTCGATTTGAAGCAGGTACGCTTTCAAAGCCGGGAGTTTGTGTGCAAGGCGTGCTCGAACTTGTGCGACATGAAAGAAATCACGATCGAGGGGAGAAAGACGTATTGGGGCGACAAATGCTCGGACAAGTTCCGCAAGCGAGTGCGCAGCGGGCGCCAAGCGGTGATCGAGGACCTGCTGGCGCTGCGCGAGCGAATGCTGTTCGCCAGCGCGCAGCAGCTCAAGGGTTCGCCAGCGAAGGGAGAGCGGCGCAAGCAAACCGTGGGCATCCCGCGGGCGATGTTTTTCTACGACCAATACCCCTTCTGGCGGGCGTTCCTGGAGGGGATCGGGTTCGAGGTGGCGGCTTCGGCGGCGACGGACGGCCACCTGGCGGCACGCGGGGCGGAGTTGAGCGTGGCGGAGCCCTGCTTTCCCGTTCAAATCGCGCACGGCCATGTGGCAGCGCTGCTGGAGGGAACATCGGAAAGTCCGGGCGCGGATTTTGTGCTGTTGCCGAACGTGATGGACCGGGAGGCGCCGGCGTCGCCGGTAGCGTCGTATCTGTGCCCGTGGAACCAGACGCTGCCGTTCGTGGTGCGTTCAGCGCCCGCAGTCGAAGCGGCGGCGCAGAGAATTTTATGTCCGACGGTGTATTTCCGGCTGGGGCACGAGCACGTGAAGCGCGAACTGTGCGGGTACTTCTCGCGCTGGGGAGTGGGCCGGCGGGCCTGCGAGACGGCGGCTGAATTCGCGTTTGAGGAACAGGCTCGTTTCGACAAAGGAGTGCGGGCGGCCGGCCGTGAGGCATGCGCGATTCTGGAGAAGACCGGGGAGCCAGCCATTCTGTTGGTTGGGCGCACGTACAACATTTACGATCGCAGCAGCAATTGCGACGTTCCGCGCAAACTGCGCGATCTATACGGGGTCAACGTTCTGCCGTTCGATTTCCTGCCGCTCGAAGAAGAAGGAGTGGATGTGGTTGGGCGAAACATGTTCTGGCACTCGGGACGGAGGATCCTGGCGGCAGGGCGCTTCGCGCGCGATCACGCCAACGTACATATCATCTACGTGAGCAATTTCAAATGCGGCCCGGACTCTTTCATCAAGCAAACGCTGCGGGAGGTAGCCGGCTCGCCGTTCCTGGTGCTGCAATTCGACGGGCACGGCAACGACGCGGGCTATCTGACGCGCTGCGAGGCCTATCTGGACAGCAAAGGGGTACTTCGATGCACTTCGCCTCCCGCACCCCGAGCCGCATAGCGCCGCCGCCGCTGCTCTCCGGGAAGAAGCTGTGGCTTCCGCGTTTCCAGATCGGGAGCAGCACGCTGTTTGCGGCGGTGTTCCGCTCGATCGGCGTGGATGCGCAGGTGATGCCGCCGTCGGACGAGCGCACGCGCGAATTAGGGGCGCGGCACAGCGGCGGAGACGAATGTTATCCGCTGAAACTGACGCTGGGCGACTGCCTGAAGATCATGGACGAGCCGGGCCGGAACGAGACGAACACGGCATTTTTGATGGCCACCGGGCAGGGTCCCTGCCGCTTCGGGCAGTATGCGCCGCACTTCAAGTCGGTGTTCGAATCCCTGGGCGTTCCGGACATAACGATCATTTCGCCGTCGTTTGAGAACGGCTACGCCGATTACGGCGAAGCGTCCATGGCGTTCGTGCGTTCGGCCTGGCGTGCCATCGTATCGGCGGACATCCTGCTGAAGCTTCTGCTGCGGACGCGCCCGTACGAGGCAAAGGAGGGCAGCGCGGATGCGGCATACGAGGAATCGCTGAGCGATCTTTCGCGGGTGCTGGAGAAGCGCTGCCGCAGCTACGGGCAGCAGATGAAGGAACTGCGAGCGGGCCTGCGGCGCGCTGGCGAACGGTTCCGGGCAGTGCCCCGGCACAGCGACGGCAGGCGGCCGCTGGTCGGCGTGGTGGGGGAGATTTTCTGCCGACTGAACAGCTTCAGCAACGAGGAGACGGTGCGCCGGCTGGAGGCTGCGGGAGCGGAAGTGTGGATGAACGACGTGTCGGAGTGGGTGTGGTACACGAACGAGGAAGAGGCGCGGCAACTCGCCCGGTGCGGAAAGGCATTCGGCGCACGAGCTGTGGGGGCACGGGTGCGTCATTTTATTCAGAAGAGGGACGAGCGCGCGCTGGTGTCGCTGTTTGACGAAGACCTGGCCGGCCGCGAAGAGCCTAGCGAGGTTGGCGAAATTCTGCGGAACGCCCAGCCGTACCTGCCGGCGGAAGGGGCTTCGGGAGAAATGGTGGTGAACGTGGGGAAGGCAGTCTACTTTGCGCGCAAAGGGCTCGACGGGGTCATCGACATCAGCCCATTTACCTGCATGAATGGCATCATTTGCGAGGCCATTTACCCGCGCCTAAGCCGGGACAACGGAGGGATCCCGATACGAAACTTCTATTTCGATGGGACGCAGTCCGACCTGGACAGCGACATCGATATTTTTCTGGAGCTGGCGCGGAATTACCGCGCGCGTAAGAACCACAGAGCGCGAGACTGAAGGCGTGGCGACGGGCGAGAAAAATCCGGGCCCAAAGCTCACCACAGACGACAGAGAGAAAAGCAGGAGAGATGCTACGCGGGAGCCGTCTCGAGGACGACGAGGGGCTGGTAGGTGCGCAGGACGACGGGCTCGGCGATGGCGATGAGTTTGCCCTGCTGGTTGAAGACGCGCAGGCGCGCGGGCTTCCACTCGCCGGAATCGAGTTGTTCGGGGGCGCCCTGCGCGGCGGTAATTTTGCCGGGCTGAATCTGCGTCAGAGGCAAAGTGAACTTCGTGCCGTGAAGAATGCGCCGCTCGATGATGGGCAAGACGGTGGCGCGCGGCAAGTCAGGCAGCATGTTTTCGAGAGGAATCACGTGGCGGGCAAACTCGCCGGCCTTGGCGTCCTGTTCGAGTTCCGCCATAGAGGCGGCGTGGTCGAGGGTGAACTCACCCGCGGCGGTGCGCACGATCTCGGAAAGATGCGCGCCGGAACCCTGCAGCTTGCCGAGATCGTGGGCGAGCGAGCGGATGTAGGTTCCCGCGCCACATTCGACGGAGAAACGCGCGACAGAGCCTTCGATCCGGGTCAAACGGAATTCGTAAACCTCGACGTCCACGGCCTCGAGATTGACCGGCTTTTGCTTGCGGGCCAGCTCGTGCGCCGGGCGCCCATGAATCTTCTTGGCGGAAAAGGGAGGCGGGGTCTGCTGAATTTTTCCGACAAATTGTGCGGCGAGAGACGCAATGGCGTCCGGATCGAGCGCGGGCGCAGAATCCGGTCCCTGTGGCTCGCCGTCGGCGTCGTAGGTGTCGGTGGCGAAGCCGAAGCGGACGGCGCAGGTGTAGCGCTTGCGGCGTCCGGTGTAGAAGCGAGCGAGGCGGGTGGCGCGCCCGAGGGCGAGAACCAAAACGCCCGTGGCGAGCGGGTCGAGCGTGCCCAGATGTCCGATCTGGCGAAAACCGGCGAGACGTCGAACCATCTCGACCACATCGTGCGAGGTGCGGCCGCGCGGCTTATCGACCACCACGATGCCGTCGAACAGAGGAGGTTTGGGAGCTTTGGCCATTCCAGGGAAGCGCGCTAGCGCTTCAAGTTGCACGTAGCATGCATATAAGCGAGACTTCAGGGGCTGAAGCCCACTAAGAAAAATGCCTCCTAATGTCGGAGCTAAAGCTCCGCCCCCTAAAAACGCACAACGAATCTCCGACGCAGCACACCAGCACAGAGGGCTAGGGTTTCGGGCCGCGGGCCTGGCGCAGCAGGTCGTCAATGTGCCGGCCGTATTCTTCGGATTGATCGACGTGAAAGAGAATGTCGGGAGCGCGGCGAAGCTGCAGGCGCTCGACGAGTTCGTGGCGAATGTAGCCGGAAGCCGCTTTCAGACCGTCGAGAGTAGCCGCGCGCTCGGCCGGTTGGCCTTCGAGCTGGACGAAGACGCGCACGGTTCCGAGATCGGGGCTGACGCGCACTTCCGTCACCGTGACGGGAGCGGCCAGGCGCGGATCTTTCAATTCGCCGGCCAGCATGAGGCTGACTTCGTGGTTGATTTCCTCGGCCACGCGTTCAAAGCGATGGCCATGGCCCGTGAGTGTCATTGCGGCGTGTCCTCAAAATATTCGATTTCCTGCGAAACGAGATCGCGGCCGAGAATGCGCTCGGACTCGGCCAGAATGGCGGCGAAGGACTCTTCCAGATGCTTGCCATCGCCGGAAAGGCTGACCACGCCGACGCGCGAGCGCTGCCACAAATCCTGGTAGGCGAGCTCGGCCACAGCCACGTTGAAATTGGCGCGCAGGCGGTCCTTCAGGCTCCTCAGCACCTGCCTCTTATCTTTGAGAGACCGCGCGTCGGGGATCTGAATTTCCAGGGTGAGGCAGCCGATCGGCATTTGCGCTCCCAGCACCTTCGAACGGCCGGCTGAAAGCCTAACTGCGCCGGGCCTCCGCCGTTTCCGGGGCGCGCCCGCGCTCGATGATGCTTGCTTCGACGGGCGCAGTCTTTTCCACCTTGAAACATTCCAGAACGTCGGCCACTTTCACGTCGTTGAAGTTGGAAATGCCCGCGCCGCACTCGAAGCCGGAGCGGACTTCGTTGACGTCTTCCTTGAAGCGGCGCAAGGAGATGACTTTGCCGGTATAGATGACGATGTTGTCGCGCAGCACGCGCACATCCGCATCGCGCTTGATGATGCCGTCCTGGACGTAGCATCCGGCGATCATGCCCGCGCCCTTCACGCGGAAAGTGTCGCGAACCTCGGCGCGGCCCAGGAATGTTTCCTTGATGACGGGGGCCAGCAGGCCGGCGACAGCCTTCTTCAGCTCGTCGAGCAATTCGTAGATGATGGTGTGGAGGCGGATGTCGACGTTTTCGCGCTGGGCCAGATCGGAGGCTTTGCGCTCCGGGCGCACGTTGAAGGCGACGATGATGGCGTTCGAAGCGGAAGCGAGAAGGACGTCCGTTTCGGTGACCGCGCCAACGCCCGCGGAAATGACTTTCAGATTCACTTCGTCGTTGGAAAGCTTGGGCAGCATTTCGCTGAGCACTTCGACCGAGCCTTGCACGTCGGCCTTCACGACGATGGCGAGTTCCTTCACTTCGCCGGCCTTGAGCTGCTCGTGCAATTGATCGAGCGTAAGGCGGCCGGAGGAAGCGCTCTTGGCCAGGGAGGCTTCGCGCTGCTTGCTCTGGCGGTATTCGGCAATGTGACGCGCGCGCGCTTCGTCGGCGACCTGGAATTGATCGCCCGCTTCGGGTATGCCCTGCAGGCCGAGAACCTCGACGGGAGTGGACGGAATCGCTTTCTTGATGGCTTGCGCGCGGTCGCCGAACAGGGCGCGAACTTTTCCGTAGACGGAGCCGACGATGAAGAAGTCGCCGACGTGCAGGGTTCCGCCCTGGACCAAAACGGTGGCGACGGGGCCGCGGCCTTTGTCCACGCGGGATTCGAGAACGGTTCCGCTGGCGGGCGCGTCGGGATCGGCTTTGAATTCGGCCAGATCGGCCACGAGCAGGATCATTTCGAGGAGGCGCGGGAGATTCTTCTTCGTTTTGGCGGAGACTTCGACCATAACGGTATCGCCGCCCCATTCTTCAGGCATCAAGCCGCGATCGGCGAGCTGGCGTTTCACGCGCTCGGGCTGCGCGTCGGGCTTGTCGATCTTGTTGATGGCGACAATGATTTTCACTTTCGCCGCTTTGGCGTGCGCAATGGCCTCTTCGGTCTGAGGCATCACGCCGTCGTCGGCGCCGACGACGAGCACAACGATGTCGGTCACTTTGGCGCCGCGGGCGCGCATGCGGGTGAAGGCTTCGTGGCCGGGCGTGTCGATGAAAACGATGCGGCGGTCGTCGACCTTGGCTTCGTACGCGCCAATGTGCTGCGTGATACCGCCCGCTTCGCCGGCGGCCACTTGGGTTTCGCGGATGGCGTCGAGCAGGCTGGTCTTGCCGTGGTCCACGTGGCCCATCACAGTGACCACCGGGGCGCGCGGCTGCAAGTTGCCGGTGCGCTCTTCGCTGATCTTTTCTTCCTGGGCCAGCTCTTCTTCAAAGGAGACGACCTGCACGATGCCGCTGAAGGCTTCGGCCAGGTTCGTGGCGGTCGGGACGTCGAGCGGCTGATTGATGGTGGCGAAGACGCCGCGATCGAGCAGTGTCTTCAGCAAGTCCTTGGCGCGAATATCGAGTTTTTCGGCGAGTTCGCGGATGGTGATTCCTTCGGTGACGGTCACCTGTCTCGGCTCGCGTTGAATCGGAGCGACCGGCTCGATTTGCGCGGTCTTTCCGCCGGGTCCCACACCCGGACGCGTGCGCACGGGGTGCAGCTTGCGCTCGCCTTCGGCAAATCTCTTTTCAATGAGCGGACGCGCGCGTCCGGCCGCAGCAGGAGGTTTGCGCGCATACAGCGGCTTTCCGGGCTCGGCTTTGGGAATGCCACCCATGCCGGGCCGCTGACCGCCCGGTCCGGTGCGCGGAGCACCAGGAGCGCCGGGGCGAGGTCCGCCAGGACGCTGCGGAAAACGCGAGGGCGGCGCGCCGGGGCGCTGTCCTTCGGGTCTGGGCCGCTGTGCTCCCGCCGCGGGACGCATTCCCGCAGGAGCGCCCGGACGCGGCTGTCCTGGCCTGGCTGGCGGTGGCGCGGGCCGCTGTCCCACCGGACCCCCCGCCGGCCGGGGCGCACCGGGAGCGGTGGGCCGCTGAGCCGTTGGAGCGCCGGGAGCAGCCGCTGCGGGCCGCTGAGCCGCGGGCGCTCCGGGTTGCGCAGGAGCACCGGGAGCGGCAGGGCGAATAGGAGTTGCGGGTCTTGGTGCGGCCGGCGCAGGAGCCGCCGGACGAGCCGCCGCCGGAGCGACAGGATGCTGGGCAGCGGGCGCCGCGGGCTTGGCTGCAGCCGGGGCAGCGGGCGCAGCACTCGGTGCAGAAGCCGCCGGAGCTGCCGCGCTGGGCGGAGCCGCAGGGTGCGCACCGGGAGCCGCGGGTCGCGCTGGAGCAGGTACAGCGGGAACGGGAGCGCCGGGGCGCGGCGCGGCCGCAGGAGCGGCTGGGCGTTGGGCCGGAGGGGCAGCAGGCCTTCCAGCGGGCTTGATCCCCTTCTTGGCCGCTTCCTTCGCGGCCTCCGCGGCTGCCTCTTGCTCAGCCAGCGCGTGGAAGTGCTTGCGCACGAGTTCGGCATGCTCGATATCGAGCGAGCTCGAGTGCGTCTTCTTCTCGGTGACGCCAATTTGCGGCAGGTACTCGATCAGGACTTTGGCCTTGATCTCGAGTTCCCTGGCCAGCTCATTAATTCTGATTTGGTTCGAATCCGACATTAAGCTCCCATCAACTGCTCAAAAAATCTTTCAAAGTCGTTTACGCGGACCCCGATTCACCCGCTTTGGTTTCGCCTTCTTCCGGGGAGGTTTCGGGCGTTTCGCCGGAGCTATTTTCGGAGCTGCCGGGTTCAGCGCCTGGCTGCTCAGCCGACTCCGGTGATGCTTCTTCTTCCTTCTCCGGTTCCTGCTCCTGCGGTTCTCGTTCCTGCGGTTCAGCCTGTTGGGCGGCTTCCGAGGTTTCGGCAGGAGCTTCCAAGACCTCTGGCGGAACTTCTCCGGCGGGCGCC
>Ga0208140_1000188_pt1 | contig 10882 bp, 7 predicted proteins | sample SF_Rice_5C_0N_40_FD_185616 | JGI IMG/M metagenome (GOLD analysis project Ga0208140, IMG submission 185616) | Rice paddy soil microbial communities from Twitchell Island, California, USA - SF_Rice_5C_0N_404 (SPAdes) (version 2) | ecosystem: Environmental > Terrestrial > Soil > Paddy field/soil ... | reverse complement strand
GCGACGACGCGCTCCTGGACGAGAGCGTCCCTTATCTCGAGGCGGCGCCGCTTTCGGCCGACGAGGTCGAGGCGTACCAGGAGCCGAAGGTCTCGGAGATCCGGGAGAGCGTCTACGCCCACTGCCTCCGCGCGCTCGACCGGTCGACGGCCGTCGGCCCCCATCGGCTGCCGCTCATCGGCTCGGGCGACTGGAACGACGGCTTCAACCGCGTCGGGATCGAAGGGAAAGGTGAGAGCGTCTGGCTCGGATGGTTCCTCCACGCGACCCTGATCCGCTTTTCGGCGATCGCGGAGCGCCGCGGCGACGGAGCCCGCGCGGAGCGCTATCGCCTCCGAGCGGCGGCCCTGAAGGCCGCGATCGAGGAGCACGCCTGGGACGGCGACTGGTACCTGCGCGCCTTCTACGACGACGGCACGCCGCTCGGCTCGGCGCGCGACGCCGAATGCCGCATCGACTCGCTCGCCCAGACCTGGGCCGTGCTCTCGGGGGCGGGCGACCGCGTGCGCGTCGAACGCGCGATGGTCGCCGTCCACGAATACCTCGTGCGGCGCCAGGACGGGCTGATCCTCCTCTTCACGCCGCCTTTCAACACGACGCCGAAGGACCCCGGCTACATCAAGGGATATCTCCCGGGAATCCGGGAAAACGGCGGGCAATACACGCATGCGGCGGCCTGGACGATCATGGCGTTCGCGACACTCGGCCAGGGAGATCTCGCCGGAGAGCTCCTCGCGCTCGTCAACCCGATCGCGCCGACGAGCACGCGCGCGGGACTCCACCGCTACAAGGTCGAGCCGTACGTCACGGCGGGGGACGTGTACTCGGTCGAGCCCCTCACGGGGCGCGGAGGGTGGACCTGGTACACCGGCTCGGCGGGATGGCTCTACCGCGCCGCGACCGAATCGGTGCTCGGTCTGAAGATCGAGGGGACCGGGTTCCGCGTCGACCCCTGCATCCCGCGGCGCTGGCCGCGCTTCGAGATCGAGCTTCGCGACCACGACACGCTCTATGCGATCACCGTCGAGAACCCGCACGGAGTCTGCCGCGGCGTGCGCGAGGTCATCCTGGATGGAGCGGCGGTTCCGAACGGCGCCGTGCCGCGCCGGGGCGACGGGAAGCGCCACGACGTCCGGGTCGTTCTGGGCGACTGAGCGGCGCTCCCCGCGGCGTCCAATCCGATAGCATCGGCGAAAACGAAGGAGGGAAACGATGGAAGACCGGGCCCCGAACCACCAGGACGCGGAGATCGTGCTGCGTCTCTTCGACCTGCGCCGCGAGACGAAGCTCCGCGAGGCGCGCGGCTGGATGGGGAGCTTCTATCCCGACTCCGCCAAAGAGCTCTACGACGCGTACATGTCCTCGGACAATTACCTGCGGATGGTCGCCGGCTACTGGGACATTGCGACGTCGCTCGTGAACCTCGGCGTCGTGCACCGAGGGCTTTTCGTCGAGGCCGGCGGCGAGGCGTTCTTCGTCTGGGCGAAGATCGGCGAGTACGTCCCGGGGTTCCGGGACATGACGGGCAACCGCGGGTTCGCCGCCAACGTCGAGCGCTTCGTCCGCGAGACCCCCGGCGGACAGGAGCGCGTCGCCGGGATGCGCGAGTTCCAGAAGAAGATCCGGGAGGAGCGGCAGGCGCGAAAGCCGTGATGGTATCCTCCGGCGCCGTATGAAGACCTTCCGCCTCGCGATCGTCCCCGGAGACGGAATCGGGGTCGACGTCACGCGCGAGGCGGTCAAGGTCCTGGACGCGCTCCCTCCGGGGACCGCGCGCTTCGAGAAGGTCTTCTTCCCGTGGAGCGCCGACCACTACCTCGCGACCGGCGAATCGCTCCCGAAAGGCGCGTTCGACGACCTCTCGGCCCACTACGACGCGATCTTCATGGGGGCGTTCGGCGACCCGCGCGTCCCCGACATGGCGCACGCGCGCGACATCCTGCTCGGCGCCCGGTTCGTGCTCGACCTCTACGTGAACTACCGGCCCGTGCGCTGCCTCGCCGAGCGCCTGAACCCGCTGAAAAACGTCCCCGCCTCCGCGATCGACTTCGTGATCTTCCGCGAGAACACCGAGGGCTCCTACGCGGGAAGCGGCGGCAACTTCAAGAAAGGCACTCCGGACGAGGTCGCGCTCCAGGAGGACATCTCGACCCGCAAGGGCGTCGAGCGGATCGTCCGCCACGCGTTCGAGCACGCGAAGGCGCGCGGAAAGACGAAAGTCTGCATGTCGGACAAGTCCAACGCGATGCGCTTCGTCGGCGACCTCTGGCAGCGGACCTTCCACGAGGTCGCCGCCGAGTTTCCCGGGATCACGCCGTCGCACCTCTACGTCGACGCGTTCGTGATGCAGATGGTGAAGGACCCCGGGCAGTTCGAGGTGGTCGTCACGAACAACATGTTCGGCGACATCACGACCGACCTCGGCGCGGCGCTCCAGGGCGGGCTGGGGATGGCCGCGTCGGGCAACATCCACCCGGGCCGGGTTTCGATGTTCGAGCCGGTGCACGGCTCCGCGCCGAAGTACGCCGGCACGGGCCGGGCGAACCCCTTCGGCGCGATCCTGACCGCCGCGCTGATGATCGAGCACCTCGGTCTCGCCGAGCCCGCGCGCGCGGTCGAGAGCGCGGTCGTCGGCTGCCTCGAAGCCCGGGAGTGCACCGCCGACGTCGGCGGGACGCTCACGACCGAGCAGGCCGGCGACGCCGTCGCGAACAGGATCGCGCGCACCTGAGCGCACCCGGGCGAAGTCGAAACTTGCGCTCGAATCCCATCGACGATCGGCAACGGGTGACGCCCAGTCGGAGAAATCGTTTGAGCTCCGATTTCCGGATCGCCGCGATCCGGGATACCCTCCTTGTATCGGAGCCGTTAAACCCCGATCAAAGGAGGAATTGAATGAAAGACCAGAATCCAGGTATGCGGTTCGCCGTGGTCGCTGCGCTCGTCCTGGCCACGACTTCGCTGGCGAATGCCCAGGCCGCCCGAACATGGGTTTCCGGTGTGGGCGACGATGCCAACCCGTGCTCCCGCACGGCCCCCTGCAAGACCTTCGCCGGGGCGATTTCAAAGACCGCCGCCTGCGGCGAGATCAATACTCTCGATCCGGGGGGCTTCGGGGGCGTGATCATCACCAAGTGCATCTCGATCGAAGCCGAGGGAGGGACCGCCGGCGTCGCGGTGAGCGGCACCTACGGCATCATCATCAATGCCGGAGCCGCCGACACCGTCGTGCTGCGCGGCCTCGATTTCGAAGGTTTGGGGACGGGCCTGGCGGGCGTCAAGATCATCAGCGCTGGCGCGGTGCACATCGAAAACTGCCGGATCAACAACTTCGTCGGGAACGGTTCGTACACCGGCGCAGCCGTCGACGCCAGCCCGGGAAGCCCGACCACCAACCTGAAACTCTCGATCAAGGATACTGTTATCCGCGACAATCGGGGCTCCTCGACGTACGCGGTTCTCATCGGTCCGTCCACGGGGACCACCGTCAACGCTGTCCTCGACCATGTCAAGATCGAGGACAACTATGTCGGCCTGCGGGTCGAAGACGGCGGCACGGTGACCGTTCGAGACAGCTCGATCTCGAACAACCTGGGCCGCGGCGTCGTCGCGGCCAGCGTCGCGGATCCAGCCGTCCTCAACCTGGTATCGACGTCGGTTTCCGGAAATTTGTATGGCGTCGTTTCTCGAGGCACGCTGTCTCAGGTGCGGATCAGCCACGCCAGCGTGTTCGACAACGACAACGTCGGCCTGTATGAATTCCTTGGCGGAAAGATCGTATCTTTCGGCAACAACCAGGTTATCGGCAACGGCACCGACGGTGCGCCGACGTCGAAGGTCGCCCAACAGTAGAGCCGCGGGCGGGGTCCTTCCCTTCCCGTGCGAACGCGGGCGGCTCGAAAGGGCCGCCCGCTAGCTTTCCAGCGCCTGCTCGATCGTCACGACGTCGACCAGGCCCCGGCAGCCGAACAGCACCGGGAGGAACTTCTCCGGGGGATGCTTCCGTCTCAGCCTCGCCACGGTCTCGGTCCCCGCGCGGTAAGCCGGCAGGTACATCCGGCCCAGGAGCGGGTGCCTCCCCCACGCCCCGGAGAGCTTGTCGGCCCGCTCCTCGGAGACGAGGAAATCCCGGCGCAGCGCCGCCGCGACCTCGGACTGGGGAGCGCGCTCCTTCCAGGTCATGTAGGAAGACTGGTTCTTCGCGTCGTCCTGCAGCAGGGCGAGGAGAACGCCGATCTGGAGATCCTCGTCCGGCAGCTCGTCGAGGCTCTGCACGCCGTGAGCGATCAGGATCGCGTTGTTCGCGAGGCCTTCGTAGAGGCTCGCCGCGCGCGTGTTCATCGTCAGGACCGAGGCCTCGAAGCCGACTTCGCCGCGGACGTGGAGATTCTGGAGATAGGCGAACGTCGTGACGTGCCCGGGGACCACCTCGTGGCTGACGAGCTGCTGGAACTCCGGAACGCTGATCGAGAGCGACGCGTTGATCTCGTAGGTGGCGTCGTAGAGGGGCGTGCCGTCCGCCTTTCTCGCGCGGCCGAGATAGTTCATCGACCCGGAGAACCACGCGTTCTCGATCGGAAGGAATTTGATGTTCGCCCGCGGCACCGAGCGCAGCTCGGACGGCAGATACGGCAGGACGCGGGCGACCGTCAGCGCGTCGAGCTCCGAGATGAACGCCGACGCGAGCGCGGGGATCGAACGGCCCGGCACGAGCCGCTCGCGCCGCCAGGCGTCGACGGCCGACAGGAGCCCGTCGTTTCCGCTCGACGGATGGCCGGCCTTCGCGAGGAGATCGGCCACGCGGCGCCGTTTCTCCTCCGGTTTCGACGGCTCCGGCGCCTTTCCCGTCACCGCCGGGACGCAGCGCTCGTAGGGGACCGGCTCGCCGCGGCCCAGGAGCTCCTCGACGAGCTCCCACATCACCTCGAAGCAGCCTCCAAGGCCCTCGAGGTAAGCGCCTCGAAGCCCGCCGAGGCGCCGGCCGCCCGCCGAGACGGAGGAGATCGCCGCCGGCACGTCGACGGCGTCGAGATAGGCGTCGATCGCCGCGGCGTCGATCGTCCGGGACGACACTCCCCCGGCCTTTCGCACCCGTTCGGCGGCCGGGTGCGTGTAGGCGGCCGGAAGCGGTTCGTCCGAATACCAGGAATCGGCGATGAACCGGCCGGTCCCCGACGGGCACATCACATCGCCGCCCCAGAGCGTGTCGATTCCGAGGATCGCGTCGGCGACGGATCGGTCAAGCGGATCGGACGGAGGAGTCATGGCGCACCTTTCTCGTGGAATTCCACCAGAGATACCCGCAGAGACCGGCGAAAAGAAGCGCCGAAACGCTCTGCGAGACGGCGTCGCGGTCGAAGAACGGCGTCTTGATCAGGTCTTCGCGATACCAGGGGAAGAGCCGCAGGGCGGCGCCGAAGACGCCTCCCAGCGCCCCTCCCGCCATCAGGCCCGAGGCGATCACCACCCCCCGCTCGCGCACGGTCGCGCCCCGGGCGCTCCCGAGCCGCTCCGACTTCTTCGTCACCCAGTGCGCGAGAAAGCCGCCGACGAGCGCCGGAGTGTTCAACTCCAGCGGCAGGTACATTCCGAGCGCGAAGATGAGGGCCGGGACTCCGAGCATCTCCAGCACGACCGCGACCACCGCCCCGCTCCCGAAGAGGATGTAGGCGATCGGCTGCCGGCTCATGAATCCCTCGACGAGCTCCTTCATGATCGCGGCCTGCGGAGAGGCGAGGACGACGCGCGAATCGCCGGGAACGGCTTCCCCGAACTGGAAGGTCCGCGCCAGCAGCACGATCGTCAGGCCGACGGCGATCGACGACGCGATCACCCCGTAGAACTTGACCCGCTCCTGGGCGGCCGGGGTCGAGCCGAGCCAGTAGCCCGTCTTCAGGTCCGTGATCGCCTGTCCGGATATCGAGAGGGCGGTGCAGACCATGCCGGCGATGGCCATGACGAAGAACATTCCGGTCGTTCCGGACAGGCCGAACCGCAGGAGGACGATCGACGAGATGATGATCGTGAGCATCGTCATCCCCGACACCGGATTTCGCGCCGTCGTGGCGATCGCGTTCGCCGCGACCGACGTGAAGAAGAACGAGAAGAGCAGCGTGAGCAGCAGGCCGACCGCGACGACCGCGAGCGAGGCTTCCAGGCTGCGGAAGAAGACGGCGGCGCCGACCGCGGAAAGCACGACGCCGAGGAGGATGACGCCCATGGAGAGGTCCCGGTCGGTGCGCTCCGTTCCCTGCTTCTCGCCGTGCCGGAACGCGTGAGCCGCGATCGAGAACGACCCCGCGACGATCCGGAGCGACTTGAGGATCCCGAAAATTCCCGCCGTGGCGATCGCGCCGACCCCGACGAATCGGACGTAGCTTCCGAAGATCTGCTGGGCGGTCATCCCGGAAATGGGAACGGCGCCCGGGTAGACCACGGACGGCAGGTTGCGGCCGATCATCCAGATCAGGGGCACGAGCACGAAGTTGGAGAGCACGCCTCCGGCGCACAGCACCATCGAAGACCGGAGGCCCATGACGTAGCCGAGTCCGAGAATGAACGCGATCGCGTCGAATCGGAAGACGGCGCGAGTCCGCCGGGCCACCGCGTCCACGATCGGGATGAAGCGCAGGTCGAACGTCTCGCGCCAGACCTGGAACGTCGTGACGAAGAAGTCGTAGACCGCCGCGATCCCGGTCGCCTCCAGCAGGAGCCTCGCCTGCGATCCCCCCTTCTCCCCCGTGATCAGGACCTCGGTGATCGCGGTCGCCTCCGGATAGGGGAACATCCCGTGCATCTCGCGCACGAAGTAGCGGCGAAGCGGGATCAGGAAGAGAACTCCGAGGCATCCGCCCGCGAGGCAGATGAAGATCGTCTGCACGGGCCGGGGGTCGAGCTTCAGGATGTAGAGCGCCGGAAGCGTGAAGATGGCGCCGGCGACGACGCCACCGGCCACTCCCCCGATCCCGGTGATGATCACGTTCTCGAGGACGCTCGAGCGCCTTCGATACATCCGAGCGAGGCCGATCGCGAGGATCGAGATCGGAATCGCGGCCTCCATCACCTGCCCCACCTTGAGCCCGGAATACGCCGAGGCGACGGTGAAGAGAACGCAGAGGAAGAGCCCCCAGGCGACGGAACGCCCGGTCGCTTCGGGTTCCGCGCGATCGGCGGCGACCACCGGACGGTATTCTTCTGCCGCCGCCAGAGGCCGATAGGCATTCTCCGGCAGCGATTTCGTGTCGGCGCTCATGAAAAACGCGGGCAGTCTAGCAGGTTGCTGAAGAAGGGGGCCGTGGCGGGGTCGCGATCTCCGCGGGCTCGAATGTGAGACGCCGCGCCTCGGGCCTGTCCGGCCGCATCGTCCCGGCGCGGCAACGACCCGCAGCGCATCAGAGGAAAACGAACGTCACGACGGCGAAGAGCGGCAGGAGGATCGCGCCCGCGATCGCCGTGTAGCGGAGGAAGCCGGGCATCTTCACGCCTCGAGAGACGGCGATGGACCGGACGAGGAGGTTCGGGCCGTTGCCGATGTACGTGAGGGCGCCGAAGAAAACCGCTCCGAGCGAGATCGCGCGCAGGATTTCCTCGCGGACGCCGGCCACGATCGCCGCGCCGGCGGCCGTCGGAAGCTTCCGCGCGGATTCGAGCGCGGAAAGATAAGTGGGGGCGTTGTCGAGGACGGCCGAAAACCCGCCCGTCGCCCAGAAATACGCGCGCGCCGACGCGAAGGGCGCGGAATGGCGGCCGAGGAGCTCGAGCGCCGGCGCGATCGTCCCGAAGATCGCCAAGAAGATCACGGCGATCTCCTCGACCGGCTCGAAGGTGAAGCGATTCCGTTCCCGGACCTCCCGGGGCGTCGCCCACCATGAAAGAGCGGCGCAGGCGGCGAGCGCGGCCGGCCGCGCGGCCCCGCGCAGGAGCACCGCCGAAGCGAGCGCGGCAACGAGGATCGGCGCGTTGACGAGGCCTTGGACCCGGATTCTTCCGAGCGTTCGCGTCTCGTCCTCGCCGACGAATCCCTCTCTCCGGAAGAGCCGCAGGTCCCAGAAGAAGAAGACGAGGAGCAGCGCCGAGGCGAGAAACAGCCACTCGCGCCAGAGGGAGAGCGTCCAGAAGAACGGCACGCCGGAGAGGTACCCGAGATAGAGCGGGGGATCGCCGATCGGCAGGAGCGCGCCGCCGATGTTTCCCGCGAGCACGATCAGGAAGACGACGCCGTGCGCGACCGCGATCCGGCGCCGGTTCGCGTGGAGATAGGGCCGGATCATCAGCGTCGCCGCGCCCGGAGTTCCCAGGAACGAGGCGAGCACGGTCCCGATTCCCAGGAGGGCCGTATTGACGATCGGCGTTCCCTCCAGCCGGCCGGCGAGCGCGATCCCGCCGGAGATCACGAAGAGCGAACCGAGCAGGGCCACGAGGTCGACGTACTCTCCGGCCGCGTGCGCGAGCGGCCGCCACGCGCCGCGCGCTCCCGACATCGCGACGGAAGGCAGGACGAGAACGAGGGCCCAGGCGAGGCGGAACGCGCGTTTCTCCCAGAGATGGCTCGCGACGGAGGGCAGGAGGGCGAGCGACACCAGCGCGAGGCCGAAAGGCGCGAGATCGATCGCGGAAGGCGGCCGCATGCGCGAAGCCTATTGCTTTTCTTGATTAAAGCGCCTTCAGAAATCCCGTCCGGGGCATTTCCATTGCACGCGCGAGCGGCTCGGAACGCCCGCGGAACGCGGGCAGAAGGGAGAAGCGATGAAATCGAACTTCGGAGGAGGAGCGCACGCCGCGCGCGCGGCGGTCATGGCGGCGGCGTTCGCCCTGGCGGCGGCGACCGCGTCGGCGCAGCGATACATTCAGCACAACCTGGTCTCCGACCAGCCGGGGGTGGCGGCCTTCACCGACCCGAACCTCGTCAACGCGTGGGGCATCGCGTCGAGTACCTCCGGGCCGATCTGGGTCGCCAACAACGGCACGGGAACGTCGACGATCTACGACGGCAACGGGACCGCCCTCCCGCTCGTCGTCGCGATTCCCGCGGGCACGGCCAACACGGAAGGCGCGGATCCGACCGGCGTCGTCTTCAACGGCACGGGACAATTCATGGTCACGGAGAACTCCGTCAGCGGCTCGGCGGTGTTCATCTTCGCCGGAGAAGACGGGACGATCTCGGGGTGGAACCCCAACGTCGACGCCACGAACGCCGTCCTTCCCGCCTCCGCGGACCTCTCCGCGACGGGTGCCGTCTACAAGGGCATCGCCCTGGGCGCGGTCGGGTCGGACAATTTCCTCTACGCAACCGACTTTCACGACGGTTTCGTCCAGGTGTTCGATTCGACGTTCACGCCGACGACGACGTTCACGGATCCGGCCCTGGTGGCGCTCGGGTTCGCCCCCTTCGGAATCGCCAACATCGGCGGCAACCTCCTGGTCTCGTTCGCCAAACAGGACGCGGATGCGCACGACGACGTGGCGGGACCGGGAAACGGCTACATCGACGAATTCGACACGAGCGGGACCCTGATCCGGCAGTTCGCGGCCCAGGGCACGCTCGATTCTCCCTGGGGCATGACGCTCGCGCCGGGGAACTTCGGCGCGTTCTCGAACGCCCTCCTCGTCGGAAACTTCGGCGACGGGAGAGTGAACGCCTTCGATCCGGCGACCGGCGAGTTCCTCGGACAGATGCTCCGCGCGAGCGGGCAGGCGCTCACGATCGACGGACTGTGGGGGCTCCATTTCGGCAACGGAGGACAGGGCGGCAGGGCGAACCTGCTCTTCTTCACGGCGGGCCCCGACGGCGAGAGCCACGGGCTCTTCGGATCGATCCGCTCGCTGCCCTCCGTCGCGAAACTCCAGCCCCGGCGCTGACGCCGGCAGCCCGCCGCGGACGGCATGCGGAGCCCGTCCGCGGCGGATTCCTGGCGCGAGGCCGTACTCGCGGCCGCGCCTTCTTTCGACTTCGACTCGCGACTCTCCCTAATTCACGTCTTCCGGAACCTCCTGGCTCTCGTCCTCCGGCGCGAATTCCAGCGCCTCCGGCCGGTCCTCGGGCTCGAGCTCGACGATCCACTTCTCGTAGACGGCGCCGGGCAGCTCCGAGACGAACTGTGACGCTTCGAGGATCACGTCGGTCTGGTAGCGGTCGCGGGCGAGCATGGGATAGGTGAGGAGCAGCTCGTCCTTCGCGCGCGTGCATGCGACATAGAAGAGGCGCCGCTCCTCCTCGAGCCCCTCGTTCGTCGCCGCGGCGCGGTAATTCGGGAACCGTCCCTCCGAGAGCCCGATCACCGCGACGCGGCGCCACTCCAGTCCCTTGGCCTGGTGGATCGAGGAGAGGACGACGCGCTCGTCTTCCGGGAGCCCGGCGACCGTGTCCTCTCCCGAAAGCTCGTTGTAGAGCGAGACCTCGTCGAGGAATTCGGGGAGGCTCGCGTATCCGGCCGCGAACTGCGCGAACTGCTCGAGGTCGTCCAGGCGCGCGTCGCCGTTGGCGAACTTCGCGCGCGCGAAGTCGCGGTAGACCGAGTCGACGATCTCCCGGATCGCGTCGGCCGGGGCGTTCCTCATCGACGGCGAGTCGAGCCGGTCGAGGAGCTTTCGAAAGGGAGCGAGCGCCGATTCCGCGCCGCGCCCGAGCCCCGAGAAGTCGCCGCGCCGGAACGTCTCGAGGGCGTCGCGCGACTCCCCGATCGCGTCCCAGATCTGGGCCGCCGTGCGCTCGCCGATGCGCGGGAAGATCTTCAGGGCCCGCTTCCACGAGATCTCGTCCTTCGGGTTGACGAGGATCCGCAGGAACGCCAGCACGTCCTTGACGTGGCGCTGCTCGAAGAACCGGATCCCCGAGCGGATCTCGTACGGGATCGATCGGCGGGTGAGCTCCATCTGGAGCTCC
>Ga0208140_1000174_pt1 | contig 11600 bp, 12 predicted proteins | sample SF_Rice_5C_0N_40_FD_185616 | JGI IMG/M metagenome (GOLD analysis project Ga0208140, IMG submission 185616) | Rice paddy soil microbial communities from Twitchell Island, California, USA - SF_Rice_5C_0N_404 (SPAdes) (version 2) | ecosystem: Environmental > Terrestrial > Soil > Paddy field/soil ... | reverse complement strand
TCCTGAATGACGCCTCCGGCGCCGGCGTGACCTGGACCCTCAGCGGCGCGGGCGCATTGAGTTCCACGACTTCCAGCGCCGCCGTCTACACCGCGCCCGCATCGGTGACCGCTCAAACCACCGCCACGGTCACCGCGACTTCGGCGACGTTCCCCGCAAGCTCAAGCTCGTTGACGATCACTCTGGTTCCTCCTCCCGCCATCACCACCACTTCGCTGTCTGCGGCCAGCGTCAATGTCAGCTACAGCGCGACGGTGAATGAGTCGGGCGGCGTCGGCCCGTTTACATGGTCCATCGTTTCCGGCCCCACATGGCTCACGGCAGCCGCCAGCACTTCCAATTCCGTCAACTTGATCGGCACCCCGGCCTCGTCCGACGCTGGCACGTTCCCGGTGACCATCCAAGTCACCGATGCCGCCGGACTCTCGGCCACCTCTTCGAGCCTGACCATCACCGTCACCAATTTGGCCATCACCACAGCCTCGCCGCTGCCTGCCGGTGTTGTCGGAACCGCTTACAGCGTGCAGTTCGCGGCGAGCGGCGGAACAACACCTTACACCTGGTCGGTGGCCAGCGGTTCGTCCTTGCCCGCGGGGCTTACGCTGAGCAGCACAGGACTGCTTTCCGGGACGCCAACCACGGCCGTTTCCGGCGCGACCTTCGGCATCACGGTCACGGACAGCGAAGCGCCCCCCGTAGCCGTCACCGCTACATTCAGCTTGACCATTTCGACTTCCTCCGGCGCGCCTCAGCTCAGCGGAAGTTACGCCTTCCAGTTCAGCGGATTCAATTCGGGCAGCGCGGTCGTGGCGGCCGGGAGCTTCTTCGCGGACGGCCAGGGCAACATCAAGAACGGCGTCGAGGATGTCAACTCGATCGCCAACGGTCCCGTCAACCAGACATTCACCGGGACCTACACTATCGGCGCGGACGGCCGCGGCCAGCTCGTTTTCTCGTCTCTGCCGGGTCCGCCCGTCTACGATTTCGCCATGGATTTGTCGGGGCACGGCCGGATGATCGAATTCGATTCGAGCGGCACGCAAGGCTCGGGGCAGCTCGAGTTGCAAACCATCACCACCTGCACATCCAGCACCATCAACGGCGATTACGCCTTCGGAGCAAGCGGCTACTCGGCTGCTTTAGGCGCCTATACCGCTGGCCCCGTCGCGCTGGCAGGCCGCTTCACAGCGTCAGCTCCGGGCACCTCAGGCGGCCAGGGCAGCTTGGGGAGTGGCGAGATGGACGCCAATACACCCGGGCGCGGCGTTGTGCAGCAGCCCGTGAACAGCCTGTCCGGCACATTCCAAACCACGTCGGAGTCCGCCCGTTGCACGGCGACGCTGACGCCGACCACGCTTCCCAGCATGACGTTCAGCGTGTATCCCGTCTCGGCTTCGGAGGCGTTCCTGGTCGAAACCGATAACGCCAGCGTGAGCACTTCCAGCACGCCATTCGTGACCGTCGGCTCGCTGCTCCAGCAGGTCGGCTATCCGTTCAGCAGCATCTCCGGCGGCTTTACCGGCGCCAGCGTGGGCGGCATGGTGGGGCAGTATTTCACCGGCAGCGTCTACCAGCCCGATGTTGCCGTCGTTTCCATTGCGGCGACCGGCGGTGGGAATTTCGACATGCTGGTCACTGAAAACCGCGCGGGCACCGTCTCGCCCTTCTCCGGAGCGGGCAACTTCATTCAGGCGGATACCTTCGGGCGTGTGGCCACACAGGGCATCAACCAGGAGATCGAGCCGGTCTTCTACACCATCAACGGAAACCAAGCGTTTGCCGTGGGTGAAGTGAATGGCAATCCGTTCTTCGGAATTTTCGAGCCGCAGTCCGCGGGGCCGTTCAGCGCCGCCACCATTAAGGGAACGCTTGTCCAGGGCACTTTGGCGCCGGCGGTCAGCGGCATCCCGGATTTGTCAGGTGTGCTCACCCTCGACGGAACATCAGTCGTGAGCGGCACCGAGGATCAGGACACCTCCGCCGGGTTGAACGTTGCGGGAACGTATACGCTCACCAGTACCGGTGCGACGGACGGCAGCGGCACGATCACGCTCACCTCTCCGGCGGCATTCACCGGCGCGTTCTTCATCGTCTCGCCGACCGAAGCGGTGATGGTGTCGACCACCACTGGCGACGCGAATCCGGTGCTGATCGTGATCGGTCACCCGTAAGCTAGCAACTCGCGCAACCGGCAAGACGAAGCGGATCATCGCAATTCATCGCGATTCTCTGCGTCCAACTCCCGCCGCGCAGGCCGCCTCATGAGCTGAATCCCTCCGCCGCTGCTCCATCTTGACTGCGCCGCTGACCGCCCTTCCGTGGCTGAATTTTCGGCATTTTCACCTTTGCGCTATTCTTTGCCTATGGAATGGCGCTGCCCCATCTGCCGCAAACCAGTCGATTCGGAACAAAGTCCCGATTTTCCGTTTTGCAGCGAGCGCTGCCGGCTGATTGATCTTGGCAACTGGGCCAGCGAGAAGTATAAGATCAGCGAGCCTGTGATTGACGAGCCCACTCCCGAAGCCCCCAACCGAGATGCGGATGAGCGCGAAAACTAATCCGCCGTCCTCATCCGGGGCTGCCGGTTCGCGGGACATCCCCGCGAAGGCGTCGTCTTCGCCCGGTGCAGGTGGTCCTGAGAATGCGCCAGCCGACGCGCTGCGCCGCAAGCCGCGCATCTCGATTTTCATCGCTACCGCCTGCGGTCTCGGCTACCTCCCCAAAGCCCCCGGCACCTGGGGCTCCCTTGGCGGGGTCTTTGTCGCGGTCATTGCCTTGTGGCTCACGCACGTTCCCAGCGTCGATTTGCCCGGCAATTTCTGGACTATTGGAATTCGCCCCGGTTATGGCGTCGAACTCTTCGCAATATTGATTGCCGCGCTTGGCGTATGGGCTGCGAACTCGACGGCCAATTACACGAGCCAGAAGGATCCCCAATTCGTCGTCATCGACGAAGTCTCTGGACAACTCGTCACCTACTTCCTGCCGTTCACGGTGCTTAACTGGAAATATTTGCTGTTGGGTTTTATACTTTTTCGCGTGTTCGATATTTGGAAGCCCTTTCCCGCGCGACAAGCGGAAGCGCTTCCCGGCGGCTGGGGCATCATGGCCGACGACTGGATCGCCGGAATCTATGCGGGGCTCGGCCTGTGGCTGGCTCGCGCCCTGGGTCTCTGATGCGCCGATCAACCGAATTCCCCACGGCTTACGCCAGCGCCGAGCGCCTTGCCGCAGGCGCAGTTTCATCCGCAGTGACTCGACTGAGTTTTCGTTTCGTTTTTGCTGTCGGCTCTGAACCCTCGACCGTCGACTGGCTCTGCCCATGAACAGCACTCCCAGAATCGAGAGCGTCAAACCGGCGGCGGCGCTGCCAGGCGGCGAAATCCGGATCCAGGGAAGCGGTTTTGCCGCGGTCGGCAATCACACGCGCCCGCAAGTGCATTTCGGCCCGGCGGAAGGCAGCGTGTTGGTGGCCGCGGAAAATTTCCTGGTCGCGCGCGTTCCCGACGGCGCGGCAGGAGGCGCGGTGCGCGTGCGCCTGGGCAGCATCGAGAGCCAGCCCTACCCCATCGCGCTGGGCGTGCAGCTCGCCGACAACCTGCATCCGGTGGCCAATCCGGCGGTGGATGCCGACGGCAACGTGTACGTCACGTTCAGCGGGCAGCGCGGGCAAAAGGTTCCCGTTTCGCTGTACAAGATCACCTCGAACCATACGGTGAAGCCGTTCATCACCGAGCTGATGAATCCGACGGGGCTGGCCGTGGACCGCGAAGGCCATCTGTTCGTCTCCTGCCGCAACGACGGCACGATTCATCGCGTTTCTTCCGACGGGCGGGCCACGCAGTGGATCGAAGGCATGGGCATCGCCACCGGTATTGCCTTCGACGGAACGGGCAACCTGTACGTGGGCGATCGCAGCGGCACGATTTTCAAGATTGGGCGCGACCGCGAAATTTTCGTGTTCGCCACGCTGGAGCCGTCGATTTCCGCCTATCACCTCGCCTTCAGTCCCACCGGGGAGCTTTATGTCACCGGGCCCACCACCTCGAGCTTCGATCGCGTGTACCGCATTTCGCCGGCCGGCGAAGTCGGCGTCTTTTTCAGGGGCCTGGGCCGGCCGCAAGGTCTGGCCTTCGACCGCCTGGGCAACCTGTACGTAGCGGCGTCGCTGGGCGGGAGGCGCGGGATTGTTCGCCTCACGCCGAAGGCGGAAGCGGAACTGGCCGTCACCGGAAGCAACATCGTCGGGCTCGCGCTTCTGCCATCACGCCGCGCCTTCATTGCCACCAACAGCGCCCTCTACACCCTCGATTGGGACATCGAGGGCCTCCCGCTCGTTTCGTAGACCGCCCCTCGGAAAAGAAGCTGCTCCTCGTTCTCCGCGTCATGCGGCACCAAGCGAGCAGTGGCGTGCCGATTATGCAAAGGATTCCCGCAAAAGCGAGTGGAGTGGGCTGAAACTCAGGCGGCCCAATTCTCGACGGAAAGGCCGGGGACGCGCTTGAACTCGCGCTCGTTGTTGGTGGCGAGGGTCACGCCGAGGGCCAGCGCGTGGGCCGCGATCCACAAATCGTTGTTGCCAATCGGGCGGCCCTGCTTCTCCAGACGGGCGCGAATTTCGCCGTAGGCGCGTCCCGCGGCGGCATCGAGCGGCTCGACCGGAATATCGCGAACGAAGGACCCGAGCAGGGCAGCGGCTCTGGCCGCTTCGCTGCTTTTCTGCGCGCCGTACCAAAGCTCGCCGAATGTGACGATCGAAATCACAAGCTGGCCGGGCTTGAAGCGCTCGAACCGCGCTTTCACTCCGGGCGGCCGGTGCTTGACGATGTAGATGCAAATGTTCGTGTCCAGCATGTAGAGCGGTGTCAAAACCGCTCTCGTTTCTGAGGGAGACGATCTTTTCGTCCACCGGCCATGAAATCGCGCGGCATGGAAGCGAGAGCGTCAAAAGCCTCGCGCAGATTGCGTGCTGGTTTTCGCAGGACAACCTCGTCGCCACGACGCAGGATCTCGACCTCGTCCACATCGAGGCGGAATTCTTTCGGCAGACGGACGGCTTGGCTGTTGCCGGATTGGAAGACGCGGGTTTTGCTCATCGGGCAATTTCCGCCACCTTCGAAGTATACACTAGGCGTATATACGACACAAGCGAGTGCGTTGAATATCCGGAGGGCACGGTCATTCAGGAAGGAAACGGGCCCGAACAAATGTGCGCACGCGTGTTGATTCCCGGCGATCCGGGAAATCCTCCGACCTATCGTCCCCAATGGATTACGACAAGCGATGCCGCGCGCCAACGGAGCGCGACGGTCATCCATCTACCCGAGCCGCCGCCGGTGTACTGTTCGGCCGCGCCGCCGAACGGAAGCGGCCTGTGCACGTGCGAAGGACTAGAAGGGGCGTTTTCGCGCGGTGCGCTGGTTAACTCCGCAAAGGGCCCACACCAACTGCGCTGCGATCACGGGAAGTGGGCGCAAACATCGATCCCGAACCGGAAGAAGTAGGCGCGACTCGGAGTGATGGCTTCAGGCCCTTCGCGAAGACACGACAGCGCGACGGCCACTCAGGCGAGGCGGCGCCGGGTGCGCCACTTGGCGGCATAGGGCAGCACGAACAAGTACAGGCCGGTGAAAAACTGCAAAGCGAGCGGAACCACCGCCAGGAGACCCACCGAGTTCGTGTACTTTCTTTCCGCGATGGCGACGATGTTGACGATCACGGCCAGCGTGAAGGCCATGGACAGCCAGCGGTGAGTCTGCCGAATCCATTTGTTCCAGTTCAACGTGACCTCCTTTGACGGCGAACCCAACAGGAAAATAGAAATCTGAAATTCAGAGCACGATCTACACCCTCAGCGAGCCCCGGAAGCCTCTGGCGGCATAGTACGATTCGGCGCCGTTGTGATAGACGAAGACGGTGTCGAAGCGGCGATCGCAAAAGAGCGCGCCGCCGAGTTTTCTGATCGCGGGAGACGTTCTCACCCAGCTCGACGTTTTGGCGTCGAAACTCCCGAGGTGCTGCAAGTCGCGGTACTGTTCTTCCGTCAGAATCTCAACGCCCATGGCTGCTGCCATATCCAGAGCGCTATTTTTCGGTTTGTGTTCCTTCCTCGACTCCAGCGCTTCGCGGTCGTAGCAAACATTTCTGCGGCCGGCAGGGCTTTCCGCCGAGCAATCATAAAAGGTGTAATCGCCCGTCGTTTTATCACGGCCGACGACGTCCGGCTCGCCGCCCGTGCTTTCCATTTCATTGAGCGCGGCCAGTTTTTCAGGATTGGCCTGCAACTTCGCTTCTACCGCGGGCCATTCGAGACCTTTATGGCGGTTCATGTTCCGTTCAAAACGAGCCTTCAACGTTCCGAGCAGCTCTTCCCTTTGTTTTGGTGACAACTCATTCTTCGTGGCAGCGCCTTTTGGCCTTTTGGGAGTTTTGTCCATCGGCATGGCTTTGCGATCTCCTCGATTCAAGATTTTTTACCGATCTGAGGCGGCCGGCTGGGTGGCTCAACGCCAAACTGCCGGGCGTACTCTGCGTTCAGCCGCTGCCAGCCGCCAAACTTCGCCGCGTCGGGGCCAACCATGCGGCCAATGGGCTGACCGGCAAGGAGATGGTCGAGAACATCGAAGCAAACGTGCCATCCGGCCGCGCCCATGGAGATGAAGCGGCGGTCGATGTTGGTCCACAGGGTGAGGCGCGTGCCGCCCGCGAAGGCTTCGAGCTCCCAGCGCATGTCGAAGCCGCCCCAGTTGTACTCGAGCAATCTGGGAGCGTCGGCCCGCGTCACGGTTGTTTCGGTCACGTGTGGAGCGGGAGCTCCCACGGTGGTGAGTTTCACTTTGGCGCCAACCGCGCCGAGGCTGCCATCCGCGTCAAAGGGCGCCCACTCGCGCAGATGCGCCGGATCGGTCAGCGCCTGCCAGACTTTTTCGGGCGCGTGGCGCAGTTCTCTGGTGAGAATGAGCGCCCACTTCTCTCCTTCCTTGCGCACCTGCGCGCCACTGGCCGGGCCGGGCGTGTAGCGCTCGCGATTGATCCTCTGCTCCTGATTCGTCATCGGCCTGCTCCTCGTGTCATCCGGACCAGCGCATCAGCTGCGTGATCTGAATGAGATTGCCGCAGGTGTCGTTCAGCATGGCGATTTTGGAGGCGGTGACGTCCTTGGGGGGCATGGTGAACTCGGCGCCGCGCGCTTTCATGCGCTCGTAATCGGCTTGCACGTCGTCGGAGAAAAACATGGCGGCAGGCTGATGCTGCTGGAACAGGGCCTGCTGGTAGGCTTTGGCCGCGGGGCTGTTGTTGAGCGCGAGCTGCAGTTCGGTGCCGTTGGGCTCCTCGGGCGAGGCCAGCGTCAGCCAGCGAAAGGGCCCCTGGCTGAAATCGGCCTTCTTGACGAAGCCCAGCACGTCCGTATAAAAGCGCAGGGCCTTCTCCTGGTCGTCCACGTACACGCTGGTCAGCTTGATTTTCATTTCGTTTCTCCTGTGTCAGGCTCGCGGTTTGCGCCGCGGCGTTTTCTTGCGCTTGCTTTTCGTTGATGCGGACGGATCGATGCGATCGAGGTGACGTTCGAGAGCGTCGAGGTGAGTGGACCAGAAGCGGCGAAACTGATCCAGCCAGGCATCCAATTCGTGAAATGGCTGAGGTCGCAGGCGGTAGAGGCGGCGCTGGGCGTCCACCGTGGATTCGACGAAGCCGGCCTCGCGCAGCACGCGCAGGTGCTTGGAGACGGTGGGCTGGGGCATGTGCAGGCGGCGCTCGATCTCTCCGACGGAACGCTGAGATGGGGCGAGAAAGGCCAAGATAGCGCGGCGGTTGGGCTCCGCGACGACTTGGAACGTCGAATCCATGTGTCTAATATACTTTTATAGGCATATACGTGTCAAGGCATATTACAGGGCGAGACATACTGCCGGGGCGCTCTGCTCTGCGGCGTGCGAAACCGAGTAGACTATGAGGCTGGAAGCCGGCCGGATGGGCGGCGGCCGGAGCAAAGCGAGACGATCGCGGCGGGTCGGTTGCGGCGGCTTGGGGGCGGCGATGACGCGCGACGTGGTGGTGATGGGCGGCGGTGTGACGGGTCAACTGGCCGCTGCATACCTGAAGAAGCGCTTCCCTGCCCTGCACGTGGCGATCATCGAGGGGCCGCGCAAAAATCGCCCGATCGTGGGCGAATCGTTCGTCGAAGTGACCATCGATTTCCTGCTGGAGCTGGGGCTCGGATCCTATCTGATCGAAAAGCATTTTCCGAAATACGGCCTCACCTATTATTTCAAGCCGAAGATCGACGATCCCGCGGACCGCACCTACGTCGTTGACGAGACTCCCACCGTTCCGCCGTTCCTTTCGTTTCAAATCAACCGTTTCACGTTCGACAGCGAGGTGCGCCGGCGGAACGTGGAGAGCGACGTCGAGATGATCGACGGCACGGTGGCCGACGTGCAGCTGAGCGGAGACGGGCGGCCGCACAGGCTGACGGTGCGAGACGGCGCCCGGCAGGAATCCACGGTCGAAGGGCGCTGGCTGATCGATGCCACGGGGCGAAACCGCGTGCTGTCGAAACGGCTGCAACTCGAAGAGAAGGTCGAGGCGCAGAAAGACGTGTTCTGGTTCCGCGTGGCTGATTTCGATCCGGAATTATTCGGCCGGATCCACGCGGTGAAAAAGGAGAATCGCGCGTTCGTTCCGTACTTCGCGACGCACCATTTCTTTGGCCGGGGCAATTGGGTGTGGTGCATCCCGCTGCGCTCGCCCGAAGGCACGCCGCTGATGAGCATCGGGATCACCTACCGCAAAGACGTCTATCCGCACGGGCCGATCCACACCATGGAAGAATTTCTGGAGGCAGTGGGGAACGAACACAGCATGATCGTCGAACTGGTGCGCAGCGGGCGCATCGTCGACACCAATTCCTACAGCTCGTACATGTGGGAGTGCCGGCAACACTATTCGCCGGACCGCTGGTACATCGTGGGGGACGCGGGCGACACCGTCGACCCGCTGTACAGCGTGGGAGTGGCGCTGGTGTCGGTCCAGGCGCGGCAGATTGCGGCGATCATCGCGCAGGAATTGCAGGGGCGCGACACGCGCGAGTTCACGCGCGACCTGGATACGGCCATCACCGCGTTCCATCACAGCGTCACGCGGGACACCACGCGGCTGTACGAATGCATGGGCGACGCCTACCAGTGCCACTTGCGCGTGCATCTAGTGGTGACGAAAATGTTCCACGTGGCCATCCCGCTGCTGCTGAACGGGTATCTGTGGTGCCCGGCGGGCGTGAGGGTGCTCAACCGGCTGGCGAGCCTAGAGGCGCTGGAAGCCGAGGCCAAGGCATTTCACGAGCTGATCCGGGAAGCGGCGGCGAGGCCGGAGAATCGCGCGATCGAGAATTTCGTCAAGGTGCAATCGGCGGCGTCGATGAATTATCCGTTTTACGAGTATCACCGCGAGGAGGATATTCCCGCGTCGCTGACGCGCATGGCGTTCGGCCTGGCGCGGCTGCGGCTGGCGCTGCTGCGAAAGCTGGGCTGGCGAGGATGGATGCGGTTCGGGCAGCACAGCGAGTTTGCGAAAGATATGTTGCGCGGGATGGCCATGATGTTGTTCCGCGGCCAGAAGCTGCGCGAAAGCAGGCTGGCGGGGATGATTTTCGGTTTTGATGCGAAAGCTGCACAGCCAATGCACGAGAGCATGGACTCCGCAGCACTGGCCACAGAGCCGGATTTGTCGGAACGAAGGGAAGCGCGGGGATTGCAGAACGGCCAAGGCCAAGCTGCGGGCCGTTGAGACGCTAGATGATCTTCGAGAAGCGCAGGATTCCGCGTTCGAGGGCGCGGCGGATGGCTTGCGTGCGGCCCTCCACGCCGAGCTTGCGGAAAATGCGCGTTAGATGGACCTTGACGGTTCCTTCGGTAATGCGCATGGCGCGGCTGACTTCTTTGTTGCTCTTGCCTTCGGCGACCATTTCGAGGATTTCGGTCTGGCGGCCGGTGAGTTCCGGGGATTGGATGCGCGCGGCCAACTGGGCCGCGGGACCGGGAGGCAGCCAGGTCTTCCCTTCCATCACCGCGTTCAAGCAGAGCGGGATCTCGACGCGCGCGCAATCCTTGGTCAGAAAGCCGTTCGCTCCCGCCTGCATGACGGCGTAAACGTCTTCGCCGTAATCGAAGGCGGAAATGAGCACAATCTTCAGGGCGGGATGGATGCGGCGAGCCGCGGCCACTCCTTCCGCTGCATCCATGCCGGGCATGCGCAAATCAAGCAGCGCGATATCGGGGCGGAGGGAGTCGACTTTGGCCAGCACGCCGGGCCAACTCCAGGCCTCGGCAACGATGGTCATGCGGGGAGTCTTGCTCAAGATGGCAATGAGGCCTTCGCGGACGACAGTGTGATCGTCGGCGATGAGCACTCGAATGTTTCCGGCATCGCGCATGGGATACTCCCTGGCTGGCCCGAAACGGGTATGGAGGCGAGGACGCGCGTCCCGTGGCCCCGCTGGCTGACGACGCGCAGGACGCCTCCCAAATCCTCAGCCCGTTCATGCATGCTGTTCAAGCCGAAGCACTCGCCGTCCGCGTGGGTGTCCGGGCCGAAGCCGCGGCCGTCGTCTTCGACGCAGAGCTGAATGTGGCCATCCTTCTCGCGCAATTTGACCCAAGCGGTGCGCGCGGCGGCGTGCCGCACAATATTCGTGATGGCCTCGCGAATGATGCGCAGGACTTGCGTTTCGACTTGGGCCGAAACCAAGCCAGGAATCTCATCGACGCAGACCTGCACGCGCAGGTCAGTTCCGTCGGTCAATTTCCCGAGCAGGTGGGTGACCGCACCGCGGAAGCCTTCTTGGTCATAATTCGGCGAGCGCAGGCCGCGGACCAACTCGCGGGCTTCCGACAGCCCTTCGCGTCCCATTCTTAAGGCCCGTTCGGCGAACTTGCGGCCTTCCGGGGTACCGTCCAGGAACTCGTCGGCCGCTTCCAAGTTGACGATCATGCCGGCGAAGCACTGGGCGACCGTGTCATGGATTTCATAGGCGATGCGCGTGCGTTCGCGCACGGCTTCTTCCCGGCGCAGTTTTTCGGCCATTTCGCGGCGGACGTTGCGCTGGGCCCAGGACCAGGCCCAGGCGTAGGCGGCCAACGCGGCCACAAGTCCCACCACGAGGTCGTCCAGCACGATGGAGCCGGGAGCAATTCCGAGGCGAGTCAGCGCCACTTCCTGGCGATTGCAGACGACTGCGACGAACAGCCCCAAGGCCGCCGCGACCAGAACGCGTTTGAGCCGCTCGTGCATACACACTCCGTGGCCGAAGGGGTGTTGCGTGAATCGGAGCGATCGGGAATTTTGTATTCCGCTACGTTTATAGGCTCGGATTGCCAGAAGTGTCAAGTCGGAGGGGAGAGGCACCGTATTACCTTTGATGTACGCGGTCGTATGGCTCCTGGGGAATTGACGCCCCGCGTCCGCTCGGGTATCCCTGTGCATTGGTGGCGTGGCACGGTCTCCCCTTCCCAGCCCGGTCCGGCGCGCAGGCGCAGGGTTGCGGCAACCCACCAGGACGTGCTCGGAGCACGGTCGTGAGCCGGTGCGCAGGAACCGGCATA
>Ga0208140_1000168_pt1 | contig 11885 bp, 11 predicted proteins | sample SF_Rice_5C_0N_40_FD_185616 | JGI IMG/M metagenome (GOLD analysis project Ga0208140, IMG submission 185616) | Rice paddy soil microbial communities from Twitchell Island, California, USA - SF_Rice_5C_0N_404 (SPAdes) (version 2) | ecosystem: Environmental > Terrestrial > Soil > Paddy field/soil ... | reverse complement strand
GCCCTTGGCGAAATTGCCGGTGGCCAGAGCCGTGTGGATTCCTAGACCCAGTCTCGAAATCGCCGCCTCCGCTTGGATACTTGCGGGGGGCTCGCATCATACTGCTCTCAGCCAGAGCTTGACTGTGGAGCACCTCTCCGACTTCGCCGAGATGGCCGGCATCGAATACTTGCGCGTCGGGCAGGAGACCCGGCTGGACGAATTCAGAAACGAGCTTCGCTGGAACAACGCGTACTTTTCCTCGCGCGGCGAATCGTGAATGAATTCTGCTTTCTAACGGCCGCGAACCGCCTGCGCTGCTGAAACCACCCTCGTCAGCTTTGCCTCGGCCTCTTCGACCGTTCGGGTTTTCAGACCGCAGTCCGGATCAACCCACACGCTCCCGATGGGGACCACCTCAAGAGTCTTTCTCAGGCGCCGCTCGACCAACGCAGCATCTTCAACCACATGGGAATGCACATCCACCACGCCGCAACTAAGGTCTTTACGGAAGGCGCTCGTGGAGAAGAGCCGGAGCATATCGAGCCCGCTGTTCGACATCTCCAGGTCGAAGTTATCGACGGCCAGATCGAGCATGCGCGGATAAATGCTTGCAAAATCTCCATAGCAGATGTGCGTCACGAAATACGCGCCGAGACCTCGCGTCGCAATGTTCATCGCTTCGATGGAGAGTGGCAGCTCTTCCGGCCGAACGGACACCGCCGGCTCGTCGATCTGGATGATTTTGCACCCGGCGCTAACGAGGGCTTCCGCTTCCTTGTGAACCTCTGCGGCCAGAGCGAGACAGGCATCGCGCCGCGTTGCATAAAACTCGTTGAAGGACCAGTCCGTCAGAGTGTACGGGCCCGTCAGCATTCCTTTCACCGGTTTGCGCGTCAACCCCTGGGCGAAACGCCACCAGTCAACGGTGATCGGCTGTGTCCACTTCGCTTGGGCCACAATGATGGGCTTGTGATAGTAGCGGTTGCCGTAGGAGCGAACGAGCCCGCCCGGCTCGAATCCGGAAAGATGCTCGGCAAAGTAGGCGACCATATCCCCGCGGTACATTTCGCCGTCAACGAGCACGTCGACGCCCAGTTCGTCTTGCCGGCGCACCCAGAATTCCGTGGCTTGCCTCTCAGCTTCCTCCAGGTCCCGGCGGTTTATTTTGCCGCGCGCGAATTCCGCTCGAGCCCTCACCAGATTCGCTGGTTTGGGCAAGCTTCCTACCGAGGTCGTCGGGAGGAACGGCAGGTCAATCCCTAATTCATGAAGTCTCTGACGGCTCATGAGCGTGCGCCCAGAAGTGATTCCTTGATGGCGGTCAGGTGCCGGAGTTTTGCCTGCGCGCGGTCCCGAGGCAAATATTCAATCCCGCACGAGGTGGTCAGATAGTTTCGCCGCGTGCTCACTCGCGCGAGCATTCGCTCAAGCTGCCGGGTCACCGCAGATTTATCCTCCAGGCGCGTGTTCCGGCCATCCAGCAGGCCAAACCCGAGCGACTTGGAGCTGCCCTCCGCCTCGATTAGGCGGGGAAGACCGGGAGAGTACGTGAAATCCAGGATAAGCGAGTCAACCGGCAATTCCTGGAATCGCGCATAGCCTGCACTCACGTCGCCGAAGTAAAGGGCGAGCGCCAGCTCCGAATTTGCCTTGCTTGCCGCCAGCAGGTTCAAACACTCCTGCGCCAGCGGCAATTGCGCCATGTGTCGAAGCAGTGCCGGCTCGTCGATCTGGATGACTCGCACTCCCGCAGCCGCCAGCGCGGCAACTTCGGCGCTGAGCGCCTCGGCATAGGAGCGAGTCAGCGGCTCCAGGCCCGTCACCTCGCCTTCGTAGAGCGAAAGATGGGCCAGGGTGAAGGGGCCGGTCAGAACGGCTTTTACCGGCCGCGTCGAGCGTCGAGCCGCCCACTGGATGTCTTCAACAACAAGCGGGCGTAAGCGCCTCACCTTGCGATCGACGACAGGACGGCGATAGTAGAAGTTCGTGTCGAAGTACCGGTGCAGGCCATCAATTCGCGTTCCTTCCAGTTTTGCCGTCAAGTGGGAGATGGGATCGCCCCAGCGAACCAGCCCATCCGTGACGACGTCGGCGCCGGCTCTTTCCTGGTCTTGCAGGGCAAGCAAAGCCAGCTCGTCCTCTGCGGCTCGTACGTCAGTGTCCGTCTTCTCGCCGCGGTCCCGCTGCGCAATCGTTCGCCGCAGCGCTTGTTCACTCGCGCTCGCTCCGATGCGCGGATAACTGCTGTGATTTGCGGCGAGAAGCTCCATGAAGGTCCCGGCCAAACACCCTAAGTTGAGCGAATCATGGTCAAAAGCATTTTGAATCTCGACAGTGCCTTCAGAGCGTGGGGATGGTTCGCCGGCATGAGAACCATCTCGCCGCCTCCCAGCCTCAGGGGCTTGCCGGAAATCGTGATCTCCGCATCGCCTTCGAGGATCTGCGCGACGGCGTCATATGGGGACGTATGTTCGCTGAGTCCCTGGCCCTGATCGAAGGTGAAAAGTGTGAGCGTCGCGGGTTTGCGATTGATGAGCGTTCGGCTGACGACCGCTCCCTCCTGATACGCAGTCAAATCGGCCAGATGCACTTGTTGCGCAGCCTGCAGCTCTGCCGCTCCCTTCGCTTGTGCACCGTCCATTTCCATCCTCCTGTTCTGTTGTAGGAATCTTCCGCTCCTGCCCTTCGCGGGACAATGAACTGTTCATACCCTCGCTGCCAATGGATGTCACGCCTGTACAGAAACGAGCGCCTGAGGCCAAATCTGACCGTCTTGGTCATTCAAACGCGGCCGGGACGCGTTCCAGCGCGTAAGGATCAGACCAATTTTCGCTGGATGGCATGGGTGACGGCCTCCAGCCGGTTGTGCGTATGCAGCTTCTGATTGATGTGGTGGAGATGGTTGCGCAAAGTCTGCAGCGTGATTCCCAGTTTTCGCGCGATTTCGGTCGAATTCTTTCCCACCGAAAACATGCGCAGGATTTCTTTCTCCTGATCCGACAGGGGCGAGACCGGAGCTGGCTGCCCGATCACCTCCGGAATGGCGGCCAGTTGCCGTGAAAGCGCGGTCACTTTCCGCAGCAGTTCCTCGTTTTTTCGCCGCGCGGTGATGTCGTGCGCAATATGCACGATTAAGCGCCGGTGGTTGCGCGAGTTGTCATACACAAGCGTCGACACGCTGACCCACAGGCGGCGTCCGGAGCGCGTCTTTACTTCCAGGTCGAAATTGGGGATGTCTGCGTGCTTCGCGGCGCAGTCTCGAATGCTGCAGGTTTCCCCGCACACGGGCGCTCCCAGCGTTCCCCGCCCTTGCAGGAGGTTGTAACACATCTTGTTCAGGGCTTCCGCGCGAGGGTAGCCAAAGAGCTTCTCAGCGGCTTTGTTCCACGAGCAAATCTCGCCCTGATCGGTCAGCGAAAACGCGGCATCGGATGTGCTTTCGAGTAGATCGAAAAGCTCCTGCTCGAGCATGAGTGCTCCCCATCGATCAAATCTCTCTTCGTCGAGGGCGATCGCCTCAGATTGAGGTCTCTCGGATTCTAATCCGTGCGAAATCACGCCTGCAAGGGGCCGCAAGCGTTCGCAAGAGCCGCGGGCTCTGCTTCTTGCTCGGTAGTCAGGCGGTTCCGTTGGGCTGAAATTCGCCCTCTTCAAACCTCCTGCAAGCCCAGATTTATCCTCATATCAGGCGCGCTCGATCGCTGTGACGTATGTCACAGATGCGCCGCACGTTTCGTTGAAGGATGGTGAGAGATCGATCGACGTGGCGAGGGTGCCAGGGGCGCTTTGCGCGCAGCAGCAAATTGCGTTTGAATTGGCAGTATGCGGAGACTACCCATGTCTTCTCAGGTGCAGGAAACGGATCTCGATCGCAGCCGGATCGTGCCGGATGAGCTTATTTCGGATCTTTACCGCAAGATGCTCACCGTGTGCTACGTAGAAGAGAGGTTGAAGATCTTCGACCGGCTCGGCAAGGTCAGCTTTCACGCTTCATGCCGAGGACACGAAAAACTGCAGATCGGCATGACTCTGCTGTTGAAACCGCGCCACGATTGGTTCTTTACCTACTACCGTGGCAAAGGCATCCCGATCGGCTTGGGAATGCCGCTCAAAGATATTTTCCTGGGAATGCTGAGCCGCCAAGGCGACCCGAACTCAGCCGGCCGCAACATGCCCGAACATTGGTCCTCGCGCGAGCTGCGCCTGGTGGCCCAGACCGCGGCGACGGGAACGCAATTCCTTCCGGCCGTCGGGATGGCCCGAGCCGTCCGAAAGGACGGTGGCGACGAGATCGTCTACGTTGCCTCCGGCGAAGGCGCCACCAGCGAAGGCGAATTTTTCGAGGCGCTGAACTGGGCCAGCCGCGAACGTTTGCCGGTGCTGTTTGTGATCCAAAACAACGGCTACGCGATCAGCGTTCCTCAGGCCGTGCAAACCAGCTCCGAGATTCACCGCATCGCTCAGGGATTTGCTATGCCCAGTTATACCATCGACGGCACATGGTTCGAGACGATGTACCAGATGGTTCCACCAGTGATCGAAGAAATGCGCCGAGGAGGAGGGCCCGCTTTAATCGAAAGCCAGGTGATCCGGATCGATTCGCATTCCTCATCCGACGATCAGAAAAAGTATCGCACCCAGGAAGAACTGGATCAGATGCTCGAACGCGATCCCATCCGCCAGACCGAACAGTATTTGCTCCGTCACAGAATCCTGAATCAAGAACAAATGCAGCAGCTGCGCAGTGAAATCAAAACCGAAGTAGATCACGCGGCCGATCTGGCCGATCAGGCGTCTCCACCGCCGACCGACGACCTTCTTGCTCACGTCTACGCGGAGCCGGCTCCCAATACTTTGGCCGAAGCTCCCACAGTCCGATACGTCTCCGAGGAGCCGATCAGTTTCATTGAGGCCGTCAATCGCGGGTTGCGCGAAGAAATGGCGCGGAACCCGAAGATCGTCATGTGGGGCGAGGATATTGCCGACCCGAAGGGCGGTGTTTTCGGTGTCACGCGAGGACTCAGCACCCTCTATCCCGATCGAGTGAATAATAGCCCGCTGGCAGAGGCAAGCATCGTCGGTGTGGCGGGGGGAATGGCCATCGGTGGGTACAAGCCGATCGTGGAAATCCAATTTGCGGATTACATGTGGCCCGCATTTATGCAAATCCGAGATGAGATACCGACGGTGCGGTGGCGCAGCCAAGGGGTTTGGACCTGCCCTGTCGTCATTCGCATACCGGTTGGAGGTCACATCAAGGGCGGCCCGTGGCATTCAGCTTGTGTCGAAGCCTTTCTGGCCCACATACCCGGCTGGCGCGTCGCGTTCCCCAGTTCAGCGGAAGACGCCAAGGGGCTGATCAAGGCTGCCGCACGTTCCGAAGATCCCGTCGTCTTTCTGGAACACAAACATCTGTACCGCAGCATGGAGTCCAGAACACCGGAGCCGGTCAGCGATTATCTAATTCCTTTTGGAAAAGGACGAATTCGCCGGGAAGGGCGCGACGCAACCATTGTGACCTGGGGCGCCAGCGTGTATCAGGCGCTCGAAATCGCCAAACGAAAAGAGCCGGAGGGCGTCTCCATCGAAGTCCTCGATATTCGGTCAATCGTCCCGCTGGACGATCAACTCATATTTGACAGCGTCAAGAAGACCAGCCGTGTCCTCGTGCTCCACGAAGACAGCCTTACGCAGGGGTTCGGCGCCGAAATCTCGGCGCGCGTCACAGAGAACTGCTTCGAGTATCTGGACGCGCCGGTAATCCGCGTTGCTGCCAAAGACAGCTTTGTGCCCTCGGCCACCGTGTTGGAGGATGCGGTGCTCCCCTCCCTCGATCAATTGAGCACCGCCGTAGAGAGACTGCTCGCCTATTAGCACAGACTTTTTCGCTCGTCGGAGTTTTCCTTTCGTTCCGCCATTTCGAGCGCAGGCTGGCGAAACGCCCGATCCAGCCTTCCGTTACAACCGTCATTCTGTCTAGGACAAAGCGTTCATTGTGCGTTGACGCGTTCCGCGCAAGAAAAGACGGCGGGGTAGTCCGGGAGACTGCGGGATTGATAAACTGAACCAAGGGGGCACTATGAGACATCTCAAGCTGGCGTTGGCCACGCTGGTCATCATGGGGACTGCGGCATTTGCGGGTTCTAAGCCGGTCACACACACTTTCCGTGGGCAGATCATGGATAGCGCTTGCGCCAAGATGGGCAATCATGACGCGGGCTATAAAATGACAAATACGAACACGCCGAAAGACTGCACTCTCGCGTGCGTCAAGGGAGGCAGCACGTTCGTCCTTTACAATTCGGCGAGAAAAACCACCTACAAGCTCGACGATCAGCAGAAGCCCGAAGAATTCGCCGGCCAAAAGGTGCGGGTTGTCGGCACGTACAACACGAAAACGAAAACCATTCACGTGGAAAAGATCGAGCCGGCTTCCTAGTATCTCTGGTTCAGGAGGCCAGGCCGGAGGCAAAATTAGCCGTGCGGCTGTTCTAAGAGTAGCGTTGACGGGAGGAGCCGGATCACCGCGTACTGGGAGGGGCGGGGCAAGTGCGTCGCCTGATCGTCGCGCTTATCATCATCGCCATCATTATCGCGGTCGCCTACTGGGTTCTGACCGCCGATATCAGTGCGCTTCCACAGCCCGGGCGCCTGGAAACTCGTGTCGCTGCACATTTCCGAAACTGGTATATCAGCCGGGGAGCAGGCCGGCTGTCGATCAAGCCGCCTGTGTACAGCGCCTCCGAGGTTTCGCAAGGTGAAGGGCTTTTTGGCATGGCCTGCGCTTCATGCCACGGCAAGGACGGCCGGCACCCAACGAACATTGGCAAGTCGATGTACCCGCGCGTCCCGGATCTTGGTTCCCGCGAAGTTCAGAAACTGTCCAACACGGAATTATTCTGGGTGGTGAAGAACGGAGTGCGCCTCAGCGGGATGCCCGGCTTCGGAAATACCCTGTCGAACGACAACATCTGGCAATTGACGTTCTACGTGCGCAGCCTGGGCGAATCACCGAAGAGCAAACCTTCGTCTCGAATCGGGTATCCCCCTGGGAGACGGCCGCTCCTTCAGAAGACGCCCCGCTTTGTGCTTACGGTCACCGACGGGCGCCGGCCTGCTGCTCTTCGCCCATTGCCGTGATCGAGATCAACGAGTGGGCGTAAGCGCCGCCCGCGCGCATCTCCGCAGCCACCCAGATCGCTTCCATAATTTCCTGCGGCGTTGCGCCATGCCTGAGCGCTGCCTTGGTGTGCCCCTTGATGCAGTAAGGACACTGCGTGATGTGCGCGGCCGCGACAGCGATCAGTTGCTTGGTTTTCGCCGGCAGCGCTCCGTCGGCAAAGACGGTTTTGCTGAACGACTGAAATGCCGCCTGGATTTCGGGGGTGAGTTCGCGGCGTTTGTGGGTCAGTTCTTCGGATGATAGCGGATACATTGCTTCGGGCATGTCCTTGGTCCTCTCTTTCTCTTGCTCGGACTGAATCTTCTGCCCTGTGGTCTTCGCGCTCAATGGATTGCCTGTCCTAACGCGCATTACGCCTATCACCTGAAACCCAAGCGGTGGCCATGGCACCTCCGCGAGGCTTCGACATTCAAAATCCAGGCTTCCGCAACCTCACGCAGGTCGAAGGCTGCCGCGCGCCGATAGGGACTCCATCAGCATATGGAAATAGATCAGCCCTGCATACGGCTGCCAGCGGCTCAGTATTTTGCGTACGCTGCCGTAGTTCATCGGTCGCGAACGATGCAGCCATTTTGCGAGCCGGTTCCGCGCGCCCACGTCATCTCCCGGGAAGACGTCGAGTCGTCCCAATCCCCGCAGCAACACGTACTCTGCTGTCCACCGCCCAACACCCCGCAGGCGTAGCAGAGCGGCGACGGCAGCTTCGTTGGTCTGATCCCGCAGGGCATTGGGATCGAAGTTGCGAGCCAGGATGTTTCGGCTCAATTCCCGGAAAGCGCGCGTCTTTTGGCCGCTGAAGCCGAGCCTCCGGAACGTCCGCGGCGAGAAGCGCGCCAAATCAGCCGGCCCGGGGAAGCCGAAGAATTTTCCGTCCTGACCTTCCATCGCGATGCTCCCAAGCTGTGCGAGCCGGTTCAGCAACTGCAGGCCCGCCGCGATCGTGAACTGCTGGCAGGCGAACGCATTCCCCAGCGCTTCAAACACCGTCGGAAATTGCACCGGCTTCAGGCCGCGGTATTTCTCCGCCAGTTCGCGGAGCTTTGCGTCCCCAGCCGCCATGCGGTAAAAGGGCTCGAGATCAATCTGCAGCCCGAGCATTCGAGTCACCAAGGCCGCCATCTCAGTCTTGGGGGTTGCACCGGAACGTACGCCGCTCACCGTGACTTCCAGGCGCGCAGCGCCGCGAACTTGCGATTGCTGCGCCCTCAGCTCAGCGGCCCGCCCGCGAACAGCGATGACGCGCCGGTAGGTTGTGCCGTCCCAGCGGTCCACCTGATTCTCCGGGCGTCTTCGCAGCGCCCATGCTGTAAGGTCCAAACGGAACGGTGCGATCGGCGATAGCTCAAAGCGGAGCATGACGCGCTGCTTTCTCCTCCGCCCTTCCTGCTGGCGGGGAGTCGTGCGCAGAAAAGCATCGAGTGGGAAGGGAGATTCCTCAATAATCCGTTTGTACTGCAACCAACTACTATCGTCATTCAGCGCACTGTTGCCGCGGCGTTTCGATGTTGCGGGCGGGAGCTGGTTTACTCCGCGCGACGGAACTCGACGTAATCGCGGCCGCGATAGAGCCGGTACGTTCCGGCGGCCGACCCAGCCGTCATCTGCAGCGGCACGGGGCGCTTCATTGCCGTATCGTGAGTGGCCGGAACGCGCAAAATGTCGTGCGCTCCCAGATCGCTGACAACGAAGTTGCCGGAGACAAAACCAGCGCCATAGGCGCCCGGCTTCAGCTCGTGCCCGCCAAACTGCAGCGGCACTTCCGTCAGCAAATACGCCTGATACTTGCTCTTGACGGCGGTCGAGTAGCCCGAACTGTCGACCAGCCCTGCCAGGAAATAGGCGCCGTCGGCGAAGCGGATTCCACCCGAGTTGCGCAGTTCCGTTGGAGCGGTCTTGCCCTGGTAGAACACTCGCTCCGGGAAAATCTTTGTGGTGATCTCGGCCGCCTTGAGGATGGTTGCCTTCCGTTGTGAAGAACCCTGTGAGGCGGACAGATAGGGACTCGCCGGGGCCACGAAGCAGAACAGCAAAGCCGGGAAGAGAAGCGCGTGCAAGCGACGCATTGCGGGGTCCTCCTTTTTGTGTGATGCGAGGCACATTGTAACCCCGGGCCAGCCTGCCGGAACAGGGAGTGTATTCGTTTGGCCGCCGAGGAGAAGACGCGAACAGCACCAGCCGGGTCATCTCATTTCTTGGGCGAAGGCCACCCCTTGCTGGGGACGACGCCCTTTTCTTCTTGAATCGTGACCAGCTGGTCCGCGCGCACCGCTCGGATCGTCTGGACGCCGCCGTTGGGCCAATGCACCTCGATGTCCGCCACTGTTTCCGGCCCAAGCCCGAAATGCAACCGCATATCGTTCGCCGAATAAAAGCTCGATTGGCTGACGACTGCCCGCGCCTGAACCTTCTTACCGTAGCGCACCAGCACGCGCGCCCCGATCGCGCTGTGGTTGGATTTGGTGCCTATGAGTTTCACTTTCAGCCAGTGGTGCGAGCCGCGGATGTCGTTTCGCAACAAGGAAGGCGGTTCGTTGAGGTTGAGCACCAGAATGTCCAGATCGCCGTCATTGTCAAAATCTCCGAAGGCGCAGCCGCGGCTGGAGTGCGCCTCACGAAGGGCGGGGCCTGCCAGAGCGCCCAGCTCCTCGAACGTGCCGTTCCCGAGATTGCGGAAAAGGAGGCGCGGGCACTTGTTGACGTATTCGGGCAGCTTTTTCTCGAGTCCCGGATAGACGCTGCCCGCAACCACAAAAATATCCGGATAGCCGTCGTTGTCCAGATCGACGATACCCGTGCCCCAGCAGGTGTAGCGGGTTTCCACGCCGAGACGCGCGGCCAGGGTCACGTCGTCGAAATAGCCTTTGCCGTCGTTGCGATAGAGCGTGTTGGAATCGTCGGTGAAGTGGGTCTTGTAGATGTCGAGGTGCCCGGAGAGGTTGTAGTCGCCGATGCCCACGCCCATGCCGGCCTGTTCCATGCCGTCTTCGTTCAGCGCCACGCCGCGGAGGATGCCTTCTTCGCGGAAGGTCCCATCATGGTTGTTCATAAAAAGGAGGCTGGGCGTCGAATCGCAGGCAACGTAGATATCCGGCCAGCCATCCTCGTCGAAATCCGCGCACACCGCGGTCATGCCGTAATTCTCGTGCGGCTTGGAGACGCCGGATTCCTTGCTCACATCCGTGAATGTACCGTCGCCATTATTGCGATAAAAATGCTGGGAGGGAAAGGGAAGTCCGCGCGGGCCGCATTCGACCGGGACGCCTTTCCAGTTACAGTTGACGTCGCCGCCCGGCTTGGGGACATGAGCGACATCGAAACGCACGTAGTTGGAGACGAACAGGTCGAGATGGCCGTTGCGATCGTAGTCGATGAAAGTGCAGCCGGCGCCCCAGCGCGTCGGGCCGTCGTGCCAGAGTCCGGCCTGCTTGGTCACATCGGTGAAGGTGCCGTCCCCGTTGTTGCGATAGAGCACGTTCTGGCCGTAGTAGGTGCAGAAGAGATCTTCGAAGCCGTCGTTGTTGTAATCGCCGACGCAAACGGCGGAGGCCCAGCCCACATGCTGGAGTCCTGCTTTCTGGGTCACATCGGTAAACGTGCCGTCGCGATTGTTGTGGTATAGACGGTTCGTGGTGCCCGGCGGCGCGCCGTCGAGACGCGTTCCCGAAAGCAGAAAAATATCGACCCAGCCGTCGTTATCGTAATCGATGAAGGCGCAGCCGCATCCGGTCGCCTCCAGAATGTAGTCGTCGTGTGTGGGCGAGCCATAGATCACGGGAGCGAGCAGCCCGGCCTGCTGTGCGACGTCGACGAAATGGGCATCAAAGGGACGGCCGGATGGCGGGAGTTTGGGCTGCGCTTTGGCGTTCCGTGAGACCATGCCCTGGGCGAAGGCAGTCCACGCCGACGCGCCAAGAGGCAGGGACAAGAGAAGTGCTCGCCGTGAGATTTTCACTGTTTGTCCACGACCGCGGTCATGCCTCGCACCCGTAATGACGGCCACCCGATGTAGTTCCGAATCCGTTTGGAGACCGGGTGGTTGCTTGACAGCCGAAAAACAGGGGGAGTATACCTGAGCGCGGTGGAAACGTTTCCCCGGTCTTTTGACGTGGGCGCAAATGCAAGCCTAACGGCACCCGAAGTACAGCGGGAATTGCCGCTTTTCTGCCGCAAAATCGGGCTTTTCCTGGTTTTCATTTCCGCGCCGTTTGTTCTTGCGCCACGCGCGCGCGGACAGGCTCCGGCGAGCGCTGCGAATTCAATCGCAGCCTCCCTGCGCGCCCGCAACTTCGATCAGGCTCTCGGGTTGGCCCGCTCAGCCTTGCGCCAGGCGCCAAACGACCCGCAGTTGCTGACTCTGGAGGGCATCGCCTTCGCGGGCCTGGGAAAGCAGCACAGCGCTCTCGCGGCTTACAATCTGGCCTTGAAGGCGGCTCCGAATTACCTACCGGCACTGGAGGGCGCGGCACAAATCGAGTACAACGCAGGCAGCCCGCGGGCGGCTGGCCTGCTGCGCCGGATCCTGAAAATTCAGCCGGAGAACGCCACCAGCCACGCCATGCTGGGCGTCCTGGAGTACAAACGAGGGGACTGCAAGGGAGCCATCGAACATTTTCAGGCAAGTGGCGCTCTCCTCGAATCGCAACCCGTTGCGCTCGAGGAGTATGGCTTCTGCCTGGTGCAAATGGGCCACGCCGCGGATGCGGTAAAAGTGTACGAATCG
>Ga0208140_1000166_pt1 | contig 11984 bp, 6 predicted proteins | sample SF_Rice_5C_0N_40_FD_185616 | JGI IMG/M metagenome (GOLD analysis project Ga0208140, IMG submission 185616) | Rice paddy soil microbial communities from Twitchell Island, California, USA - SF_Rice_5C_0N_404 (SPAdes) (version 2) | ecosystem: Environmental > Terrestrial > Soil > Paddy field/soil ... | reverse complement strand
GAAGTGCGGCCAGGGCGAACTCCTCGAGCGCATCAGCCGCCACGGCTTTTTCCTCGGCTGCTCGCGCTATCCCGATTGCGATTTCATCCAGGACCTCGCGCCCGAGCTGGCCGACGAGTCGGAAGACAAGACCGAGTACTGCGAAAATTGTGGTCGCGAAATGAATCTTAAGCGCGGGCGTTTCGGCGCTTTTCTGGCCTGCAGCGGTTATCCGGAATGCAAGACCACGCGCCGTCTGGTCGAAGGCACGCGCATCCCGCGCCAGCCCGACGTGCCCATCGGCGAGAAGTGCCCCGAAGATGCGGGCGAGCTGCTGAAACGCCACGGGCGTTACGGCGAATTCATCGGCTGCTCGAACTACCCCAAGTGCAAGTACACGCGCCCGATCACGCTGGGCATCAAGTGCCCGAAATGCGGCGAAGGCGAATTCGTCCGCCGCGGGTCAGGCGGCAAAGGCCGCGGCCGCGCGCGCGTCTTCTACGGTTGCAGCCGCTATCCCGACTGCGATTTCACTACGCCCCATCAACCGCTCAACGAGCCCTGCCCCAAGTGTGGCGCGCCCTTCATCGTCGAGAAGCGCAACAAGCTCGGCAACATCCGCGCCTGCCTCAACGAGAAATGCGATTGGGAAGCCCCTGCTCCCGAATCCTCCGCCCCTCCCGCGCATCCCGCCCCCGAACCCGTCGGCGCCTCCAAGCCCTAGTAGCGGTTTCGCTCCCCGCTTGGCCTCTGAGCACCGGTCGTCTTTTGGCGCCGGTTCCCATAGAGCTCCTTGAGACGCGCTAGGAAATCGGGACATGTGAGGGGGCACGGGCGCCGCGCAGGAACCGCGCGCTTACGCCTCATGATTTGATCCACTATTCATTGGGTCGCCCGATTTTTGTGGCCGGCCCGAAGCTTCAGCGCGTCAGCCACGACCGCGCGCGCACGGTGAACACCGCGTAGGGGAAAATCCAGAACATGGTGAAAAACGAGAAATAGCTGAACAGAATCCCAAACAGGAAATCGACGGATCGCTCGCTGCGCAGGTAATACAGCGAATAGAACAGCCCCACGATTCCCATCGCCGCCAGGAACCGCGGCAGCATCAACGGATGTTCCCAGGTCAGCACGCCCAGCAGCGCCAGGCTCGCATACCCCACCGGATAACGCAGGTTGGTTACGAAGCGGTCCCAGATGGCCAGCGACGCGTACAGCGGCGGGCGCTTCCACACGATCCCCATGAACCGGATTTCCTCGCGCACGTAGCTGCGGTCCCAGCGCAAGAACATCTTGCACATGCTCGCGTACTTCGTGGGCACCATCGTGTTGACCACCGCCGACCGCTGATACACCGTGGAATAGCCGCGCGACAATATCCAGTTGGTCAGCGCGCGGTCTTCCCCGTAGGTGCACTGCGCTCCTAGAAACGTTTGCTTCAGCCATTCCCCCAGCACTGTGTGCACCACGCTCGCGCGGTACGCCGTCAGCGCTCCGGGGCAGCAGTACACCGTCTCATACGACGATTCCACCGCCCGCAGCACGTCGAACGAAAGGATGTAGCGCACGTGCAGCATGCGCGGCAGCAAACCCTGGTGCCGGTTGTACGCGCCTACCTTCCCTGCCACGGCGCCCACTCGCGGATTGCGGAACGGCCCCGCAATCGCCAGCAGCGCGTGCCGCTCCAGCGCGCTGTCCGAATCGATGGTGACGATCACTTCCCCCCGCGCCGCCTTGAACCCCGCCGCCAGCGCCGCACGCTTGCCCTGGTTCTTCGCAAAACGCACCGGCGTGACCAGTTCCGGCCAGCGCCCGGCTGCCTGCTCGATGTACTTCCACGTATCGTCGCGGCTGCCGTCATCCACCACGAAAATTTCCAGCCGGTCGTGCGGATACGTCGCGTTCACCACAGACTCGATCGACTTCAGCACCATGGGCCCTTCGTTGTACGCAGGGATGATCACGGTCAGCGGCGGCGCCGTGTCATACGCGGCGGAAGGAAACGGGTGGTAGGCCATCCATACCAGCGTGCGAAACACCAGCAGCAGCGTCCCCATCACCACCCACAGGACGCTCGGTATGATCAGGAAGCGCGCCCAGTGATGATGTTCCGCCGCCATCACCACCGGCCGCAGGAACACCCCATGAATGTGCGCGTGGATCAGCAGGACGATCCCGGCCAGAATCCCGCCGTACACGAACCAGTACCATGGATCGCGCAAGACGTGCGCGGCTGAGCCGTGCTGCTCCTCGGCCACAATCGGGCGCAGTTCCGTTCCGGTAGAAGACACGCGGCCTATCCGCCCCTTCAGGTATCCGTGAGAATCTTGGAATCCGGAATTTTAATACTAAATTTAGGTGCGCCGCCAAGCAAATTGGTTTCACGTGCAGGTACGCGGTGTCTCGCCTTTTCTAGCCACTAGCCACTCGCCACTAGCCACTTCTTCACTCATGCCGCAGCGCCGTCATGGGATCGACCCGCATCGCCCGCCGCGCCGGTATCCAGCACGCCGCCAGTGCAACCAGCGCGAGCACCGCCAAAACGGCCAGGTAGGTCACCGGATCGGCGCCGCTGACGAGCAGGAAGCGCCCCGCGACGCGCCCCGCCGCCAACGCGCACAGCACCCCGAGGCACATCCCGATCCCGATCACGAAGACGCCCTGGCGCAGTATCATGCGCAGAATCTTGCCGGGTTGCGCCCCGAGTGCCAGACGAATGCCGATCTCATGCGTTCGCTGTGCTGCTGCGTAGGACGTCACGCCGTAAACGCCGACCAGCGCCAAAACAAGCCCCAAAATTCCGAGCACAGCGGCAAGCACGGCGCCGAATTGGAACGCAATCAGCCCGGTCGCCAGCGCTTCGTGCATCGTTCCCGCGTCGAACACGGGCAGGCCTGGTGCCATCGACGCGATCAGGTGCTCGATCCCCGGAATCATCGCGTGCGGATCGCCCGCGGTGCGCACCTGTAGCGTTTGGTACGAGGAGAAGAACTGCGCGAGCGGCAAATAGAAATAGGGAACGGCCGGCCCGGAGAAGTGCAGCGTCTTGCTGTTTCTTACGATACCGACGATGCGCACGAAATGCTTCGACACGCCGAGCTGGAACGTTCGTCCAAGCGGCTCTTCACCGCGCCAGAACTTTTTGGCCATCGCTTGATTCACGACGGCTACCTGCGGCGCGCCTTGGTCGTCCGCCGCTGTGAACTCGCGCCCGCGCAGCAGAGGCGTGCCCATCGTTGCAAAATAGCCCGGCGCGACCATGTTGAAGTAAGCGAACGGGGCAGGTTGGCCGGCGGGCGGGGCGTACCCCGGGACCTCGATGTCGTCTGAATTCAGCGTGTACGGTCTCATCGGAATGGTGTAGGCCAGAGTCTCCGATTGCACCCCAGGCGCCATTTGCACGCGGTCCAGCAGCTGTTTATAGAATTCCCGGCTTTGCGTGTCGTTGTAGCCGATCTCGTGCGGATCCATACTGAGATTCAGCAGGTGGCTGGCATTGAAGCCCAGGTCGACATGCTCCGCCCGCTCCAGGCTGCGAAAGAACAGCCCGGCGATCACCAGCAGCATCAGCGAGCCGGCTACCTGCACAACCACCAGCGCGCTGCGCATGCGCTGCCGCCCGCTCACCGCGCTGCTTGCGGACTCGTGCAATGCGCTTTCGATGTTGTGGCGCGAAGCCCGCAGCGCCGGCCCGATTCCGACGAGAATGCAGGCCATGATGGTCAACACGAATGCAAACAGGAAGACACGCCAGTCAAAGCTGAAGTCCAGCAGCAGCGGCAGCCCGTAGTTAAATGGCATCCGGCTGAGTGCGACGCTGGACCATAGACCGACGAAAATCCCGGCTGCGCCGCCGAAAAGCGCGAGCAACAAGCTCTCGGTCAGCAATTGCCGGACCAGCCGCGTGCGCGTCCCTCCCAGCGCTGCGCGCAAAGCCATTTCGCGCCGCCGCGCCATTGCGCGCGCCAGCAGGACGCTGGCCACATTGATGCAGGCCAGCAGCAGGACCATCCCGGCCAGCCCCAGAAACAGCGCGGAAATGAGCTTCAACGGTCCACCCGCGGCGGGGCCGAACTGAGCGATCGTCTCCGGATAGGCGCTGACAGCCATATTCTTGTCGTTCTTGGGATCCTCAAGGGCCAGCCGCCGGCCGACGACGCGCAATGCGGAATCGGCGCCGGCGATGGTGACTCCCGCTTTCAGGCGCGTCATCAGGTGCAGGGTGCGCCAGGCGCGGTTCGTCAAGCGCTCGCCACTGGCCGCGAAGGGAAGATAGGCTTGCGTTTCGACAAACGGCATCGTGCCGTGGAATCCGCGCGGCGTAACGCCGACCACTTTCATCGGCTTGCCATCGAGCTCCACCGTTTTTCCGAGGATGTCCTTCGCCCCGCCCAGCTCGCCTTGCCAGTACGCGTAACTCAGCACGATCACGGAATCGGGCGAAACCGGACCGCCATCCGACGGCTGGATCAAGCGGCCTTCCGCCGGTTTCAGCCCGAGCATCGGAAAATAGTTTCCGCTGACGTAGCTGGTGAGAATGCGATCCGCGCGCGTTTTCGTGCTGAGCCCGTCGAAACTGGTCTGAAAAATGGCTACGTTCGAGAACACGCTGGACGATTGATCGCGAATGTCTTTGTAATCGGGATACGAGAAATATTCGAGGGGCTTGCTGTTATTCTGTTCCCACGCAAGCTCGACGATCTCCCCCGGATCTCTTGCGGGCAAAGGGCGCAGCAGGATCGCATTGACCACGCTGAAGATCGCTGTGTTGGCCCCAATCCCCAATGCCAGCGTGATCACGACGATCGCGGTGAACCCCGGATTCTTCCGCAGCATGCGCACGCCGTAGCGCACGTCGCTCCACAAAGACTCGAGCCAGAAGCCGCGACGCTGCTCGCGGCACTCCGCCTTTACTCCCTCCACCGCGCCCAGCTGCAGCCGCGCGTGCCGCCGCGCTTCCTCCGGCGTCATCCCCGCCGCAATGTTTGCCGCGATCTGCTGCTCCAGATGGCACCGCAGCTCCTCGCTCATCTCCGCCTCGAACTCCCTCTTCCGCCGGAACCAGCTCGCGTTCATGTTCAACGTCCTCCGTCAGGCCTGATCGGCGTTCATTGGCCGTCGTAATTCGCGCTTTTAGTTTTGGAATTTGCAGTGCTGGCGAGTAAGGGAACCGCGTTACGCCGGTCGCCAGCAGGAATTCGGAGCGAAACAGGAGGCTGCAAAACAAAAACGGTTTGCACAAATCACCCATGGCTGTCCCCTAGGCCCGCTGCAAAATCATCGCTACCGCGGACGACAGGCGTTCCCATTCGGCCTGCTCCGCTTCCAGCTGCTCGCGCCCGGCCTCCGTCAACGAGTAATACTTGGCCCGGCGATTGTTTTCCGACGCGCCCCATTCAGCCTGGATCAACCTTTTTCGCTCCAGCCGGTACAGCGCCGGATAGAGCGAGCCCTGCTGCACCTGCAGCACGTCCTTGGACACCTGCTGGATGCGCTGCGCGATGCCCCAGCCGTGCATGGGCTCCAGCGCCAGCGTCTTCAGGATCAACAAGTCCAAGGTTCCTTGCAGGATGTCCGCGGATGGCGGCATGAACTCTCTCCCCTAGATACTCGACAAGTCGATGAGATGCTCGCTCCCTTCTTGTAGAATGTCAAGGGGGAAATCCGCAGCGGCCCACGCGGACCCGAAAAACCGCGCTGTCCCAGAACGGAACGCGCGAACCTTCAGCTCCAGAGCCTCCAAGATTCGCGTAACGTACACAATATAATTGGCTTGTATAGTACTAAGGCCCGGGTACTGCCTCTTTGAGACTTTCGAGCTATTTTCGCTTCCCGGCCTCCCAACGGATGATATCTGGGCGGGTTGGACGCGGCGATGCGGGGACGACGGCTCCGCGAGGGGTCGTGCACGCTAACCCAACCCGTCCACTTCTTCTTTCTCCCCTGGATGTTTTCGGCGCCATCGCTCAAGGCGTGCGGGTCCGGCCAGTTTGTGCGGAAACGAGGGATGGGGCCTGCCAGCCGCAAGCAGGGATCTGCTGTTCCCACTTATGACCGGAACCATTTGCGGCCCCAGGCCGCGTAACAGCTAGAACGACGTCAGTCCCAGGAAGAGGTTTGCGAACCCGTTCGTGTCGTTGGCCACCAGGTTATTCGCTGCGGAAATGAACGCGACCGTGTGCGCATCCCCGCTGATCGCGGGCATCAGGCTGCTGCCATTGGAGGGTGGCGGCGAAGTTCCGCCCGGTTGGCTGGCCAGAGCGATTGTCGCAGTGCAGCTCGAAACCGTGCTGGAAAATCCGACGCACGCCTTGCGCACAAAAATATTTTCCACGCCGTTGGCGGTGTTGCTGGTCAGATTCGACGCCTGCGAAGCGAACGCCACATACTCCCCCGCGGTCGTGCTCGTCGTCGTCGAACTGCTGCCCAAGCTGATCTGCGGATACTCGCTTTGCGCGTTTCCCGGCGTGGTTCCGTCGGGCGACGAAACCAGCGTCGGCCCCGGAACGCAGCCGCTCGCCGCGCCCAGGCAGGTGTCGTAGAGATAGATCTGCTGCACCGGCCCGGCGCCCGTCGCCAGATTCGTCGCCGTGGAAGCGAACACGACGAAGCGCCCCGTGCTGGCAACCTTCGATTCGGAGCTGGTTCCGTTCGCCGGCGTGACGCCGTCCGGCGTGGAGATCAAGGTAGTGATCGCCGTGCAGCCCGTCAATGTCGTGACGCACGAAGTGCGCTCGAAAATTTCCTGCGCTCCGTTCGGATTCGGCGCCGTCGCCCCTAGGTTCGTGGCCGTCGACGAAAACGACACGTACTGCCCGCTGTTCGCCACGCTGGGCTGCGAACTCGCCCCATTCCCCGGCGTGCTCCCGTCCGGTGTCGAAATCAAATATGTCGTCGGTGTGCACCCCGACGTCGCGCCGTTGCAGGTATCGCGCAGAAAAACTTGCGGCGTCTTGCCGTCCAGCGTGGCAACGCCCGAAACCAGATTCGTGGCCAGCGAAACGAACGCCACATAGCGCCCATCCGGGCTGATCGACGGACTGTAGCTGTCCCCATTGCCCGGCGTGATATCGTCTGGCGCAATCGAAACCAGCTCGCCCGCCGGGCAGCTCGTTGCGGTCGCGGTACCCTGGCAGACCGGCATCCAGTACACTTGCCGGCTTCCCGGCGCGGTCGACACCCCCGCCACCAGATCGCTCGCCGTCGATGTGAACGCGACGCGCGAGCCGGCGCTGTCGGCGGAAGGCTCCCAGCTGGACCCGTTCGAGGCCAGCCCGTTTGGCCCCACGCTGACGTCCGTGGTCACCGGAGTGCACGTGCTGCTTCCCAGGCACGTCGTGCGCGCAAAAATATCGCTTCCCGTGTTGTTCTGATTCTTCAGCAGGTTCGTGGATGTGGACGCGAAAACCACGGTCTTGCCGTCGCTGGTAATCGCCGGCCCTGCGCTCGTCAGCGTGAGCGGGCCCGCCGTGCAGTTCGTTCCGCAAATCCCCTGATTCGCCTCCGAACCGTCCCAGCCGTAGTCCAGCAGCGCCGGCAGCCCGTGCGCCAGCGTCGGGTTCACCGCCAGCGTGAGAGCGTTCGATGCTCCCCCTCCCGGCGCAGGATTCATCACCTGCACGCGATAAACTCCCGCTGCAGCCAGGTCCGCGGACGTCAGCGCGGTGGTCAGCTGCGTGCCGCCTCCAAAAACCGTCGTATGCGGTGACCCCGCTATCTCGATCACCGAATCGGGCACCAGGCTCGATCCGTTGACCGCCAGGGTCGTCCCGCTCGCTCCCGCTCCCACGCTAAACGGCGAAAGTGCGCTGATCGTCGGCACTGGGTTGTTGATCTCCAGCGATACCGTCGACGACGCTCCTCCCCCCGGCGCGCTCGACGGCCCCAGAGGATTCACCACCGCGATCTGCAGCGTTCCCGCCAAGGCCACATCCGATGCCTGGATGATCGTCGTCAATTTCGTCCCGTTCACGAACGTGGTCGATCGATTCGTTCCGTTCACCGTCACCACCGACGCGGTCACAAAATTCGAACCCGTGATCGCCAGCTGGAATCCCGCGCTTCCCGCCAGCACTCCGGACGGGGAGATCGAGCTGATGCTCGGCACCGGCGTGGTTGGCGGCGTGATATTGAAGATCAGCGAACTCGAGGTTCCTCCTCCCGGCTGCGGCGTAAACACGCTGATCCCCACCGCGCCCGGACTCTGCACGAACCCCGGCGGCACGACCGCGTCCAGTTCGTTCACGCTCTGGAAGTAACTGATGATCGGCGAGCCGTTCCACAGCACCGCAGAAGCGGGCGTCAGCTTGGATCCCGTCACTTTCAACGTGAATTCCGTGCTGCCTGCCTCCACGCTCGACGGAGTCAGCGCCTGAATTTGCGGCACCGGATAGTTGATGATGTCGTTGCACGAAGGAAAAAGGCACAGCCCGGCGACCACCACTCCCAGCACGCCCCACGGCAATCCGGCAAAGCCCCGCAGCTTTCCCGCTCTCACGCGCGCACCTGGTGCCGCGGCACTAGCCCTTTTCTCGTCACTTGTCACTCGTCACTCGTCACCGCTTTGAGCCCCGCAGCTTTCCTGCTTTCACGCGCGCACCTGAGGGGCCTCGATTGCCCGCGGCACTTGCCCTTTTCTTGTCACTTGTCACTCGCCACTGCTTTGAGGCAGTCGTAAAGACTACTAAAAGATGGCAGGTGCAGGCAATCGGGATGCCTGTGTACATCAACTCCCCCCGCATCCACGGGCGTCCGGTGTGCCATCCTGAGCGAAGCGACGGATCTCTCCGGGTTTGCCGCAAGCGCTTCGATGCCTCAGAGCCTCGCCTCGCGGTTTGTGGGCGCGGGCGTCCTCGCGCGCCGCTCGCTACAACCGCCACGGAAGTGATCCTCCGTCCGAATCCTTCGAATCAGTTCAAGGTCGAACGGCACCGTAATGAGGCCGGCGGAATCGTCGCCCATCGCCACCACTGCGCCCGTGGCATCGACGAGTTGCACGTCCGAAAAAATCGTTCACGTTTCGCCAAAGTCCGGTGCCCTTTTTCACGAAATCCGAAAGCGAATCGCAATAGGAAGATCGCCAAAACACGCAGATTTGCGCTTTTCCTCGCGCAACTGCAAAACGCGTGGAGCCCCGCTATATCCGCCAATCCGACTCGCGCGCGCCGCGCCGGGGTCAACTTCCGTTTCTGGCGAGGGGGTGTATCACCTTTCCCCGCCCTATAAGCTGTCCCCCGCCTCCTTTGACTCCACTGGAGCCAAACCTTTACACTAACCCCGGTGGGCAAGTTTTCGCGCAGCGGCGGATGGGGCGGCGGATACGGGTACCGCTTTGATATCAGCGAGTATTTTCCGCGCGCCATCAAGACCCTCTGCCTGATCTGCGCCGGCGTTTTCCTGCTACAGGAGTTTTCCCGCTTCTTTTTCCACGTCGAAGGCTGGAATTTCTGGCTGATTTATTTTGGGGCTTCGCCATCGGCCGTATTCAAGGGAGTGAGCGTTTTCGGGCTTCCGGTCCCTGCTTTCTGGCAGCCCGTCACTTACCTTTTCCTGCACGCCAACATTTGGCATATCTTGTTCAACCTGCTCTATCTGGCCATGTTTGGCGCCGACCTGGAACACATGTGGGGCACGAAGAAGTTCTACACCTACTTCTTCCTGTGCGGGATTGGCGCGGGGTTCATCGATATGGCTGTACGTACGGCACTCGACCCGCATTTGCACACTGTATCTTTGACCCTGCAAAACCCCACCTTGGCCTCGATACCGACCATCGGCGCGTCAGGAGCGATCTACGGCGTTCTGCTGGCCGCTGCCGTTATCATGCCGCACCGCCAGGTCTGGGTCTTTCCGCTTCCGGTCACCATCTCGATGCGGCTCTTCGTGATCGTGATGGGCGCCATCGAGTTTTTCTTGACGTTTGGCGCGACGGGCGATGGCGTGAGCCACTTCTGCCACTTGGGCGGAATGCTGGTCGGCTACCTCTATCTCCGCCGCGGCACTCACCTCTACAATTTCCGCAACTATTATTCGGATTGGAAGCGGCGCCGCCTGCGCAAGAAATTCGAAGTGTACGTCCGCGAGCATCGCGACAAACCGCCGTCGCGGCCTGATAATTGGGTGAATTAGTTCGTCTAGCGCCGAATTGCCCGGAACATCTGCCGCGTCCCGTCGCGCTATTTCTCGATCGCAAAATTCGTCACGATCTGATACAGGAACTCCATCCCTTTGCGGAACGTGTCGAGCTGGATGCGCTCGTCGGCGCCTTGCGTGCGCAGCATTTCCTCGTGCGACAGCGGAAAGGGTAGCAGCCCGTAGGTCTGCACGCTGCGTTCGCGCAGGTAAGGCGAGTCGGTGGATTGAATCGACATGTAGGGCAGCACCGCCGCTCCCGGAAACTGCTGTTTGGCCGCGCTCGCGATCGTCGTATAAAGCCCGGAATCGAGCGAAGATGCCGGCGCGGGCGGCGCTCCTCCCGGCTCGATTTCCAGACGCACCTGCGAGTCGTTCACCGCCTGCTGCAGCTTGTTCTCCAATTCTTCCGCCAGGGTTCCCGGCAACAGCCGCAGGTTGACCACTCCGCGCGCCTCCCCCGGGATGGCATTCGCGTCCGTGCCCGCTTGCAGCATGGTCGGCGCGATGGTGTCGCGCATCATGGCGCCCCAGTCGGGATTCGCGCTCGATACGAATTGCACCGCATGCGCCGCGCGGTTCGGATCGTCCAGCGCTCGGATCCATTTCGCAGTGTCCTGATCCTCGATATTGGCCAAGCCTTCGAAATAGTCGCGCGTCAGAAACGTGAAGTGTACGGGCGTGCGATAGGCGGCGATCTTCTCCATCGCCGCGGCCAGATGCGTGATTGCGTCGTCCCCGCTGGGCAAGGAACTGGGTCCCGGCGTGCCGCTGGCGATCACGTCCAGATTGCGCGAGACCTTCTCGTCCACCTGGACGCCCACGTATTGCACCTTCCCGTTTTTCACCACCACGCGGCCCCCGTCATTGATGGCGAATCCCGCGGCCACTTTGTTCCAGTAATTCTCCAACACGAACTTCATGCCCTCGTTGGGCGTGGCGCCCCCATCGCTGTCCGCCAGAAAAATGACGTCGCGGTCCAGGTGCGCGTTCGAGCGCTTGAGCGCGATCAGCACCGCCATCTCCGCGGCCGCCATCGCTTTGCCGTTGATCGCTCCCCGGCCGTAGAGATAATTGTCCTGCACCATCCCGCCGAATGGGTCGCTCTTCCACTTCGATGCGTCGACCCCCGGCGTGTCCAGATGGCTGACCAGCAGCAGCGCCTGCGAAGGATTGGGCAGCGCTGTGGCCTGCAGGCGAGCCACCAAAAATCCCCGGTTGGGCCCGCTTTTGTAAATTTCCGCGCCGATCCCTTCCTTCTGGAGAACCCCGGCCAGGTAGTTCACGGCAGCGAGATCGTTTCCAGGGGGATTCGTCGTGTTGATCCGCAGCAGCCCCTGCAGCCACAGAATTGCTTCGCTCTCCAGTCGCGGCAAATCCAGTCCCGCGGCATTGGCCTGCGCCTGAGCCCCTTGCGGCTGGCTCGTCTGCGCCTCAGCTTGCACCGCGCCGCCTGCCACAACCACGAGCGAGAGCAGGAACATTCCCAAGACGCCGCGTACCATCCATGTGCCTCCTGAACCTCTGGACCTCGCGCTTCGCGCGTGAAAGTTCATCCCGGAAGCGATTTTCCATACTATCATGGCGCTTGCGAGCTACCCGGGTTGCACGCACCGGGTTTTCTGGACGGCAATCGACCACCCCGTTCCGGAAAAGCGGCATCCAACAAAACGCAGGCTTTTGCGCGGGCAAAGTCGGGCACAGAGAGGCCGAAATGCAGCCGTCATCCTGGATTCGCGTCGCTTTCCTGGGCGTATTGATCGCCGCGCTGGGCATCCCGCCCAACGCCGTGATGGCGCTCATGGTGGGCGCCATGACTATTCACGGCATCATCCCCGGTCCGCAGGTGATGACCAAAAGCCCCGATCTCTTCT
>Ga0208140_1000164_pt1 | contig 12114 bp, 12 predicted proteins | sample SF_Rice_5C_0N_40_FD_185616 | JGI IMG/M metagenome (GOLD analysis project Ga0208140, IMG submission 185616) | Rice paddy soil microbial communities from Twitchell Island, California, USA - SF_Rice_5C_0N_404 (SPAdes) (version 2) | ecosystem: Environmental > Terrestrial > Soil > Paddy field/soil ... | reverse complement strand
CGACCGATTGCTTCGGCCATGTCCTCTGCTCCGAGAATCTCAGGTCCTGTGGGCCGGTAGCTCTTTCCGGCGTGCCGCGCTGGATCGATCAGAGACGCGGCGGCCACTCGCCCGATGTCCTCATTGGAAGGCGGCGCGTTGCGGCTGCTGCCGAACATCCAGGGGAACACGCCAAAATGTGCAGCCAACCCGATGGTCGCTAAGTACGCGTCTGCGAAGAAACCCGGATTGATGACCGTGTGCGCGACGCCAGGCGTCAGCGAAAAAAGCCGATCGGCCAGCCAATGCTGGCGGGTCATGAGCGAGGGATGCGAAGGACTTGCCAGCCATTGCGTCAGGCCGACGATGTGTTCGAGTCGGGCTTCTTTGGCGGCTATGGCAAAGACTACTGCGCCTTGAATCATGTATGGGTTGTAAGGCGGACAAAAGTAGGCGCGCTGCACGTCCTTCAGAGAGTGGGATGTGAGGTCGAAATCGCTCAAGTCGGCGACTGCGATCTCGGCGCCCTGCGCTTGGAGCCGCGCGCTGCGGGTATCTTCGCGGTGCACCAGAGCGCGGACAGGATAGCCGGCTTTCAATAGTTCGCTAACGACGACGCTCCCGGTCCGTCCGGTCGCACCGGTCACCAGAATTCTTGGCTTCGTCATGATCATCTCCTTTTATAGTTGATGGTTTTCTTGTTTCTAGATCTCGTTGGTCACGAGGGAAAGCAGCGCGCGAATGCGAGCAAGAGCTTGGGTGAACCGTGAATACGAATCTTGCGTGTCAGCACGGCCCACATGAGATTCACTTCCTTACGCAAGAAGCTAAGCCAGGTCTGGCTGTCGGCTGTCAGTCGGAAGTCGGGCGTGCCGATGTGCCCGTCGGATATTTCGAGCTTTTTGTTGCGAATCACGACTGTTGCGTTCAGTTGTTCCTGGCCGTTAAAGGTGAAGTGATAAGTCGCGTTCAGGCCCTCAGATTTGCCGCGCTGGAAGGTGAAATTCAGCCCGCGAAGAAACGCGCGGATCGTTCCTTGGCCTGCAAGGCCGTTGTGAACACGCTTGGTTTTCTTGTGGGGAAAGCGGCGCGCCACGTAGTCTTCGGCGTCGGAGTCGGGCACGACGTAGACGGCTTCCACTTTGTCTTCTAGTGGCTTCACTACGTCTTTCAGAAATTCCTTGCGGTCAGTCAGAAACGGCGCGATCACTTCCTCGCCGGCGGGGCAAACGGAAAGGCAATAGGCGGCCTTGTAGTTCGCGCCGAAGGACAGGCTCCGCCACATCGAGACGGATTCGGCACCGGAAACTCTCTTCCGATAATCGAGCGCGTCCTTGCTATCCGCGACTTTTTCCACCCAATCGTTGAAGCCGCCCATGAACTCGCGGTAGTTATGCGTGTAGCAGGCGGAAAAATCGAAACTGCCGTCGCTGCCGATCGCTCCAGTAGGGCAGGCGGCGACGCAGAGCTTGCATTCGAGGCAAGGGTTGTAGTCGATCGGCCGCGAATATTCGGACACTTCCGCATCCAACAGAACCGTGCCGAGCAAAATGAAGTTGCCGAACCGCGGATGAATCACATTGCGATGAATGCCCATGCGCCCAAGCCCCGCGGCAACAGCTACTGGCTTGTGGGAAACGATCCACATTTTCGATCCCCAGCGATCCGCTTCCATGGGGAATCCAACCGCTCCGCCATTGACTGCGCGGACGCCGATTCGTTCCAGAGTCGCCACGATCTTTCGCGCGATTTCGTTGGCCTCGTCAGTTGTGTGGTGGAACTCGAGATTGGCGATGGAGCGCGCAGGAGTGCGGATGTTCTGGCGATTCATGCGAACTACGAAGCCGATGAGCGACTTTGTTTGGGGCAACAGCCAGAGCATGTCTCCCTTTTGGTCAGCGAGCTCCGCGCGGTCAATCTCGACGAAGCCCACATCGTCCGCCCCGGCTTTGAGGCAGACCTGACGAAGCCATTCATGGTCCAGTATCTGCGGCTGGGCATTCCTGTTATTTCCGGTCTCTTTCGCCTGAAATTGCCTTACCGTTGGGTGTTCCGCCAGCTGCACCATCGAAGCCTCCTCACGCCCCCTGTACATGTATATACATCTATAGAATCAAAAAATTCTATCGTTCTGCTGCCGTGGCCGTAACCTGCGCCAAAACACCTGTGAGTTGCTTCATCGTATCTTCCCCGAGCGACCTTTGCATGCGATCCTGTGCTCGCTTCCAATGCGGCAGAGAGTTCTGCAATTTCGCCCGGCCGGCGCCGGTCAGACGGATTAGCCGGAATCGCCTGTCTTCGCCTTCCTTCCCTTGAATCCAACCGCGCTTCCGCAAGAGCGCTAACATTCGCGTCAGTGTCGTCGAATCCAGTGCCAACAACTTACCCAGCTTCCCCTGCGAGATTTCGCCCGCACGATCCAGTGCCATCAGGATGGTGAATTGCGTGATTTCGATTCCGCCGGATCGAAGCTCCTGATTGTAGAGCCTGGTGACCGTTCGCGTTGCGCGCCGAAGATTGGCGCAGGTGCAAGGCAAAATCGGCAACCGAACCTGGGATTCCGTCGTTGTCGTGTCGCCGCTCATACTGTATGTATATACATATATGTAGCCATCGTGTCAAGCGCTTTCTTGCGTTCGGCGCTTTTGTCCGTTTCGCCATATCGCTGCGCTGCTGGCAGCCGTATTAGCGGCAGGCAAGAACATTTTCAGAAAAGCAGCGCTTCGCCTTGAGACAAAAGGGCACAAGGTCTTGTTCGCTAGAGTTGCTCCCGGTTCTTGTCCTGAGTCTAGTTTTCGGGGCGGTGGGCATGTTTCCCACCATCCGGACGCTGCTCATGCCCGGCTAACCATATCGAGACCGAAGCTGATCGGTACTACCCCTAAGGAAAGACCGATTGAGGCTGATGAAGGAGATATCGCAACGAATCCCACCGCAACATTAGAATGAGCTTGCGCGATTGTTCCCCGGAGCATGAGTGCGCCCAAACACAAAAATGCGACGCTCCCAACACACTGCACCAACGCAACGACTATGATTGATATCAGAGATGTCGACGGAGCTAAATTTCTCGTTTGATTGCCCATTGTCTGGATCCGGCACCGAAGGGTACAGCTTGTTTCTGATGCCTTTATAGCCGTGCCAAATTGCTGGCAGAGGGATGGCTCTCAAACAGCAGAAACGTCGCAGCGCGAAGATCCTCGAAATCCTCCACAAAGAAGCGGTTTTCCCGGTCGTGGGTCACGAGGCGAGATGCAAAGCGCGAGAGCATCTCTTCGCTCAGTATTTCGTCATTGGGCCGCGACTGCGGCGGCACGGCAGTGCTGGGATTCGGTGTACGAACGGAGGCCTTATCGCTGTCGGATTTGGAAGCTGGTACTTCAGAAGCTGGACTCATCATCGTTGCCCCCAACGTGTCGGATTTGTCAGAGATTCTACGCGGAAAGTGCCTACCGGAGTTGCGACAAGAACGACAACGCCGCGATATCGCTACAGTGTCTTCAGGAAATTCACCAAATCTTCCTTCTCCTGCTCGGTCAGATTCATTTGGAATCGAAGATTGTAGAACTCTACCACCTGCCGCAGCGTGGCTGCGGCCCCATTGTGAAAGTAAGGCGCGCGTGCGGCCAGCCCGCGCAGAATCGGCCCTTTTCCTCGGCCAATGTCCGCGCATAGCCCGGTGAGGGTCGCCTTGCCCGGATCAGACGTATAGGTAATCTCGCCGGAGTGGATGCCCTCGTTGCATACGATCTGGAATACAGGAAGATCGGGCATCGAGAGCTGGCTCACAGCCGCTTGAATTTGAGGATTCGTTTCGAAATCTGCGGACCGGCTCGTGCCGATTTCGAGGGGCACGGGAAGCGAGTGATCGCCGACATTTGGTGCGTCATGGCAGGTACTACAGGTGCCGTTGATCACCGCCTGGTTGAGCGCGTCGTTCAGTCCGCGCACGTCCGTGATGAGCAGCGGATGGGTGTTGAAGATTTCTTCGCCGCGTGCCACCGAGCGCCGATATGGGTCCCCGGAAGTCGCCCATCGCGAATAGAGAGTGAACGCGTTTCGGTTGAACACCATGCCGGTCGGATTGCCGCCCAAAGGATCATTGATTCCCGGATAGAAAAGCACTTTGCTTAGGAATTGTGGGCCCCCGCTGGCGCCTTCGCTGTTCAGCCAGCCAGCACTTGAGTCGTCGGCCTGCGCCGAATAGAGGCTTCCTTCGAACGCGACAATTTGGGACAGCTGCGCGTCCGTTGGCGCAACGGAAGCTTGTTCATGCCCGAGCGTCACATCGAGCGCCTGATGTTTCAGGTCAGTGACAAGGTTGGCGGCGAAAGTTTGCGGATTATTCAAAGGGACCAGATCCTCTCGCCCATCGAATTGCACGGCGGTTAGAAAGCCGAGGTTCGTGGCTGGCAGTGGCCGCCGGTAAACGGAAACCGTAACAACCCCGGTCGTGGGATCGCTGGCGAGCGCGCAGCCGTAAGGGTCATGCACCGCCGTAATCGTGAACTGCGGATTCGCAGGGAGAGGCAGTCCGACGCGAATCAATCCGTAGTGCCGAAGAAGGTCGAAATTCAGAGGATGGCTTGATGTTGCGGCCGGACAGGCGGCGCCATCGAACGGCGCAAAGAGCGGATCACGGCCGTTGGTGCGCTCATAAACGCTCTCTGCATTTGCAGCGCTTAGCCCAAGCCCGTTTTTCGGCACGTGACATGTGGCGCAGGTACGCCCGTTGGTTCCAAGCACCTGGAAAAATGGTCCGCTCTCATGGAGCGAACCCGCCGAGCTATCAGTCTCCAGAACGCCGGTCGGGTTCTTAAAAGGAAACAGGTTCGGAAGGACTGGAGCAGCGGCCGCTGTACTGATCGCGGCAACGACAAAGAGGATCCTGACCGCACGAAATCTCGCAGCGGGGCAAATCCGTGTTTTGATTTTTGCTGGCATAAGCCCTCCTCTCTTGCTCATGGTCCCCCCGAACCTGGTGCTGCTACGCCACGTCGCACTTGGCTAGACCAAGCGGTAGTCGAAGCCGTAGAATCGTGATTTCGGAAAAGCCTTCGCCATCAGCAGGTTGGATGCGCCCTTTCCGCAGCCGACGTCGGCGACGCGCTCCGGCATCTTTGCCGGGTTGATTCGGCCCCTCTTTCAAGCATGACTCGTATATCGCCCCTTCCGGCGGTGCGGCCCTCTATAGCAAGGGTTCCTACCCTGTACGAGCGCGAGCCGAGGCGAAGCTTGGTTCGCGCCCGCGAGCAGAGATCGATCTTCATTGGCACGGGTTTTGGTTTGGAACGAGGTAAAGGCCACCGACTGTGAATTGAGAGCCGGTTTTGAGCGGCGCTGCGTACGGCGGTATGTCGGGGTATGTCGTTGCCCATCTAATCAACGCATCTTCGCCGCCGACATTGACCACGGTGTGGATATATCCCTTTCGTTCGATGAAACCGCCGCCGGCTGAGTATTGCTTGGGCGACGAGCATGTTCCATTGGACTCGAGGTGTTGCTCGGTTACCGTGCCGCCTTGGATAGCGACGTAGCTGACCCCCATGTGGTAATGCCACGGGATTGCTGCACCTCGATGTAAGTTGAAGGTGTGAATCTGGACGATCGCCGGTGCGTCTCCGACATAGTTTCCCGTGACGGGGTCGGTGCCGAAATCGTAGGAGGCAACCTTTGCCGTCACGAGGGAAACGGTCGAAAACCACGTTTTGAGAGGTGCGGGCGAGGTGCTGGAAAATGCGACCCTGGCCGCGACGACGATCGTGCTCAATGCCGCCATGGTCACGATAAGCAGTTTCAATTTTCGCGTCATATGATTTCTCCTTGTGAGATTGACTGCGCCGGACGCTGCCGGAGCCTTGATTGCGAGGCGTCAGCCGTGAGCCTTCACCGTTGCTTCCGCCGTTGGGCACGTTCGCTATTGACGATCCAAGGCGGTTTTCCGGGATCTCGCCTCGTGAGGATTCCGGTTCTCGCCGCCTGAATCCGTCATTTAAAGTCATACCCATGAAACTTGCCGTCCGGCGTCTCGTACTTTCCGACGATCTCGCCCTGGGGAGTGATTCCGCTGGCGAAGTTAAAGATAGCCCCGGGCACATCAACTGTCGTGAACTGACCGGCTGCGAGCTTGAAGCCATGGCTTATGCCGTCGGCAGTGAAGTATTCCCCGACGATGACGCCCTCGGGATTTATGCCGACAGGCGCCGTGAAAATAGACCCGGGGAAATCAATTTGGGTGAACTTGCCGTTCATTAGTAGATAGCCATGGAACCTCCCACCGCTCCACTCAACCCCGATGATCTGCCCGGCATTGATGGCCTGAACGGAAGTAAAATAAGAACCCGGAAAATCGATCGGTGTGAAGGTCCCAGCGCTGAAAACAAAGCCGTGCGAATGCCCCGAGCCGTCGGTAAAAAAGCCGCCTACCTTGCCATCGGGGCTGATGCCGAGGGGCCCCGTAGCAATTGCGCCAGGGACATCGATTTTGCTTAGATTCCCCTGGCTCAACAGAAAGCCGTGGGCCACGCCGTAGGAGTCTTCGTATATCCCTACTACGTCGCCGCTGGGACTGATGTCGCTGAGGGTTGTGAAGATCGCTCCCGGGAAATCGATTGTGCTGAAGTTGCCGTTGCTTAGCAGGAATCCGTGCGTCGTGCCGAAGCTATCAAGGTATCCACCTACAACCTGGCCCCGCGGGTTGGCCTTGAGCCGGACATCCGCGGCGGCGGAACTCGTCGATGCCGCCCCTGGGACGTCAATTGTGACAAATTGGTCCGGGTCGTTGGTTTGCGCGCGTGCCGAAGAAGTGGCTATTGTCATCACGATTGCCAGCGCGATCGGTGTCAGGATGCGTGATTTCATGGAAACTCTCCGTAGGGGAAGCTGCCCCGCGTCTAAGGTTCGGCACGGGGCTTCATCGATTCAATACCCGGCGAATCGCGAGAATCGCACGAGAAGGTCACGAGTTAAGCGAATGATTCAAAGGCAATTTGCACAATCGGATGACGAAGGCGGAATGGTTGTGTAAACTTTCATGCACCCGGTGCTGGAGCCTGCCGACACCAATGCCAACCACGCAAAAGCCGGGCATGATCGGTTTCGGCCCGTTTGAGGCCGACCTCTATACACGCGAGCTGTGCAAGAACGGGCTGAAGCTGAAGCTTCAGGAGCAGCCTTTCCAAGTGCTTGCCATGCTGCTCGAGCGGCCAGGTGAACTGGTGACGCGCGAAGAAATCAGGGCGAAGCTCTGGCCCGAGGACACGTTTGTCGATTTCGACCACGGTCTGAATGCGGCTGTGCGCCGCTTACGCGAAGCCCTGAACGATAATGCCGGGCGTCCCAAGTTCGTGGAGACACTGCCGCGACGGGGGTACAGGTTTATTGCGCCGGTCTCGCTGATTGAGCCAGCTCAACCCGCTAAAATCACGCCCGACGTGCCTGCTGCTTCGCCTCCACGGCGTCGGGCTCTGGGCTGGTATGTGGTGGCAGCGATCTGCGTCGCGCTTGTATTCGGCGGCTTGGCCATCTATCGACCGTGGCACCATGCGGAGGAGGTTACTTACACCCAGCTAACGGATTTCACGGATTCGGCGGTGGCGCCGGCGATATCGCCGGATGGACACATGGTGGCGTTTATTCGCGGCAGCCAGGCCTTTCTCAGCTCCGACCAGATCTACGTTAAGATGCTGCCAAACGGAGAAGCCAGGCGAGTGACGAACGATGACCGACCGAAATATGGGCTGGCATTCTCGCCAGATGGGTCGGAGATTGCATATTCTGTGTTGGGGATGTCCGGGTTTTCCACGTACGAGGTATCAGTGCTGGGAGGCGAACCCCAACTGCTGCTGAAGAACGCCGCCGGGCTGGTGTGGCTGGACTCGCAGCGGCTGCTCTTTTCCGAGATTCGCTCCGGAGTCCACATGGGGGTAGTGACTGCTGCGCTGACGCGTGCAGGCCTGCGCCAGATTTATTTTCCCGCGCATGAGCGCGCGATGGCGCACTACTCATTTCCTTCTCCGGACCGCCGTTGGGCCCTGGTGGTAGAGATGAACGGGAACGGCGATTGGGCGTCCTGCAAGCTGGTTTCGCTGGATGGACAGAGCCATCCAAGATCGATTGGGCCGGTGGGTGCGTGCACTTCGGCCGGGTGGTCACCGGATGGCCGCTGGATGTATTTCACTGCATCGGTGAAAGGGCAGAGTCACATCTGGCGGCAGCATTTTCCGGAAGGAGAGCCGGAGCAAATCACCTTTGGGCCGACGGAAGAGGATGGTTTGGCGGTAGAACCAGAGGGGAAGGCGCTGATCACCTCAGTGGGTGTGAACGAGAGCGCCATCTGGCTTCATGACAAGAGCGGCGATCGGCAGCTCTCTTCAGAAGGCGAGGTAGTAAGCTGGCCTTCTTCTCCTGTGTTTAATCCGGATGCCAGCATTCTCTACTATCTTCTGCGGCGAGATGGTTCGAATGCGGAGCTGTGGCGCACGCTGGTGGACTTAGGGAAAAACGAAGCCGTGTTTCCTGGAATTAAAATGATTGACTTCGACCTTTCGCCGGATGGCAAACAGGTGGTGTATACAACCCCCGGGCCGGGTGGAACGACCCAGTTGTGGCTGGCGCCCGTGGACCGAAACTCAACCGCAACTCGACTGGATGTTTCCGGTGCGCAATTACCGCACTTTGGCCCGCGCGGGCAGATCCTCTTCCTCCACACGGAGGGAAACTCCAACTACCTGGAACAGATCAACCGGGACGGCTCGAACCGCTCCAAGGTATTCCGGTACCCTATCATGCAGTTCCAGAGCGTTTCACCGGGCCGCCGGTGGGTCATTGTCGCGCTTCCGAGGACCCAGGGACGGAGTTTTCCTGCAGCCATCATGGCAATCCCGCTGGACGGCGGGGCTCCACGCCGCATTTGCGCGAGCTACTGTATTCCAAGGTGGTCGACAGACGGGAAGTTCCTCTTCGTTCCGGTGGAGGAATCATCGCGGACCACGCCGGGGAGAAGCTTGGCGATTCCCGTTGGCCCGAGGGAGAGCCTGCCGGATCTTCCAGCGGGTGGGATTCCGCCGCTGGCAGAACCGAGCCTGGTTCAGGGAGCCAAGTTAGTGCGGCGCGCAGAGCTGGTGCCTGGCAAAGACCCCGATCACTATGCGTGGGTAAGCACCACGGTCCACCGAAACCTCTACCGGATTTCGCTTCCCTGAGTTGCTCGCGAGCGTCACCTGGCCGGGCGGAACGCCGTCGATTCCTGAATCTCAGTTTCCGACAAACCTAAAGGCAGTACAAAGTCAACGCCCGTTGCACGCGCTCCAAGTCAAAGTTGTGGATCCGTAGAATTTCGAGATAACCGAGCTTGTCCCCCAAGCACAATCTGTGGTCCGCCTGCAGCTTGTATCCATGACAGGTTCCGCAGATGCACTCGAGATTTTCTCGGCGATCCGGATTTCCTGCCCTCAGTTTTCGGATGAGCCTGGCTGGCACGATGTGATCGACATGGCGCCTCGCGCCGGTCATTTTGAAATCCACAGCGCACGACGGTATTCCGCAGTATCCATTCAGTGCTGCCCGGCGATGTCTATCCCAGCCGCCTCTGTCCGGTGCTGTTCCTGGCCATCTGCGATTCTACTCCTTCCCAGCGCACCGCCTTTTCTTGGGTCCTGAAACGCGCCTTGCAGAACACGCAGCGGCGCTATCGGTAGGTTCGGGTGCCACGGTGAATGACTCTGAAAACTTCGGTTCGTTTGTCTCCACAATAGGGACAATGCATGGAAATGGACCTCCTGTCGCTGGGTTTCTGCAACTTCGCGTAAAAAGGCGGGTTTGAGGCGACTCGTGAGCGACGACGGTTTTATGCTAAGCGCGTGAGAATCTCGAAAGCGGAAAGCGAAAGAGCCGTTGGATCTGAAGCTACTTGGGGCGAAACTGGGGCAGATGGTGCGCCCGGAGGTATTCGAACCCCCGACCCTCTGCTTAGAAGTCGAGCAACCAACTTTACCAAATCTTGCCGGAGCTTGCGCCAAGCGAGGGAGATCAGAAACTCGCGGCAAATCCAGGCAAGCCGCTTTCTCCTACTTTTTCCGCGTTTTGTTAGCAATTTGCCGGGTTTTTCCGCAATTGCTATGACAGTTTTATGACAGCGCGTGGGCTTGCGGTAAGAACACGCCCCGTCACTGTATCTGAAGTAAGGCTGGGTCGAACGGAAAAGAGAAGGCGGCTGCGAAAACCCAATAAGGCCCAGATTCAGCCCAACAGCCTTTCAGAGGACGACACGGCCTGCCGGCTTGGAATTAGTTTTCACCTAACCAGCGGCTCGGTCATTCACAACTGAGTATTTGCTTCCTGCACGCGGACAACCAGGGCTGCACGTGCCCACGGGAACTTGGCTTTGACGGCGTCAAAGTGAGCACCTGAAGTCTGGAACTCGGCCGCACCGGCGATGTCGCATCCTTGGCCCGGCGTCCCGCGACTTCCTAAGACCTGACGCGTCCCGCACAGCAGGATCACGCGATTGTCGTGCTTAAGATTAGTCTCCGTCTTATGCATGCGGCCTACCGGAATGATCAGCGTGTCGTCCCCAAAACCCAGCATCCGCACATAGTCGCCCCACGTTCCAACGACATGCGGCCCATCTGGCCCGGCCGTTGTTATCGCAATCCATTCCGTCTTTTCGATTACCTTCTTGCAGACTTCATCCAGTTTAGCCATTGGCCTCGGTGGTCACCTCAAAACCGGCCATACGTGGTCACTTCAAAACCGGCCATGTGGAGATAGCCCGGAACGTGTTTCAGTTGAGCCGGGAGCGGGGGCAAGGGCGCCCGCGCAGCGGGCGTTCATCGCTAGACCCTTGACGCCGCGGACGGCTCATCCACCATTGGATCTGACGAAGCGCAGCTTCGTCTAGCTGGCCAGTTTTTCTCTTTTTGTGCTTGCCCCTCGTCTCCCGCGGAAAATTTCGCGTCAGGATGACCGAGGAGCAGCGATTCGCGACTCGGTTGCCTTACGGCATCCCCGGTTTTGCGTCTCCTCCAGCGCATTTATACCTGTTTCTCCGGATCGGGCAAGTCGGTTTTTGTTCTCCAGCTCCGCGGTCCACACTTGAGAACATGGCCGTGGTGCAGGAGTCGATCGAGCATGGCGGTGACGGCGGCGCTGTCGCCGAGCATTTTGCCGAGTCCTCCACCGGTCGGTTCGAGGTCACTAGAGTGCTGGCCCGTTCGTAGCGCCTCATCACGATCTCCAGCAGCTCTTCCGCTGCGCTGGAGGTTAATTTTCGCATTCCCAGATCGTCGATGATCAGCAGGGGCACGGTAGCCAGCAGCTCCATGTGCTCTTTGCGGGTGCCATCGAGGGTAGCATCGGCGATCTCTTCGAGCAGGATATGCGCCTCCCGGTAAATCACCCGATAGCCTTGGGTGATGACCGCTTGCCCAATGGACTGGGCCAAGTGACTTTTCCCTGTGCCGGGCGGGCCTAAAAAGAGGGCGTCTTCACGGCGCTCCACGAATCGGGCTGTGGCCAGATCGAACACCAAGCTGCGATTCATCTTCTTGTTGAAGTTGAAATCGAAGTTGTCGAGAGTCTTCTGCGGATCGCGAAACTCTGCCTGCTTGCGCCGCCGTTCCAGCGCGTGTCTCGAGCACGGCAGCGATGCCTCCCAGCCGCAGTTGTCGTAACGCACGATTCAGTTCAATGCAGGGGAAGCAGGAAGGGTTTTTCTTCAGCGAACATGGCGGCGACCTGTCGTTTGGTCGTGCCGTGGATGCGCGTGTCGGCCCAGCGCTCTTCCCAACGATCCAGATAGGCCTGTGCTTCTCCCAGGCTCTCGAAACGCATTCCCTTGAGCGGGGTTTTCTGCGTATGCCCGATGCCCGATTCGACTTTTCCTTTTCGATCGGGGTCTTGGATCCGGCAAGGCAGTGCGGTTACGCCATAGTGCGCGAGCACATCTTGAAACAGAGGGTTGACGGTGGGATCGTAGATGTCGGGAACCAGCACGCCTTCCTTCAGATTGTCGAGGACGATGACTCGGACGCACCCACCGCACGCTTCCAACTTGCCCTACATGCTATAGCTTAAGTGCACTTCGCGAAGATCCAAGCGAAGCCAGGACGGTCGTAGGGCAGTCTATGGCGTTTG
>Ga0208140_1000162_pt1 | contig 12236 bp, 9 predicted proteins | sample SF_Rice_5C_0N_40_FD_185616 | JGI IMG/M metagenome (GOLD analysis project Ga0208140, IMG submission 185616) | Rice paddy soil microbial communities from Twitchell Island, California, USA - SF_Rice_5C_0N_404 (SPAdes) (version 2) | ecosystem: Environmental > Terrestrial > Soil > Paddy field/soil ... | reverse complement strand
ATAGCGACCCGCAGCGCCTTGCCACTCCCGCCGTTCCGCGGTCCCGCACTTGTTAAATTGATTGTTTCGTTTCGCGCCGTCGATCTCATTTTGCGCAAGCGCCTCTAGCGCCCAAGTACGGCCCGATACACTTCGACGTGCTTCCGCGCGCATTCTTCCCACGTGAACTTCGCCGCCTGTCGCAATCCCTTTTCTCTCATTTCGTTCTGCAGCGACGGCGAGTCAATTACCCGCTCGATCGCAGCAGCCATCTCCTCAACGTTGTACGGATCGAAATACATCGCCGCATCTCCCCCAACTTCCGGTAGTGACGCCGCCCGCGAACACACCACCGGGAGTCCATGAGCCATAGCCTCGATCACCGGTAACCCGAAGCCTTCGTACAGCGATGGGTACACGAACACGGCCACAGATTCGTACAGGTTGACCAGCTCCGTCTGACTGATATATCCACGGATGTCGATGCAAGACGCCGCTGGGTTTTGCTCCATCGCCGTGCGAATTGTTTCCCAACCGTATCCTGGCTGCCCCGCCAGCACGAGCCGATGCCGCATCGCGCGACGGGAATGGAGAATACCGAAAGCTTCAATCAGTCTTGTGATGTTCTTTCGATTTTCCAGCGTTCCGACGAAAAGCAAACGCGGCGGATCCTCTGTGGCGCGACAAGCAACGTCGGCCTTGTCGGCCCCCAGGGGTATCGCAAACACCCGCTCCGGATTGATTTGGAATCTCTCGATGATCTCCGCGCGACTAAAGTTTGACACAGTAATCACAGCCGGATTGCGCCGCGCTGCAAGAGAAATCAGCGCTTTCTTATACGCTCGCTTCGCCCACGGAAAAAACGCGGGGTCAGCAAATGGCGAAAGGTCATGTAGCGTGTTAATTGTTTCCCGTTGGTACATCAGCGGACCCCCAAAATCGGTCCCGTGCAGCAGTTCCGCGTTTACTCTTCGCGCCGCATTCGGCAGCACAGCCTGTTCCCAAAAAATCCTCGGAATTCCACGTTCTCGTGGAAACACCCTTGCGTTTTCCCGGGCAAAGGTCTGCTCGAAACGAGGATCCGTACCAAGGAAAATCCATTCCTCCTCCGGCGCCACCACTGGTAAGTGCTTTGCAAGCTGGAACGCGTAATTCCCGATGCCCGCAAGGTTGCCGCACGCTGTCGAGATGTTCAGCCCGACTCGCATTCGCGACTCTGGAGACTACCTCGGGGTACAAAAGAAGCTCGTTTCAGCTGTACCGATTTGATAACCACCGGCTTACACGGACTCGCCGCAAGGTATAGCCAGATGATGACGGCGAACTGGCCGATTACGATCGCAAACATTCCTGTCGCCAACCATGTTGAGAAGAAGGCTGCGAGGGCGACCCTGACTTCACTTGGTATGCGAACCGTCTCATGCACTAGATATAACCAGATACGCCACATCAGATATAGCCAAAGCACTAATCCAACGAAGCCGACCTCTGTTGCGACTCCAAGATATGTGTTATCGATCACCACGTTCCGTGAAAATTGGAAACGCGCGTTCTGTATTACTCCGGTGCCGAACAGAAACCGCTCAAAACTTCCCGCCGTCCAGGCGTGGAGGTACCTCGACCACTGGAGTTGCCTTCCGACGAGACTTTCAACGTCGTTCAGTGAACCCGATTGGTTGCCGACCAAATGCCCTGCGTACACCACGATGAGTGCAGCACAAATGCCGTATGCTATCGGCAACCACTTGATGCCGCTTCCTTCCCTCCCCGAACGGCAGGCCAGCCATATCAACAATACCGATACACAGCCGAGCAAGAATTCGAGATAGATCATGCGTGTCAGCGTGCAGTACGCCGCCACTCCCGCGAATACGAATGCGCCAGCCCACGCACCGCGACGACCACCCCGAGTGAAAAGAACCTGACTTAAGCTGATGCAACCCACAAGCGACGCAAATACCCCGAATTCCCATGCGTCGGCAAACAAAGAAAAAGCCCTCATCTCGCCGAAAAATGTAAAACTCGTAGCCGTGTAGCCATAGGCCCCATCGCCCACCATTACGGGAAGCAGAGGCAACCCCGCAACGTGTTGCGCAATTCCGAGCACGCCCAAGGGAAGAAAAATCCAGAAAGTCGCCTTTGCGAGCGCGCCCTCCCGAAGCGTTCGCCCAGTCAGCGAGAACACCCCTATGGCTGCCAGGAAGAAATAGTAAGCGTCGTACCCAAAAAGAACGTATTCCAGCGAGTACGGAGGCCAAAAAAATAAAAGTATCAGGGCGTCTACTGCAAGATAGGAGACGAACAGAAAATATGCAGCGCGCAATCGCCACGGAACGTTTAGCTGCCGTCCGTACAGCGAGCACGTCAACAGCAAGCTTAGGAAAACGAATTTCACCGCGATATTCGGGATGACTACTTTCCCGCCCAGAATTGCTGCTTGCGCTTGTGGCAGCATTCCGTCAACCGACATGAAGATCCAGGAAGCAAACGCTAGCCATCCAAGTCTTACGAGCATTTTCCGGCGAGGTGAAGAAGCTTTCCAAACACGTTTGTTGGAAGGTGTTGCTTCCATAACTCAGATCTCGGAGGAGTTGCGTCCGTGCAAACTGGCAAAGCGCCCCGGCCACACCGCCGGGATGGTTTTCCATCTGCCTAGAATGATTCTCTTCAGCATGGAAAACCCTATGCCTACCCACAGCGATAATGATGGGAATTTCGCATGTTTTCGGAAGAATCGACGTGCGGATTCCGTGAAATACGCATCCGAAAGATGTCCCCGCCCAACAAATGTTGCAGAGCCTTTGTGGTACACCACTGAATCGGAAGCTGTGGCTATCCCCCAGCCCGCCCCACGCATCCTGTAGCAATAATCGGAATCTTCCCAATACATGAAGAAGCCCTCATCAAGAAGCCCAACAGAAGCGAGGGCGTGCCGCGGAATCAGCATGCTGGCTCCGGTGATGAATTCCAGAGCGCGGTCACTGACTCTCCTTGTGAAGTGTCGTGACCTCCCAATCCAAAAATTGACGTATCCTCCCCCCCAAGCTTGCAGCTTGGACGGCTTATCCATGCAGTAGATCACTGACCCGACCACACCGACCGCCGATTCCTGCTTGGCGCGATTGACCATCGCTCCCAGAGCGTTCTTGGCGACTGTCGTATCGGTATTGAGTAACCATACGTATTCCGCTCCATCCTCCATAGCTTGGCGAATGCCCACGTTGCAGCCTCCCGCAAAACCGAGGTTGCGTCCGTTCTCAATGAAGATTCCTGTGGGATACACCTCCCGGATCCGCTGCACCGAATCGTCCGAAGAGCCGTTGTCGACGATCACGGCCCGCCAGTTGGCATAACTCATTCCTTGCAGCGAATTCAGACATCCAACGGTGTCCCTCCAGTTGTTCCAAACCAAAAGCACGATGTAGACGAGCGACTCCTCACTGCAACAATGGCCTCCGCCACCCGATTCCCGAGTACCAAACTCAGGCATCATCCTCATGCACCCACGCGTTCCGCAGCCTCCCGCTTCATCGACGCAAGCCAATCGCGCCCCGGGGAAAGCAAACCTGCACACAGGTGCGTCGCCATTGCCGGGATGGGGACCCAAAGCTTCGCGGTGAGCCCAAAGAGTATCTGCGGCCAGCAATACATCCAGGCCTTCACCGGCTCTCGCCAATACCGCTCATCTCCCGCTATACACCGTAGGGCGGTGATGGGATCAAATACTCGACGCTTCGTTACGCTCAACCACAGCGCACAGTCACCGTTTCCCCTCGTGTAGGACCGAAATACTCGCTCATAAGCGGCTAGAGTGCGTTTTCGCGTCAAGACGGTCAAGCAGGTCGAAGAAGCAGTACGCCAATGATGCCCTTCGAATACGGAAATCCACTTTCGCTCCCGATGCAAGTCCAACGTATAGCAGTCGGGATGGTCGTAGGGCGACACGAAGCTGGCCTGGTCCGCACTGCGCAGGAAACCCAGCATGCGAACGAAGGAATTTTCTTCATACAGGTAATCGTCCTCGGCCAAATAAACAAAATCGGAATCATCCTGACTCAGCAGGATGTCTAGCTGTTTGCCAAACGTCGCACGGTTCCCAGCCCCTTCAAGAGGTACGAGCACGAGATCCTTATCAGCGAGGTGGCGCTGAAAGAGCGAGTAGTACTCCCCCGGACAGCCGTCCAGAATCACCCATATCTTCGCGCGCACATCCCCCAGTGCGCGCCGAAACGTCCGCAGGCAAATCTCAGCTTGCACAAGCTTATTCGTGCCAAACGGCAGACTTTGCGCCGGTTTTGAGACATTTGGGCAGATGCGATAGGCGACCGCCAACTCGTATCGCGACCGGCCCAGTCTTGGTGCTGAGCCATGGGCTTCCCGGCGGCTACCTCTCTTCATCACAACAGGTCCTTCGTGGAGAGTTCCGCTTCAAAAAGCATCTGGTACGCGAACATCCCGGGGAAAATATCTGCGAATACCTGCCACAACGGTCGGAAGCGACTGCTCATCCGCCCCCCGATGGCGTGGTGAACCCGACAAACCCGATAGCCCGCCTGGTGAAAAAGGTCGCTTGCACTCTTCCATGTGAAAAATCGCAGGTGTGTCGCGTCCAGCGTCCCCCACTCGCGATAGTCAAAACGACCGCAGAGCACTTCGAGCCGGGTTTGCCAGTGAACAACGTTCGGCAGCGAAACAATTAGGCGTCCACGATCGCTCAATAATGGCCGCACCCTTCGCAATACCGCGCGCGGATCAGCTAAATGCTCCAGTACATCACCAATGAGCACAACATCGAAGCTGCTTTGTGACAGTCCCGCTAGCCAAGCGGTGCCGTCCAGGTCAGCCGCAATCACTCGCTCGCAAAACCGCTCTGCAAGATTTGCCGCGCCTGTGTCGAGCTCTACGCCGACGATCTGGCAGTTCGCCTCCTTAAGGTGTCGTGAGAAAAATCCGGTCGAGCAGCCCAACTCCAGGACGCGTTTATCGCTCCCAATCCAATCGAGCAAAATCCGATTCCGATCGTAGCGGTCGCGATCAATTCGCCCCTCATACCGGCAGCTTGATAATGTGTCGAGCGTCCACATGGGTTTACTGAGGCAAGCCGGACCTCAAAGTGGGCACCGCGCCTAACCCCGGAGCGATTGATCTCAAACTCACGAGGAAAAAACTCTTATCTCGATCATTCAAGGCAACCCGCCAGCAAACCAACAAATAGATCGCCGCCAGAAAAACTGTTAGACCCGCTCGCGTTATCCCGCTACCTTCCAGCGACACCAGAAAAACGGCCCCAGTGAAAGCACTCAGAAGCACGGCACTTCGGCCTATGCGCTCTCTAGCCAGCGAGCGGAAAGAGGTCAGCCGCAATCGGAAACACGCGCTGAACAGCAGAATGGAATCGAGCGCTACGCGGATGGCACAGGCCAGCGCCGCACCCAGGATGCCCAAACGAGCAACCAAAAACCAAATCGCTCCTAAATAAACTGGCAGTTCAACCACGTGAAAAATTGCGGTCAGGTCGGGCCTGTCCACGCCCTGCAAAAGGGCCGATGGGAAAAAACCCAGTCCGTTCACGAATACCGCGAACGCCAAGACCGCAAGAGCGGCGGCGCTTCGCTGGGCGAAATCGCTGCCCAACCACAGCCTCAAAATGTCCGATGAAAATGCGGCGATCACGGCAGCGCATGGACCCAGAACAAGAAAAACGAACTTCAGAGCTCGAGCAAAGAGCTCTCCGCCCTTCTCCCTTTCGCCACGAGCATCCAGCGTGCTAAAAGCAGGAAATAGCGTGGCCGAAAGACTAGAGGGCAGAATTAATAGCCGGTTGACCATGTCCGCCGGCGCCGCATAGTACGCAACCGCCGAAACCGATACCATCGCACCGAGCACAAAACGATCGACATACACCAGTATGGGGCCGGCCAAGTTCGAGACCGTGATCCAACTGCCGAAGCTCGCTAGCCTCCTCACAAACGCTCTGTGGAATGAGAAGAAACTACGCGCCGGACAGACTAACTTCAGGCATAGTAAGAAATAAGCCAGCATTGCTCCAGACCTGACCAGTGCCATCGCCAACACAACGCCTCGAAGCCGAATCCCTAGTGGCAATAACGCTAACGGGCACAGGAACATGAGTGCGTTGGTTGGGATCCTCACGTAGGTGATCAAGTCGAACCGCTGTAACGCCTCAAGCGTGCCACGAAGCGAACCAGAGGCCAGCACAATCGGGACACAGCCCGCCAGGATATAGAAACTGCTTTCGGCTTCTGGCAACACCGTCAGAGGTATTCGCAAAACACGCGTGGCGAGAAAGGGCACGCAAAGCGCAACAATTACGCCCGCAGCCAGCCCGAGGCAAACCTGCAGAGTAAGCGTCGTTCCGATTAGGGGCGAAACATCATCAGTCTCTCCTTTTCCGAGTGCCTCGGAAACAAGTTTCGTCGCCGCGCGGGAAAGCCCGAGGTCGAACATGCTGAAATATCCGAGTAGCACCCATGCAAGCGACAGAACACCGAAGGAGTTGGTTCCCAGCCCCCGAATTATGAATGGAAGGCTGAACAGCCCGACAACGATCGAAACTATCTCTGGCAAGAAGCTTAGCGCCGCGTTGCGAGCGATCATGCGACCCTGGATCGTGACGCTGGGCGACTTCTCGGGCGATGTAATCTTTTTGACCCTACTCATTTGCGTGAAAGTAGAAGGAAACTACTTGGAGTTTCAAAGACGAGAATCATTCTGACAGCGCAGCGCCTCAGGGACCGATTGCTCGGTACACCTGCCGAGGTATTTGTGGCGTAAGTCCATTCTCATCAACAAAAGCGCCAGCGCCCGGCACGTTTTCCGCCTCATCGTTTTCGCCTTTTCTTCGCTTTTCTTACTTTCGGCGGGCTAAGACTGGCTCGGCGACCGGAGTATCATGTTTGGCCGCTCCGTTCCCGTTCACCCGGATTTCGGCGAAGTGCGCGAGGGCCTTCTCGGCGTCGCGGTTGAATTGCCGGACGGTTTCCCGCGTGTACTTGTGGTCGATCATCTTGGGCAGAAACTGCGGCGGCACGGTGACGATGTGGCTTCCCGCCAGCGCGGCGTTCTGAATATCGACGGCGCCGCGCATGCTGCCCACGATGATTTCCGCGCGGCAGCCCCATTCGTCCAGCCAGTGCCGCACGTTGCGGATCACCGCTACAGCATCGCCACCCTCGTCGGCGATGCGTCCGGCGAAGATACTCACAAACGTCGCGCCCGCCTTGGCCGCCAGCATGGCCTGATTGAACGCCAGAATCGCCGTAGCGTTGACGCGAATCCCTTCCTTATTGAGCGTGTGTATTGCACCCAAGGACGATTCGCCGAATTCGTTCACCACAGGAATCTTGACCACCACGTTCGCGCCCCACGAAGCGAACTGCCGCCCCTGCCGAATCATTTCAGCATGGTCGTTCGTGGTCACCTCGATGCTTACGGGTCGCTCGCCCATGAGCGCGCACACCCGCCGCGTGCTCTCTTCCATGTCATAGGCGCCATCTTTCAGCATGATGCTGGGATTTGTGGTGACGCCATCCACCACGCCTTGCGCATCCCATTTTTTAATTTCCTTTACTTCGGATGAATCTATAAAGATTTTCACTCGTAATCTCCTAAGACTTACACACACGCGCTACTCCACCCAAACTGCAACGAGCCCTTTGAAAGAAGAGGCTCCATATTCGCCTGAACTATGTCGTAACTCAAAGTCAAAACGCGCGACCCGTTCCTAATCCGTTAATCCCACATCTAATGCCTTCCAAGTCTTCTGGTTACGCGATCACGGGTTCCAGGGCCGACGCGTCCACGTCCACCGCTACCGACCGCTGGATCAGGTCCAGCGACAACACCACCCGCCAGTTTCCCTTCCAGCGCAGCAGGATTCCCTCGAGCCCAGCCAGTGGCCCCTTCTTCAGGCGTACTCGCCGGCCAACATTCAGGTAAGGATGCGGCTCTGCACGCACCCCTCCGGCGAGGCCTGCTCGCAGAGCATCGATCTCCTCCTGTGGCAGCGGCGTGGGCATTCCGCCGAATCCCACCAGCCTCGCCACGCCCGGAATCTGCAGCACTTGCAAGCGATTGCGCAGTTCCATACGCACGAAGACGTATCCCGGGAACAACGGCAGTTGCAGGGTGACACGCCGGTCTTTCCACCGTCGCACCGATGAGTACGAAGGCAAGAAGTGCTCGATGGCGCGTGCGTCGAGTTGTCCGGCGACGCGCTTCTCATGGTTCGCGCTGGTGTACGCGGCGTACCAGCGCGGCTGGCAAAACTCCGCAGGCAAGCTCGGCCACACTGCCGCATCGAGCCCTGCCAACTGACCACCCGTGCCCCGAACCGTCACGATGGAATTCGCGCTCGTTGGGTTCTCTCTTGCCGAAACTGCGTCCACAGCTTCGCCCCGTCACTTACAGGGCTTTTGTGACCTAACCCCTCAAATTGCCGCTGCTTATGGCCTAACTCCCGGAAAAAAACCGCTCGCGGGTCTACAATTCCTTTGCGCTTGTACCCGGCACACGGGCGCCGTTGTCGTCGAACGCGTCGCGTTTCGGACCGTCCTCAACAGAGGGCGCTACAGCCGCACTCGCGTGGCCGTTTCGAGCCGCCCACGGCAAACTTGCGCGGACGTCGCTCCACACGCGAGTGGCAAACACCTTGCGCACGTCAGCGGGATTTGTCGCTTCCCACGCCTCACACGCCAAAATCCAGGTGATTCCCGCCGCAAAAGCCAGCAGCATGCCGAGAAACATGATGAGCAAGTGCGGCGGAAACGATTTCTTCTCCGGCAGATTCGGGGGATCGAGCACCTTCACGCTGGGCGTCTCTTTGGCTTCTTCCACTTTGGCCGCCTCGTACTGCTGCGTCAGAGTTTCAAACACAGCAGTCTCTACTTTCATGCGCCGGTACAGATCCGCATAGGTCACGCCGAGAACAGGGAGTTGCCGGATCGTCGGATACGGCATCCCTTGGTCCTGGTTCGCTGCCGTTGCGTTCGAAGCAGGCTTTCCACCAAGATTTCGCAGCTGGGTCTTTAATTCGTCGACGCGAGCCTGCGCTTCGCGCACGCGCACGTTGTTGTTTGTGAAAATCTGGCGCAAGCCCTCGAGCTCCGTTTGAGCGGCGATCAGCTGGCCTTCCAGCGTCGCTCCCGCCGTAATCATGGCCTTGCCTTGTTCCTCGATATTGATGGCGGTGTTCTTGCTGGCAAACTGGCTGAACTCTTTTTCCGCCGATTCCAAATCCTTCTGCACCTGCGCCAGCCGGCCTTGGAGGAAAACACGCTCTCGATGCGCCGACGATGTGTTCAGCTCGATCACGACGTTATTCAGCGCAGTAATATATTCTTCCGCCATCTGCTGCGCGCGCTGCGGTGACCGATCGATCACCGAGATCGTAATGATCCCGCTCTTTCGATCTTGCGAGAAATCGGTTTTCGCAGCCAAAATCTTCCGAGCTGCCTCCCAATGCTGAACGCCATAGACTTTGCGCAAATCGAACTTCGTGATGACGTCGTCCTGCACTGTGCGGCTCTGAAGAATGCCGATAAAGAGATCGCCAGTCGTCTTCAGGCCGAGCAACTCACCCCCTAACGAACCGAGCGATCCTGCTTTGCTGGCCAGCGCGGCCATCATGGCCATTCCGTTTCCCGGGCCCTGATCCGGTGGCATCAATCGCGCGGTGGACGTAAAGCGCTTGGGGATCAAAAACGCGATCAGCGTCGCTGCCAGCAAGCCCACGCCAGCGGTGCGCGCAATGAACTTGCGGCGGGACCAGAGCAGGCCGAGCCTCTGGATTGAGCGCTCGCGAGCGGCGCGTAGATCTTCTTCGTCCAGAAGAGGCTCCGCCAGATCGAGTTCTTCTTCGTGCCGGCGTTCGGCTTTCGCTAGGTCTTTGCCCATTGCGTTCTGCTTATATCAATTATCAATCAAACTTGGCACTATCGCTCTAGTTAGCTGTGTCGCTTCTTATACCCCGCAGAAGGTTCGGCCAGAACGTAACTTGAATCGAAGTCGTCAAATCCGTCTGCGGAGTTGGAGCCAGCACCGGGAAGTTCCACTTCTCGTACTGAAATGCTCCGGTCACGCTGAACATCGAGCGCGCCCAAATATCCGCGCGCACGCCCGCATCCGTCAGCGTTCCGCCGGATGGAACAAACTCTCGGCTCACCTTCTGGTGCCGGAAATTGAACTGCAATTTCGTCCTCGGCGTGAACCAATAGGTGGCCCAGCCCTGAGCGCCCTGCCCTTGGCGACCGATCCAGCTTCCGATCAGATTCCCATCGTTCGTAAAACCAGAAAGGTAGGTATTCTCGTAGTAAAAGAATCCGTGCTGCAGCACCGGATTGGAATTTGGGTTGTCGGTGAACACTCCCTCGACCCGCAAATCTAGTTTGGGGACTTTCGGGAAATGTGAAAAGTAAAGTCCCGAGTTAAAAGCAGACTTGTCCATCGAGCCCCAAATCGGATTGGGCTCATCATGAGTAAAGCCATCGGCATAAAGCGTCACCCAATCCCGCATTCCGGGCACACGATAGCGAAAGTCGAACCCACCCTGACGAGCCCCCGTGTGAAGTGGCGACCCTACTGTTGCGCCATATTTTAACGGGAAGAATACTTGCAAGTACTTGTGTAACGTAAAGGGCATTCCCTGGCCCGAGAAAAGGATCGTCATGGAGAAACCGAGTTCGAGATTGGGCGAAGGCTGAACACTGAACTTCTCCCCCTCAATGAATGGCTCATCCGCTAGCGGCTGCGACCAGGAGCCTGCGTATCCCATGGCTGTGTTGTACATCCAGTGATAACCGCCGATGCGCCCCAGAAGGTATTGCGCGCGGATAGGGCCGAGGCGGCCCAAGAAGCTCGGTAGCGTAAACGGCGTGGTCCGGTTGATCTGCAGCATTTCGATCGGCTCGGCATTGTTGCTGAACAGCATGGAGCCGCCTTCATCCGGCCCCCACCACTGCTCCTGCTTGCCGAAGGTGATCTGCCAGCCATGCAACTGCATACCCACATACCCGTCCAAGAGATCAAACTGGCCGACCGCCGGCGTTGGCATGGCGGAAGGGACCGTCGGTATTCTCTCTTCCTGCTGCATGGCCTGCAGTGCTGTTGCCGGTAGCGCTGGCGAAGACGGTGCCTGCTGATACTCGCCGCGCACGTAGCCTACAAAGGGCCCGTCGGTCACCCACGCGGACGCACCCGAGACGGTATTCAGTCCTTCGGCATAAGGGCGCCCGTAATCGTTCGTAATGGTTTGCCCGAAATCATATCCATCGCGCAGCGGCTGGCCTGAAATGTTGGTCACGCGCGTGTAGACGGACTCGAGCTGAACATTCCGGTTGTCACCGCCACCGAGAAGGCCGATCTCCTTCGAAAACTCCTTGGCCAGAGAGTTGTAGAGCTGCGCCGGCTCGCTGGGACCGTCTTGATCTTCGCTCAACTGGTCCCCCGCTTCTTCGACCAGCCGCGCGCATTCCATGCGTGTCCAGGGACGCATGCCCTCCGCGTCGGTGTTGACGTAGCCAAGCGCCGCAAGCCGGGTCAGCGCGGGATACACCCAACTGTCCAGCGGAACATAGGGGGAGCCCATGAACTTCGGAGACCAGTGTGAAGGCCACTCCGGGTGGATGCCGGGCCGAGCCCACGGCGCGCCGAGGAAGTCAGGATTGTGATGCTCCTTGTAGACATAGTGCGCGACCAAGAACCCAAGCGCGCTGCCCACCAGCACATCAGAGGGAAAGTGTTGCTGGCCGTTGATTCGCGACACGCTGATGGCCGTGGCCAGCCCATAGGCCGCTATCTTGGGAAGCGGCCCCGGATATTCATGCGCGATTACGCCCGCAATGGACCAAGCCGCCGCGGCGTGCTCGGAAGGAAAGGAATCGCCTCCATGCCAGAACGAGCCGTTGGCGTTGTCTACGTAGGGCCGCTCGCGTCGCGTCATGTACTTCACCGCTTCGGCGGCCGCAAAGCTATCGATGGCCGCTTCGCCGGCCAGGAAACCCGTTTCGCGGGCGTGCTCATCGTGCTTGGCCAAACCCAACAGATAGAGCCCGGCTCCCGCGCCCGCCATGGCTACGATCCCGTAGTTCGAGAATTGCTTGTAGCGGTTAATTGTGTTCGGGTTCGTGTTGATGTGCCGGCTGACGTCCGAGTCGGTCGCAAACAGACCGGCCGCCAACCCGCCGACTGGCACGAGCCAGGTTGCATCGGAAAAATGAAGGTGGAACGGGCTTGTCCAA
>Ga0208140_1000158_pt1 | contig 12582 bp, 9 predicted proteins | sample SF_Rice_5C_0N_40_FD_185616 | JGI IMG/M metagenome (GOLD analysis project Ga0208140, IMG submission 185616) | Rice paddy soil microbial communities from Twitchell Island, California, USA - SF_Rice_5C_0N_404 (SPAdes) (version 2) | ecosystem: Environmental > Terrestrial > Soil > Paddy field/soil ... | reverse complement strand
CTCCATTTCGGCGATCAGCGCATCTCGCTCGAAGAATTGCTGATTCGACATGCGCTCGCTCTTGGCGGCTGCGACGTCGAGCGCGAGCCCGACGCTTCCGCCGTGATGATGATTCCCGTTCCGCGCAGCGGCATCTTCGAAGGTGTGGACGGCCTCGAGGACGCCGAGAAAATTGCGGGCATCGGCGAAATTCGCATTACCGCGCGCCTCCACGACTACGTGGCCGCCTGGCCCGAAGGCTCCAGCTATCTCGGTTTCATCTTCGCGCGCGCAAAAACGCCCGCAGAAGCGGAGAACGCCCTGCGCGCCGCCCACGCGAAGCTGCAATTCAAATTCGCTCCACGCCTGCCCGTCGAGCATCCCGCCACGCGCAAAATCCGCGCCTAGCCCGAATCGCGTCCTAGTCTGCTGCGCTGGCGGCCACCTTTTGGCTGGTCGCCCGCGCCGACTGCACCAGCTCGAGCCCTTCCACCAAATCGCGCACCAGGTCTTCCGCGTTTTCGCAGCCGGGCGACAACCGAATCAGCGTGTCCGACAGCCCCAGCTCCGCCCGCGCTTCGGCGGGAATCGACGCGTGCGTCATCGTGGCTGGATGGCACACCAATGCCTTCACTCCGCCCAAACTTTCTCCCAGCGTGAAATATTTTCGCGATGAAACCAGCGCGACCACTTCCTCCATCGTTCCATCCAGCTCGAACGAAACCATCCCGCCGAAACCGCTCATCTGCCGCCGCGCGATTTCGTGCCCCGGATGATCCGGCAGGCCGGGGAAGTAGACGCGCCGCACCAGCGGATGTCCCTTCAACGCGTTCGCGATGGCCGCCGCGTTTTCCGCGTGCCGCTCCATGCGCAGCTCCATCGTCTTCAGGCCGCGCAGCGTCAGCCAACAATCGAACGGCGACGGCACGCCGCCCGTGGCGTTCTGCAGGAACTTGATGGGCTCGAACACGGCCGCTTCCTTCGCCAGCACCGCGCCCTGTATCGTGTCCGAATGCCCGGCCAGGTATTTCGTCACGCTGTGCACCACGATGTCCGCGCCCAGCTGGAATGGCTGCTGGAAGTAGGGCGTGGCGAAGGTGTTGTCCACCACCACCAGCGCGCCGCGCTCGTGCGCCAGCCGGCTCACCGCCTCAATGTCCGTGATCAGCAGCCGCGGGTTGGTCGGGCTCTCGATCCACACCAGCTTCGTGCGCGACGATATGGCCGCGTCGAGCGCCCGTTCGTCCGCCGTGTCGATCTGCCGGATCACCACGCCGATCGGCAGAAATACCTTGTTCAGGATTCGATACGTCCCGCCGTAGACGTCCAGCGGGATCACGATCTCGTCGCCCGGGCGCAGATACGCCTGCAGCACCGCATTCTCCGCGGCCAGTCCCGACGCAAACGCCGCCGCGTAACTTACCCCTTCGAGCTCGGCCAGTACGGTTTCCAGGCGCTGCCGGGTAGGATTATTTGTGCGCGAATAGGAAAAGCCTTTATCGTGCGCCGGCGCGTCCTGCTCGTAGGTGGAAGTCTGGAAAATCGGCGCGATCAGTGCGCCCGTTTCCGGTTCCGAAGGTTGTCCCGCGTGAATCGTCTTGGTTGCGAACTTCATCTGCTTGCTCCTTTCACTTGAAAATCAAAACCGCATTTCGAATTTCGATCCTCTACGGCGCGACGGCCAAATCCGCCACCGAATCCGTCCACGTGCTCCCCGGAATCGTCCCCGCAATGCGGCTGACCGTGGCCTTCTCGTTCAAGCTGCGCACCACCAGCGGCAAATCCCAGCGCGCCGCCGCTTCGAGCGCCGCCCGCTGCACCAGGTCGCAGCCGTTGTCCGCCAATGCTAGCGCGTGCTCGAACGTGAGGAAGGGAACTGGAAGCGCGCTGCGGTCGCGATGCGGATCCGTGGTGAAGTATCCGGGAACGTCCTTGATCAGCTCGCAGCGATTGGCGCGCAGTCCCGCCGCCAGCAGCACCGCGGTCAGGTCCGAGCCGCCGCGCCCCAAGGAAACCACCGCTTGCGCCGCATCCGTCGCCAGGAAGCCCGGCACGACGGCCACCGCGCACTCGCCCAGCAGTTCGCCCAGGCGCTTGGCGTCGAAGCGCACGCCGCCCGCGCCAGTCGCGCCGTTGTGCGGGGCAATCAATCCGGTCTGATGAATGTTCACGCCGACCGCGTGCACGTCCAGCGCCTGCAGGTGCAGCGCAAGCAGCGCGACGGAACGCAGCTCTCCCGTGGACCACAACAGATCGAGGGCGTGCTTGCGCGGCGACGCCACAATCTTCCTGGCCGCCTCCTCCAGATCGTCCGTCGCGCCCTTCTGCGCCGAGACGACCACCACAAAACGTTCCTCCGGCGCGGCCAGCAGCCGGTTGCGCACGAACGCCGCCGCGCGCCGGTACGCCTGCGTTCCTGTCAGGATCGATCCGCCGATTTTGATGACCGCGAGCGGCTCCCGATCGCTCGCTGCGCCCTCGCAACCGCCTTCCACGCCCTCCGAATATGAAGACATCCCTTCCTCCAAAAATGCGCATAGCCCTCGGCGCAGGCGGCTCGGCCTGCAGGGCCGCGGCAGATACAGCGCGGTTTGCTTGCCGCGCCATAAGCCGCGTTCGCAGCGACAAATCCGCTGCACTAGGTACTTCAGTTTGGGAGTTGAATCTTCAAATGGCCCCGCGTCGCGGGAACCCTTGAGGATCTTATCTCTCCCCACTGGGCAGGAATTAGCACCGGGGCACTCGGGCCTGGTTGCTGTGGCTTCGTCGGGCCTGTTCCCTCAGCCACTCTGGATAAGCGCTGCCGGTTAAGCAGCCCCAAAAGAGTAGCAAATCAGCACCTGAAGTCAAGAGAAAACCTGGTTGGACTCGGGGAGGGGCACCGCGACCCGGCGTTTCTGCCTTCCAGACGGAGGCTCTATGAGGCAGAAGCGCGCGGGCGAGAAGCCCGCGCGTAGGATCTGCTTTGCGCCCACCTCGCGCCCCGTCCGGTCCCGTGTCATCCCGACTCGGTCGCGGTTTCTACGAACGGGGGTGCGCGCATTTTGCGCCCCGGATGCCGTGCCGGGGAGGGATCTGCTTTTGCCTTCAATATAGCTCACGTGTTCTCGTGCGTCGGTGCCGGCAGTTTTCCACAGGCTGCGTTCGATTCAGTTCTAGTACCGTGTCGCATGGTATATTTACCTATTGACAAATTACAACGACTGTGTTATAGTCGCTCACCATTTATGCGACACGTCATCGACTACAGACCACCTTGGGAGCGCAAGCGGCGCCGACCCTGGGCCCCCGGCCAAGGGCCCCCGCGCCAGGAGCACTCCTCCCTGTTCCCCGGTGGGCAGGTTCACCAACTTTGGTCTCCTCCCGAAATCAGAAAACAGTTCGAGGAGCCAAAACTTCCGCAGTATGAGCCACATGCCCCACCCGGGGCCTTAACCGAGCGTAGCGCACCGAACGGGCCTCCTGAGCCCTCTTCCCCGCCTCCGCTCCCCGCAACAGACCCAACCGGACTGCCCGGCACCCCTAAAATCCAAAAAGAAAGGCAAATTCAAGTGGTCACAAACGTTTCCGTCCAGCTGGAACAGCCAGCCGGCGCCTCCATCGTCCCGGAAGAACGCGAGGATTTTCCAGAGCCCGAAATCGACCTGGAACCTGCTCTTGCCCCTGCCCCATCCCTCACAAATGGCGCGCAGCGCGGCGCTCTTCACCGCCGCAGAAAGCAGAAGCCAGCCCGGCTCGCATATCACGAACCCCAATGCACCATCTGCCACCACCCCGAACGCGAAGCCATCGAACAGGGCATCCTTCATTGGCAAAGCCCTACCGCTCTCGCCTACGAATTCAATCTGCCCGACCGTCGCATCATTTACCGTCACGCCCACGCCCTCGGCCTCTTCCGCCTCCGCATGGAACGGTCGCGCCACGCCCTCGGATTCCTCATCGAAAAAGCCCAAAACGTCGCCCCCACCGCCGACGCCATCATTCGCGCCGTCCGCGCCCTCGCCTGCATCGACGACCACGGCCAATGGCACGAACCTCGCAAAGAGGTGGTCATCACACACCGCCACGAGTACGCCGCAGCCGCCGATTCGCCAAACCCGCCCGGCCGCCCAACTCACCCTCGGCGTCGCAGAGGAAGAACCGCCACGGGCCCGCCGCCACGCTCCCGTCAAGGGCAAGCACCCGGCCCAAGACCAGCCGCCAAACCCGCCGGCCTTGGCGGCCGCATATCACGCCTGGCCCACCGGGTTTTCTCGCCACTCGTCACTAGCCACTCGCCACGGCCTTCAAAATTGGTCGACACGCGTGCTGACCAAATTTCGCCCCAACTCCATTCCCATCAACAAAACGCGGGAAATTGGTCGACACACTTTCCAGATGTTTGGCGAGAACAACAAGGAGCCCACGACGAATCCGGAACGCGGATTCGTCGTGGCTGACAATGCGGAAGAGCTACTCGGCGGGGCCTTTGGCGGCGCGGGCGCCGACTCCGCGGGACACGGCGGCTTCTTCGCTCTTGATGCGCATGCCGTAGAAGGATTTGTAGACGAAGAAGAAGGAGGAGAAGAAGAACACGGCCGCAAGGATGTGGGTCAGCACGGGATTCTTGGCGGCCATCTCGACCGCCAACTCGACGGCCAGCAAGCCGAACAGGGTGGTGAACTTGATGACCGGATTCAAAGCCACCGAGGAAGTGTCCTTGAAGGGATCGCCCACCGTGTCGCCGATGACCGTGGCGGCGTGCAGTTCGGTTCCTTTCTGCTTCAGCTCGACTTCGACGATTTTCTTGGCGTTGTCCCAGGCGGCGCCCGCGTCGGCCATGAAGATGGCCTGGTAGAGGCCGAAAATGGCGATGGAAATCAGGTAGCCGATGAAGAAGAAAGGTTCGGTGAAGGCAAAGGCCAGCGTGGCGAAAAAGACGGCGATGAAGATGTTGAGCATGCCTTTTTGCGCGTACTGCGTGCAGATGGCCACAACTTTCTTGCTGTCGGCGACGGATGCTTTCTCGACGCCCTCCAGCTTGATGTGGGCTTTGATGAATTCGACCGCGCGATACGCGCCGGTGGTGACCGCCTGCGTCGAAGCGCCGGTGAACCAGTAGATCATGGCGCCGCCGGTGACCAGGCCGAGGAAGAACGGAGCGTGCAGGAGGGAAAGCTTGGCGACGTTCTGCGTGATGCCGTGGGTCAAGGCCATGATGATGGAGAAAATCATGGTCGTGGCGCCCACAACCGCGGTGCCGATCAAAACGGGCTTGGCGGTGGCCTTGAAGGTGTTGCCCGCGCCGTCGTTGGCTTCGAGGAGATCCTTGGCGCGGCCAAAACGGACGTCCATGTTGAAGTCGCGCTTGATGTCGCGTTCAACGTTGGGGATCTGTTCGATCAGCGACAGTTCATAGACGGACTGCGCGTTGTCGGTTACCGGACCGTAGGAATCGACGGCGATGGTGACCGGGCCCATGCCCAGGAAGCCGAAAGCGACGAGGCCGAAGGCAAATACGGGGGCCGCGATCATGACGTTGCTCAGGCCGGCGTTGCTGACCAGATAGCCGATGGTCATCAGAATGACCATGGCCAGGCCCAGGTAATAGCCGGAGAAATTGCCGGCAACGAAGCCGGAAAGAATGCCGAGCGACGCGCCGCCTTCCTGCGCCGAGTTGGTCACTTCGCGCACGTGGCGCGATTCGGTGGAGGTGAAGACTTTCACCAGCTCGGGAATGACCGCGCCGGCCAGCGTGCCGCAGGAAATGATGGTGGCCAGCTTCCACCATTGCGAGGGATCGCCGCCCAGGTCGGGAATGATGAAGTAGGAGATCACATAGGTCAGGGCGATGGAAACGAACGAGGTGATCCAGACCAGGGAGGTGAGCGGGGCCTCGAAATTCATGGTGTCGACCGTGGCGTATTTGGCCTGGGCGATCCACTGATTGATGAAATAGGCGGCCGCGGCGGAAACCAGCATGGCCACGCGCATGACGAAAATCCAGACGAGCAGCTCGACTTGCACCACGGGACTCTTCACGCCCAGGAGAATAAAAGCGATCAGGGCGACGCCAGTCACGCCGTAGGTTTCGAAGCCATCGGCGCTCGGGCCAACGGAGTCGCCCGCGTTGTCTCCCGTGCAGTCGGCGATGACGCCGGGGTTGCGCGCGTCGTCTTCCTTGATGCGGAAGACGATTTTCATGAGGTCGGAGCCAATGTCCGCAATCTTGGTGAAAATGCCGCCGGCGATGCGCAGCGCGGCGGCGCCCAGCGATTCGCCAATGGCGAAGCCGATGAAGCACGGTCCCGCGTAAGAGCCGGGAATGAACAGCAAAATGATGAGCATCATCAGCAGCTCGACGCTGATCAGCATCATGCCGATGCTCATGCCGGCGGAAATGGGGATGCGGTAAATGGGATAAGGCTTGCCGGGAAGGCTGGCGAAGGCGGTCCGCGAATTGGCGAAGGTGTTCACGCGAATGCCGAACCAGGCCACGCCGTAGCTGCCCGCCATGCCCAGGACGCTAAAGGCCAGAATGATGGGGACGCGCACCGGCCCGAAATGCAGCAGCACGCCGAAGTACAGCAGGATGATGGCGGCGATGAAGACCCACAGGAGAAGAAGGAACTTGCCCTGGTTGATCAGGTACGTTTTGCAAGTTTCGTAGATCAGCTCGGAAATTTCGCGCATGGCCTGATGCACGGGGAGGTTCTTCAGTCGCTGATACGTCACCAGCCCGAAAATAAAGCCCAGGATGCAGAAGGCGATGCCGAAGAGGAGAAGGGTGTGGCCGTCAATGCCCAGAAACTTCACCTGCGAAAGGCTCGGCACCTTGAGGCTGGCCTCGCCGGAGGGCATGCTTGCCGACCCGGGTTCCTGAGCGCGAAGCAGGGTGGACGCCAGCAGCGTGAGCAGCGTCCCGCCAATCCCGAATTTGGCCATTCGGCCGAAGAGCGAACGGCTCTTTTCCATCACGCTGGACATCAGGAACCTCCGTTGAGTGCGGGCTTGCAGCCCTGTCGTTTGCGCACCGGTAGCTTCAGGGCAAGTTCTGTTTTTCTAAAGTCAGCAATACTTCGTTTGGGGAATCGCCCGCCGGCACAGGCGCAAAGAAAAACTGACTCAGAACTAAAATTTGTAACAGGAATTTCCGGGCGCGTCAAGGCAAGAGGGCGGTGTGGAAGAGGGCGGCGGGCAGCGGGTCAGTTTGAATTTTGACCGCTTGTGTCACGAACAAGAAAATTCAAACTGGACCCGGCGCGGGCCGGGGCAAGGGCGGCGGGCAGCGGTTCAGTTTGAATTTTGACGGCTTGTGTCACGAACAAGAGAATTCAAACTGAGCGGCCGCGGGCCGGGGCAAGGGCGGTGGGCAGTGGGTCAATTTGAATTTTGAGTGCTTGTGTCACGAACAAGAAAATTCAAACTGGCCCGCCGCAGGCCGGGGCAAGGGCGGCGGGCAGTGGGTCATTTTGAATTTTGAGTGCATGTGTCACGATCAAGAAAATTCAAACTGACCCGGCGCAGGCCGGGGCAAGGGCGGCGGGCAGTGGGTCATTTTGAATTTTGAGTGCATGTGTCACGATCAAGAAAATTCAAACTGACCCGGCGCGGGCTGAGGCAAGGGCGGCGGGGAGTGGGTCAGTTGAATTTTGACCGCTTGTGTCACGAACAAGAAAATTCAAACTGGACCCGGCGCGGGCCGGGGCAAGGGCGGCGGGCAGCGGGTCAGTTTGAATTTTGACCGCTTGTGTCACGATCAAGAAAATTCAAACTGACCCGCTGCAGGCCGGTTGAAGCGGGAACATAAACAGGCCGCAAAGGGCGCGTTTTCAGTCGAGCGAGCCGCCTTTGGTGAGCGGAACCTCGAAAAACATCAAAGGAGTTTGCTTGGGCAGGAGGAAAACATCGGGGACGTAAAGGCTGGCTTTGGGCACGGCGCTGAAGTCGTGGCTCAGGTCGAAAAAAAGGAAGCCGTGCAGGATGCCGAGGGGCGGCACGATGTTGGAATCGAGGGCGAAAGGCTTCAAATCGTCCATGATGGTGTCGACTTTCTTATCCTTGCGGGGCAAGGGAATGCCTACCGGAAATCGGCGCGCCGAGGGGGCGCCGGGATTGCCGTGGGGGTGGCGAATCATATTGGCTACCTGGCCGATGGTCAGCCAATCGAGATATTGGTGCTGTTCGCCCGCAGACTGCACTTCGAGCTGAACGGTCTGCAGATTGACGCGCATGGGATGGGCCGTGTCGTTTTTGAAATAGACGTCGACCGGGAGAATGCCCGCGGGCACGGGATTGGCCGACTTGCCGAATTTCTCTTTGGCGCGACGCGCGTCCGGATAGGGATCGACGGAGACGGTCAGGCCAGCGTGCTGGTCCTGAGGGAGGGCGGCGCTTCCGGTTGCGGCGGGAGCGGTTGAATTCGACTGCGCGAGGACGGCGCCGAAGGGGAGGAGCGACGCGAGCGCCAAAGCGAGCAGCGGTGTGCGGGTCATAATCTTTCTCTGCGATGCACGCCGCTTTGCGGAAGTTGCGCGTGCGTTTCGCGCTGGGGACTATAATACGCGGTTCGCGCGAAAGGGAAGCGGTTCGGTTGCAAGCCGCTGCGCTGCGCGCGCCATTCCTTCCCATGTATTTCCTGTATCGCGGGCTGACGGCTCTGAGCATGCTTGTGCTGGCGCCTTACTACGCGCTGCGTGGCTGGCGGCGCGGGGAGGCGCATGCATGGCGGGAGCGATTCGGCGCGCTGCCGCCGGAAATTGCGAATGCCGGCAAATGCGCCGGTCAAGGTGAGAATCCGGGTGCGATCTGGATTCATGCCGTGTCGGTGGGGGAAGTGCTGGCGGCCAAGCCTTTGGTCGATGGGCTGAAGCGGCGCATGCCTGGGCGGGCGATCTACGTTTCCACCACTACGGAAACGGGGCAGCGGTTGGCGCGCGAGCGATTGAAGGGCGCCGACGGCATCTTCTATTTTCCGCTGGACTGGGTCTTCTGCGTGCGGCGAGCTTTGCGGCAGATGCGGCCCGCGCTGGTGGTCATCATGGAAACGGAAATCTGGCCGAATTTTCTGCACGAGGCGCGCCGGATAGGAATTCCGGTGATTTTCGCGAACGCGCGCATTTCCGCGCGGTCGTTCGCGCGTTACAACCGCTGGAAATTTCTGACCACCGAGTTTTACATGGAGGTTATGCAGGACGCGGAACTGTTTTTGGCGCAAACGGAGGAAGACGCGGAGCGCTTGCGCGCGATCGGGGCGCCCGAGGAGCGCATCGAAATCACCGGGAACCTGAAATACGACAGCGAGCCGCCGGCGGAGACCGCCTTCGCTGCGTGGCTGTCGGCGCAAATCGCCGCGCAAGAACGCTGGCCGGTGCTGGTGGCTGGAAGCGTCGTGGCGCAGGAAGAAGAAGCAGTGCTGGCGGCCTACGACATCGTGCAGAGGCGCTGGCGGCGCGCGCTGCTGGTCCTGGCGCCGCGCAAGCCAGACCGCTTCGATACCGCGGCCGAAATCGTGGAGGCGGGAGGCTGGCACGTCGTGCGGCGCAGCCGCATCGACCTGAGCGGCAAGTTGGACGAGGATGCTGACGTTGTGCTGCTCGATTCCATCGGCGAGTTGGCCGGGCTGTACGCGCTGGCCGATGCGACGTTCGTGGGCGGCTCGCTCGTTCCCGCCGGGGGGCACAACATTCTGGAACCTGCGTGGTTCGGGCGCGTGCCCGTCTTCGGGCCCTCGATGGAGAACTTCCGGGAGATGGCCGAGCGTTTCCTGAGCGCGCGCGCCGCGATTCAAGCATACAGCGGGCCGGAACTCGGGAAGATTTGGGTGCAGCTGATTGAGGCTGAGCCGCTGCGGCAACGCATGGGCCAAGCCGCGCGCGATTTGTGGGAACGCAACCGCGGCGCGACCGAGCGGTGTCTCGATCGCATCAGCGCGGTCCTCGAGCGCGAAGGACGGCCGGCGTGAGACTGGGAATGCCGCTGCTGTGGCCATTGAGCGTTCCTTATGCCGCCGCCGCTCGATTACGAGCCGCCGCTTACACCTCCGGTGTGCTGCGGCAGCGGCGGCTCGAGGCGCGCGTGATCAGCGTTGGCAATCTCACCGTGGGCGGGACGGGCAAGACGCCGATGGTGCTGTGGATTGCGGAACACTTGCTGGCAGAAGGAAAGAAAACGGGGATACTGACGCGCGGGTATCGCGGGGAGCCGGCGAAGACGGCGGGATCAGCGAGCGGAGGCGCGGGCGCGGAGGGAGCGGAATCGACCAGCGACGAAGCGCAGTTGATCAAAGCGCGGCTTGGAGCGCACGTCGCGATTGGAGTTGGCGCGGACCGCTTCGCAACAGGGCGGCAGTTGGCGCGCGAGGGCGTGGATTGGCTGATCCTCGACGACGGTTTCCAGCATGTGCAGCTGGCGCGCGACGTCAATCTGCTGCTGATCGATGCCAGCGATCCGTTTGGCGGCGGGCGAGTGCTTCCCGCCGGGCGCCTGCGCGAGCCGCGCTCGGCGCTTGCGCGCGCGGATATCGTTGTGATCACGCGAAGCGATCACGCGCCTGCCGTCGAGACGCTGATTCGGCGCTACACGCAAGTTCCCATTTTCTATGCGTACGCGCAGCCGCAGCCGGTGCGCCTTGCGGGGAGTAGCGGCGGAGCGTACCCGGGGAAGGAAGATCCGGCGGCGCGGTCGAAGCGGCTGTTCGCCTTTTGCGGGATTGGAAATCCCGGCGCGTTTGTTTCCGATCTGCGGGCCTGGGGCTTTCATCTTGCGGGCTCGCGTTTTTTTCGCGACCATCACCGCTACTGGCAGGGAGATATTCAGGCGGTGGAACGGGAAGCGCTTGCGGCCGGCGCGGAAGGACTGATCTGCACGGAAAAAGACATCTTCAATTTGAGCGGCTGCCGCGCGCAAACGCTCGAAATCCGCTATTGCCCTATAACCATGCAGGCGCCGGATGGCGAAGGGCTGTGGCGCGCGATCCAGAGCAAAGCGCTGGCCGCAGCCAATGCCGCGCCGAAGTGAGCGTGCGCGAACCGCAGGGCCGGCGCGGGAGATTGTTGCGGGTGCGGGGCTGTGATACCTTGCGGCGCGGCCCCGTTCGGCGCGGGCAGTGCGGAGAAGATGTGTGAGTGCAGCCGGAAAATCGGGCAAGCGTGCGTCGTTAAAACGCAGCGCGAGTGCTGTGGATGCGGCGCGTGCGCGGGTGAAACGCGCTGGCCGTGTTGGGAAATCGAGCCAACGTGCGTCAGGGAAGCGCGCCGGGAGTGCGGTGGATGCGACGGTCGATCTGGCGCGGCTGCACGAGATTGTGGCGGCGTTTGCGCGGCAGACGATTTGTGTAGTTGGCGACATGGTGCTCGACGAATTCGTCTCCGGGGAGATTTCGCGGGTCTCACGCGAAGCGCCTGTGCTGATCCTGCGGCACCGGCGGACGGAAGCGTATCCGGGAGGAGCGGCGAATGCGGCGAGCAACGTCGCGGACCTGGGCGCGCGCGTAATCCCGATCGGCGCAGTGGGCGAGGATGAAGGCGGCGAAAAGCTGCTGAATTTGTTCCGGCGCAGGGATATCGACGTGAGCGGGATTTTCCGCACGGGTGAGCGCCCGACCACGACGAAGACGCGCTACCTGGCCGGGTGGACGCACACGACCGAACAGCAAGTCCTGCGCGTGGACCGCGAGCCGCGGGGCAAGCTGGCTCCGAAAATCGAGCAGGCCATCGAGCGAAAAGCGCGCGTGGCCGCTTCGCGAGCGGATGCGGTGTTGATTTCCGACTATGGCATGGGCGTTGCGCCGCCGGAGCTTGCGCGAAAGCTGAAGGCGAAAGTGTTGACGCTGGACTCGCGCTATCGCTTGCTCGAGTTTCGCGGCGCGGGCATCACCGCGGCGACGCCGAATGAATCCGAGGTCGAAACGGCTTATCACACGCAGGTCGGAGGCGCCCTGGAAAATCTGCGCGAGCTTGGGACGCGCGCGCTGCGCGAACTCGGCGCGGAAGCCCTGGTGGTGACGCGCGGGAAGGACGGTTTATCGCTCTTCGAGCGCGGCGCCGGAAGCGCGCGCGGCGTGGCGAGGCCTCCGCGGCAGATCCCGATCTATGGTTCCGATACGCCAGTCGACGTGACCGGAGCGGGCGACACGGTGATTGCCGTGTTCACGCTGGCGCTGGCGGCGGGGGCGTCGTATCTGGAAGCGGCGCACCTGGCGAATTATGCGGGCGGGCTCGTGGTCATGAAGCGGTGCACGGCGACCGTCACGCGCGGCGAACTGGAAGGCGTGCTGGCGCGCGAAGCCGGGCGCGCCTGAGTTTCGATGGACACGCGTGAAAAGATTCTATCGCGCAGCGGGCTTTGCGAGGTGCTGTCCGAGCACCGGCGGCTTGGGCGCAAAATCGTGCTGGCCAACGGCATTTTCGACCTGCTGCACGTGGGGCACGTGCGTTACCTGCAAGCGGCACGAGCCGAGGGCGACATTCTGGTGGCGGCCATCAACTCGGATGCCAGCACGCGGGCGCAAAAAGGCGCGGGGCGGCCGATCCTGACGGAACGCGCGCGAGCGGCGGTGCTGGCGGCGCTCGAGGCGGTGGATTACGTGGTGATCTTCGACGAATTCGACGTGAAGGAGTTGCT
>Ga0208140_1000155_pt1 | contig 12732 bp, 14 predicted proteins | sample SF_Rice_5C_0N_40_FD_185616 | JGI IMG/M metagenome (GOLD analysis project Ga0208140, IMG submission 185616) | Rice paddy soil microbial communities from Twitchell Island, California, USA - SF_Rice_5C_0N_404 (SPAdes) (version 2) | ecosystem: Environmental > Terrestrial > Soil > Paddy field/soil ... | reverse complement strand
CAATGGACGGTCAAAGACTCAACGCTATTCAGCTGGCCAAGACCGAACCATACCTCGGGATCGGAACAGGAAAGATAAGAACCCTGCCCACCGCACTCGCGATAGTAAGTTTTTCCGCCAGCCTTCAGCCAGAGCTTCGCTCCAATCCCCTGTCGATTGCTTCGAGTGCCGCGCAAGCGAACTGCAAGCCAGTGATTCTTGTTGCCGCCGTCGTTGCGAAGCAGCATAGGGCACCCGTGGTTTGTCGAGCGAATGGCCGGCAACATCACGTCCGTTTGCAGTCTCCGAAACTCTGCCCGTTCGTTCTATTGCACGCGTTCGATGCTGACGATATCTAAATGGGAGCACGTGCAACCAACGATTTGTGCAGCTTCGAGCCTCGGATAGGCTACGAGACGAACACTTGCGGAAGACTCCGCTATATGCGCTTTGGCCATTCTTGAAGGTCGCGGTCACGAGTTTGTGTCTTGGGTCTGGTATTGGTGCCGTGACCGCATTCTTCATGACAACCGGAGTGGCGCGAGAATACCAAATGTCGATGGCCGAGACCGGTACTGTGCTGGGTGCTGCTCTGGGGCTCGTCCTGGGCTCTCTTGCCTACTACGCGATCTTCAGAGGCCGCATGGATTTTTCCACTCTCAGCACGGTCGTTACCGTCACAACGCTTTCCTCAGTGTCGTCTGCCTTTCTCTTGCACCTCGTGACGGACACCGGCGGTTGGATCGGTTTGCAAGTTGGCGTGGTCAGCTTTTTCGTGATTTGCCTAAAATCCCGCACGCTCGTCGGCAACCGGACTGCGTAGCGCTTCACAGAGCGTTGGCCCGCAATTGTCCGGGTAGCTCTATAAAGGAAGAAGTCAAGAAAAACACTTCACCCCTGACTGGATTTTTCTCGTCTTCCAGCCCCCGTGGAGTTGAGCAGGAGGTTTTCCGGTTTCCGTTCCGCACACTCGATTCGGTGAAGAGCGTGACACGGGTTTTTGATTTTCTCTACCAGCGGTTTTCATCGCTGTTCGCGACGAAACCGTCGAGTCTGAGACCAGCAAGCAGAACGGTGGTTCAAGTGCCAACCATGGTTCTATCTGAGACTCGTGGCCTATAGCTTTTTCGGGTTATCCGAGAGGGACTAGGGTCGACTGTGAGGCTGCTCGAATCGAGTCGTGCCGCGCCTAGCTAACCGGTTGAGACTCACTCTCGAACCCGAGTGTCTCGAACCCAACGGCCACCGCCAGAGGAGATTCCCAAGACGGAACGGATTCGGCCAGAGACACTCAAGCTGTTTGTGGTTTCAGATATCGGGCTTCGAAGCGCACTCCTTTCTTCCAGACAATCAAGGTGATCGCCGCAATCTTGCGGGCCAAAGTCAGGCGGGCCATTTCCGGCCGCATCCCTTTGGCTAGCAGTGCGGAGTAGAACTCCTGGAAGGGACCCGGCTTGGTGGTGGCGAGGATCGCCGCCCCCTTGAACAGGTTTTTCAGATCGTGATTGTAATCTTTGTTCAGCCCTCGATTTGATGCGGGCTTTTTCGAGCGTTGGAGTTGACCTTCCACATAGCGGTGATCCGCACTGCTGCGCGTCTTGATTGCAAAGCCGCTGAACGCCCACAGCTGTCGCTTCGTGCGGAAACGGTGCGGCGTCTGCAGGATCCCGATCAACACCGCCGCCCGAATGGGACCAATGGCGGGAATCTGGCACAACAGCGGCCAGGCCTTATGCTTCCTGCTCTCTGCCAGGATCTCCCGCCGCACTTGCTGGCGCAATGATCGCAGCGCATCCAGCTGCTGGTAATAGAACTCCGCGCGCCGGCGCACACCGGGTTCGGTGATTTTCGCCAGCCACTCCGCGCGATGGCGCAGTCCATAGACTTGCTTGCCGGCACACGGAATGGCCCAGCTGCGGTAGAGCGCCTTCACCCGCGTCATGACCCGAATGAGATCTTTGCTGATCGTCAGATGACTGCGCACCAGCTCCTTCAGCGTTCGGGCGCCGTGCTCCCCGTGATAAACCGGTTTGAGTTGATTCCCGCGCAGCAGCTCGGCCAGTTTCCGTGCATCGATGCGATCGCTCTTGCTGCCTTCTTTCAGCAGCGCATTCCGGCGAGGGTTGCACACCACGACTTTTGCGACGTGCGGTTTCAACAGGTCGTATAACCAAGCGGCCCAGGTCCCTTCTTCAAAAGTGACGTACAGGGTTCCGCGCAGCCCTTCGAGAAACTGAAGAATCGTAACGGCCTTCGTTTCGATGACGCATTCCATCACCAACTTGCCCGCTGAGTTCAACACAGCGATCGAGATCGCTTCCTTGTGAACATCCATGCCGATATACTTCACGCTGTCCATTCAGGGCGCTCCTTTCTGAGAGAGGTTCGAGCGAACACTCAAAAACCTACTCCCAAAGGGGCGCCCTTTTATATTGCGTCGACTTATCAGGACTAATCGGCCACTCGGGAAAGTTTGTGTGCTCAAGGAATCGTGGTAGACAACCAAAACAGTGCAATCCCAACGCAACTTACGACCATAAGAGCAATAAGACGCCGCCTACCGAAAAAGCACAGAACGAACCCGAAGAACAGGAGACCGAGACCAAATCTGGCAAATGAATATACGAACTCCACTTGCTTAGCCACGCCGACATTGGCGGTCCAATCCGCTTTGGGAACGAGCGTTATCATGAGCGGCCACAGCAACACACTCAACGAGACCAGCACAAGGGACATCAGACTGAAACGCTTCCGCCAATTTGAATGTTCCTTCCGAATGTTGGTGACATAGACGTACCAGCCGTAGATTAGCCCTACAGGCGCAAGCACGATGATTACAGTCGCGATGGCGTTCTCAATCCGCATGTTCGATGAGCGGGCGCAAGCAAGGTCGGTGCGGAATCTCCGAAACTTGCCGCGCTATTCTAGACGCATCTCTGCCATTCTGTGAATCAACCTCCCAGGTAAACGGCTATTCGGATGTTTGCGGGGAATGTACGGTAACCCGACTACTCGCCCGCTCGGTCAGGCTTTGCGTCACTCGCCGTCATTCATTTATCCGCCTTCACCGCGCTTCTCTTGAAACCAGCGACGTACCTCGTCTCCTATCTGGCGCTTTTGAGCTTCCGTTAATTCGGCGGGGTTTAGATTGTTGTCGCGGAGATATTTCTTAAAATGCACCCGCCACTCGGCGTCGAGCTTGCACCGAGCGGCAGCTTCCACTTCTGCCGCAGCCTTCAGAGTTTGCTGAAAGTGTTCTTCGCAGAGCCAGCCATTCACCGGCTCAGCCTGAAAAAGTCTGGTCGCTTCACGGTCACAACCGCCAGCATACTCGCAGAGTCTGTTCATGCTTCTTGTAGGCTTGCCCTCGCATGGCGGATTGTACCGGAATTATAGACATGCAGGAGAAGGCTCGGCGAATGTCCGAGTAGCCGACTACTCGCTCGCTTGCCCCCAATCGGCTTTTTCGGTGTCTAATGGCGCATGCAGCGGATTCGGATTGCGATGATCCTGCGCGTTTTCATACTCACCGTCATTTGTTGTGCTCTCTTATTTGCGTATTCAAGTAGGCTGTTTTATTTAACGGGTGACGAAATGGATTGGAAAAGCCACTACCTTGCGGGACTCGGCAGCACAAATTGTGGCCGAGCAGAGGTTGGCGAGAGTGCTTCTCAGGTGACGCAGTGCGCTCTCGCGGCTGACACCAAAGGAAAGCCTTTCCGCGCCATTTACAACATTCAGGGAATCGACTCGCGGATAGCTGGCGGGATCGTTCGGACCCGCAATGGCAAGCTTTTAGCTTTGACGTACGACAGTTGCCCTGAGGGTTGCGGCTTCTCATGGTTTTTGCAAAGGGTATGGGTCATACCGTGTCCACAGCCGTATCATTTGTATGTCAACCCGAAAGGCCGAATTAATTGCTTTCAGCCCGGCCTCTCCTATCCGCAGAACATCATGTCCCCAAACTTCGAGCCATATTAGCGTTATCTCGTACGGGTATCCGTGGTTGGACGACTCTAAGAGGCGACAACATGCGGCGGTTTCCATTGGCTAAAATACGCCTCGCAGTTACTGCCAGTGTTGTTGTCGCTGTACTTGCAGCCTACTCTGTTTGGTTCGTGGACAAATACTTTTCGACTGACGTTCAGGCCGCCATGGATCGGCTCTGGCCGCCGCCCACCGCTGAGCAGGTCGACGTACGGCAACTGCGCAACATCGCCGGTTGGTTCAGCCTCGATTGTGGTCACGTTCGCAATCCCGTGGAAGCAGACCGGGCTATCGCCTGTGCGCAAAAAGCTCTCGCGAATAAACGACGTTTCTATGTGGCCTTCGACTTTGTCGGGATAGATTCCCACGGGGCTACCGGCTTGGCAGTGGGCTGGCAAGGCATTGTCTATGAGGCGGACACGGACGAGCTTGTCGGCAGCTTATATGCCGTGCCGAAAGCGGATGTGAATCGCTGCGAGACTCCGCCATTTGAAAGGACCGTAGGCAGGAATCGCTATCTGACATGCTGGACCGCGGCAGCCTACAAGCTACTCGGGCGCTGAGAGGGTTCTCGGCATTTGCTTTTTCCGGACCGAATTGTCCGGTCTGACGGCTACACAGGAGTTTGCGAACGGGCGCTGATTCACGGACCCTGATTTGTGCCACAATTCTCAAGCCGTGCGAAGAAAGAATCGATCGAGTGGGCCGGAGTTTCTCAGCAATGACGAGAGGGTGTCGTCGCGGGTGCAACTGTTGAAGGCGGCCGACGCGGGCCATCTCGACCAGTTGCCTTGCCCGGAGTGTCGACACAAAACGGTTTCAGTCTGGTTTACCCATCCCGCGAATGATACATATCGTACATGGCTCACTTGTGCCAACTGTGACTTCCACGTGCGTTCTCAAAACACTGTGTCCTTTCGGTGAGCCTGCGTGACTTAGGTTGAGCAAGGTTGTTAACGTCAGTCTCTCCTGTGTGAGCGAAAGGAGGGCTGGCGATGGCGAACGATTCTGAGATTCCCCACGGCATGAAGACGATTTACCAGCGCTTTGCGCGTTGGCGGAGCGCGCATCCTAGGGTACGCTTGCCGATTCCGCCAGGGTTGTGGAGAGCGGCAGCGAGAGTGGCACGCGAACATGGCGTTTGCCGGACCGCGCAGGTTTTGCGTTTGGAGTACGGCAAGCTGAAGCGGATGGCGGAGTCGGAGATTCCCATAGCCCTCGATCCGGACCGCCGAATTCGCCGGTTGGCAGTGTCAGTCCGTACCAGGGCGAAGGGGCCAGCCACGAAGGTAGCTCGCGGTCGGTCTGCGGCTTCGTTGCCATCCTTTCTGGAGGTGGTGGGATCCTCGGCGATCGCTGGTTCCGAGTGTGTGATCGAGCTCGAAGGGGCACAGGGCAAGATGCGCGTGCAGTGGAAAGGGATGGGCGCGCCAGATCTGGCGGCTCTGGGCCGCGTGTTATGGGAGCCACGAACCAGGTGAGGCGGTGATCCAGATTACGCCGCAGATGCGGATTCTGGTGGCGATCGAAGCCGTGGATGGGAGGAAGGGCATCGACTCGCTGGCGCAGTTGTGTCAAGAGAAACTGCAGGCCGATCCATTCTCGGGCTGCCTGTTTGTGTTCCGTAGCCGGCGTGGAACGTCGATCCGCATTCTGGTCTATGACGGGCAAGGCTTCTGGCTGGCGCAAAAGCGGCTCTCGAAGGGGCGTTTTGTGTGGTGGCCGACCGGGAACCAACCCACGCGCGTGCTGGAAGCTCATCAAGCGCAGTTGCTGCTGGCCGCCGGGAACCCGGATGCGATCGCGGCGCCCATGTGGCGGCGAGTGAACGCGTAGTTACGCGGCCTTGCGTTTTTCAACTTACGTTCCATTTTTTCTTCTGCCACACTGCCGGCATGGCCTACCGCTACCGTGGTCACGAGATTCGCGCCGAGGAGATCGTCTTCATCCGGCAGTTGATTGCGCAACATCCGGGACTCAGCCGTCGGAGGCTGTCGCAGAAGCTGTGCGAGGCATGGCAGTGGAAGCAGGCCAACGGTGCACTGCGCGACATGATGTGCCGCGGTCTTCTCTTGCTGCTGCATCGCGCGGGCGAGATCGAGTTGCCGCCGGTTCGCTACATCCCGCCGAATCCGCTGGCGAAACGCGAGCCGCCAGCGCCGCTGCGGATCGACAGCACGCCCATCCGCGGTTCGTTAAGTCAGTGGCAACCGCTCGACATCCGACCCGTGCGGCGCACACCCGAGGAGGCGCTGTTCAACAGCCTGATGGAACAGCATCACTACCTCGGCTACGAACAACCGGTAGGCGAGCAGCTCAAGCATGTGGTCTGGGCGCAGGGGCGGCCGATCGCGTGCCTGGCCTGGAGTTCCGCGCCGCGCCACTTAGGCAGTCGGGACCGCTTTATTGGCTGGAGCGCGGAGGCGCGGCGCCGCAACCTGCACTTTCTGGCCTACAACACGCGCTTTCTGATTCTGCCTTGGGTGGAAGTGCCCCATCTGGCCTCCCATCTGCTGGCGCGCGTGTGACCAGGCAGCTCTCCCAGGATTGGGAGCGACTCTACCAACATCCCCTCTACTTTGTGGAAACGTTCGTGGACCCGGAGCGCTTTCGCGGCACCTGTTACCGCGCCGCCAACTGGATTCTGCTCGGGCGAACGACGGGACGCGGCAAAGACGATCAGACCAACCGCGTCAATCGCTCGATCAAAGACGTGCTGGGCTATCCCCTGACCCCGCGTTTTCGCGAGTTACTGCAGCAGGTTTAGATGCCCTCCGTGACTCCTCCGCTGGACGTCAGCACCGAAGAGTTGGAAGCGTTGCTGGAAAGCGTGCGGGAAGCGCTGGGCGAGGCGGGATATCAGAAGCTGAAGGCCGCCATTCACACGCTGAGCTACGTGACCCAGTTGCTGGAGACGCGAGAAGCCACGCTGGAAAGTCTGCGTCGCTTGTTGTGCCAGGCGCGCAGTGAGAAGACCGAAACGGTTCTGGAACAGGCTGGCCTCGCACCGAGCTCGACGCCGAAGAGAGGGGTCGCGGACACCGTGGGGAAAAAGCCGGCGCCGGGTCATGGGCGCAACGGTGCGAGCGCATATCCTGGGGCCCAGCGCATTGCCGTGCCGCATGCTTCCTTGCAGCGCGGCGACCGCTGCCCGGAGTGTCAGCGTGGCAAAGTGTATCCGTTGAGCGAAGCGGGCCTGCTGGTCCGGCTGCACGGCCAAGCGCCGATGGCCGCCACCATCTACGAACTCCAGAAGCTGCGCTGCAACCTGTGTGGAGAAGTGTTTACCGCCGGAGCTCCCGCTGGTGTGGGCGAAGAGAAGTACGAGGCCACCACCGCCACCATGATCGCGCTGCTTCGTTACGGCAGCGGCTTCCCTTGGAATCGCCTGGCCGACCTGCAGGCGAGCATGGGCATCCCGCTTCCCGTCGCCACGCAGTGCGAGATCGTGGCGGAAGCCGCCGCCACGCTCCAACCGGCGATGGAGGAGTTGATTCGCCAGGCCGCGCAGGGCGAAGTGCTGCACAACGACGACACTACGATGCCCATACTGGCCCTGCGCCGGAAGCACGTGATGACCAGCGAGGATGAGGAGGATGCTGCAGAGCGCACCGGCGTGTTCACCAGCGGCATTGTCTCCACCGCGCAGAAGCGAACCATCGCCTTGTTCTTCACCGGACGCCGGCACGCGGGCGAGAACCTGGCGCAGGTGCTTGAGCGCCGCACCGCCGAACTGGCTCCGCCCCTGCAGATGTGCGATGCGCTCACCCGCAACCTGCCCAAGCTGCCGGAAAAGCTGGAAGTGATCGTAGGCCATTGTCTGGTTCACGCTCGTCGCCGCTTCGTGGAGGTGACGCCGAACTTCCCCGAACCCTGCCGGCATGTGCTGGAGCAGTTGGGCAAGATTTACAGCCACGATGCCCAGGCCCGCGAGCAAGCGCTGACGCCGCAAGAGCGCTTGCGCTTCCACCAGCGTGAAAGCGGCCCGGTGATGGGAGAACTTCGCGTCTGGCTCAACACCCAGTTCGTGGAGAAGAAGGTCGAACCGAACTCCGGTTTGGGGACGGCCATACGCTATCTGCTCAAACACTGGGAGCGGCTCACGCTGTTTCTGCGGCAGCCAGGAGCGCCGCTGGACAACAGCATTGCAGAAAGAGCCTTGAAGAAAGCGATCCTGCATCGTAAGAACTCGCTGTTCTACAAGACCGAGAACGGAGCGCGGGTCGGCGATCTGTTCATGAGCCTAATTCACACCTGCGAACTCTCCGCCGCCAACCCCTTCGACTACCTCACCCAGTTGCAGCAACATGCGGACGAACTGGTCCGCGACCCTTCGCAGTGGATGCCGTGGAACTACCAAGCCGCACTGGAAACGACCGGCGCCCGCCTCGACTCCGGCTAGAGTAGAATGATCCCCGCTCTGGCCGGAATCTATCGTCTCCGGCCAAGCTGGAATGGCATTCGAAAATGGGCGAAAAACGGGTGTCCCGCACGGCGAAATTGCGGGAGGTTTTTGGCCACCCCCTCGCCGGGTCAAATCACCGTTGCGGGCAGGCCGTTGCGTCGGCGCTTCCACGCATAACCAAAAGACTGCTCCCGCGCAGCGTGCCTTGTTGAAAAATGGTGACTTGCGGGACTGGGCTGTCAATGGGTAGGATTCGCGATCCGATGCAAATGAAACGGCGGGCGCTGCCGCCTTTCAAGGACTAGGCACGGGGATGAAGTATGACCGAGCAAGCACACAGGCAGAATGGGAAGTTCTTTCGAGCTTTGATGCATGTTCCGGTACCTTGGATATTCGTATTGACTTATCTCGTTGGCGTAGCCTTGGAGTTCGTATGTTTTCGCAATCGCGCTTCTTCCAGTACGTTTCTTGTGACTGACACAGGTATTATCTTATTTGTGGCCGGTGCGGCGTTCGCTGCCTGGGGATGGCTGGTTTTCCGCAAGGCAAGAACTACAAGAGTTCCGGGCGAGGCTTCGACCACGCTAGTGACTTGGGGGCCGTATCGTTTCACTCGAAATCCGATGTATCTGGGCCTAATTATCGCGTATCTCGGCGAGGCAGGGATTCTCAAACAAGTCGGGCCTGTTCTTCTTCTGCCTTTGATTGTTGCTTATCTGAATTGGATCGTCATTCCGGTCGAAGAAGAAAGGTTACGCCAGGTCTTTGAAGCACAATACGACGTATACCGAACCGCGGTTGGGCGTTGGTTCTAATTGCTCTTCGAGGCTACCTCTCGCGACAAGGTCCAAGAGGTACCATTCATGAACCTGTCGCGAAGAGGTGGCCGAACGACATTACCCGCTGGCGAAGGGTCACGAATACGGCAAGTCTGATTTGCGCAGGCCTACCGAAAGCTCACAAAACACTGGCAAACCAAGGTTCTTTTCGGAGGACCGCGTGCGCGGGGATCTTCAGGAACTCGACGTTGCCGTTCTCAGATCGCTGCGCCTTCCGCGAAACGCCGCACGTTGAATCCAGCGCCAAGGGCGTCGGAAACTTAGTCTCCGTGGCCGGGGCACCGATTGTCCGATTAGCCGACTCCCATGATAAGTCTTTGTCAAGAGGGCAAGAGCTCTCCGGACGCGCTGCGGAGGAGCGCGGGTGTAATTTCTTTTCGGTCGGCGCGTGTGCTGGCCTCTCGGCCGTGGTTCCTATTGGATCTAGAACCAGACTTCCATTTGCTGTCTCAGCCCGTGAAGGCTGCCCAGAAGATTGAGTTTGTGTTCTCCTGCCAGTCCCGAAACTACTCGAACGGGAGCATGGGGAGCTTGCGCTCCTTGGCCCAGTCGGCTTAACGGCGGGACCTGGCAGGCCACACGCCGAAGAAATCGCTCGATGTTCGCCGCCGCGCCCTACGCAGCGGTCTGGTTTTCTCTTTCCATTACCAGGAAATCTTTTTGCCGCCGATCGACGGCAACCAAGTAGGCCACGAGCTTCCGCGCCACAGCCAGCGTCGCTCGATTGGCGTTGCCCTTGCGCTTCTCGCGGTCGTAGAACAAGGCCAGCTGCGGGCTGATTCGCGGAGCCATCTTGGCGGCTTCGATCAGCACGCATTGCAGGTGTTTGTTCCGTTGCTTCGAGAGCGGCGTGCGCTGGACGACATTTGCGGAACTCTTTTCTGCGCCACACAGACCGCAGTAGCTGACGGCTTTCTTGATCGAAGAAAAGCGCTCGACGTCGCCCACTTCCAGCGCCCAAGTGAGTGCCGTGACCGGACCGACAGCGGGAATGGTCATCAGCCGTTCCACGCGTTCAGCCAGCAGCGCACCGCGTTCCAGCGAGCGCACCAGAGCGCTCTCTGTTTTCGCCAGGCGCACCATCGTGTCGCGGCACAGTCGCAGCAGCGAGCGCAGCCCGTCGTTGATTTCCGGGTTGGTCGCCAGCAGTTCGCGAAAGTAGCCCACTTTGTGCAGCTTTTGCTTGTTGTAGCTCACTCCTGCTTCCATCAGCAGAACGGCGATCTTGTTCTTGAGCTGCACCACCTGGCGGACCAGCAGGTTGCGGTAGCGCAAGGTGCGCCGCCGCTCGCGAATAGCGGTCGAGGCCATGTAGCACTCGGGCAGAAAATCGCAACGCAGACAATCGCAAATCTTGCTGGCGTCGATGCGGTCGTTCTTTTTCTTGGCCGCAGCAATGGCCCGCAGCATCAGCGGATGCGCAACCTTCAGCGCCGCCGCGTGCGGTTTCAGATGATCGTAGATCCAGCCGGTGAAAACGGTGGCTTCCATTGCTGCCGTCCACGGCTGCGGAAGAGTTCCCATCCAGTGGTCCAGATCGAAACGCGTGGCGTGGAGTGATCCTTCGCTCTGAATCGTGCCGCTCACGTCCTTCACACAATAGCTGATCGTTTTCTTGTGAACATCCAGCCCGACGTAATACATACTCTGCATGGAGGAGCCTCCTTGGTGTCTCTGAATCAGCGTGTCCGCTGAGTTCAGCTTTTGTACACCAAGCTGCTCCTCCGTCGACTTATACATTCAAACTACACGGCCACTCGGTCTAGAGCGTAGGGATCATTCGTGTCTTAGCGCCACCATGGGGTCGAGACGTGCGGCCCGCCGCGCCGGGATGAGGGCAGTCGCGCTCGCGACGACCAAGATCAAGAACGCTGCAGCTGTTGTTATTGCCGGGTCATGCGGGTTGATGCCGTAGAGCGTGCTCGCAATCAGGCGTGAGGCGACCCATGCTGCCACAATACCGAGAACGACGCCGACTGTGACTGCTTTGAGCGAATCACGGAGCGTCATCCACAGGATATCGCGGCGATCTGCTCCAAGCGCCATCCGAATCCCGATTTCAGCCGTACGGCGCGCCACCTGGTGGGCCATCACTCCGTAAATACCGACCGAGGTCAGCACCATCGCGAGTAGACCGAACGCGCTTGCCAAGAGCGCAAACATGCGATCATGCTGAAGTGAATCTTCGACCACCTGTTCGATGGTCCTGACGTCGTACACAGAAGCGGCGCCGTCGATGGTCTGGATTTCGCGGCGAATCGCCGCGATTTCAGTTGAAGGCTTGACCGCTGTGCGCACATGCAGTTCGTAAGGACGCTTCTCGAAGTCTTGGGCGAGCGGCTGGTAGAACATCGCCGGCGGCTGCTGGCGAACATCGCGATACTTCGCGTCGCCGATCACGCCCACGATCTCGATTCCACTGCTGGAGTTTGGCCCTCGATCGCCGAATCGCTGGCCGATCGGGTCTTCCTGATGGAAACACTTTCGCGCAAAAGCGAGGTTCACCACGGCTACGCGGGGCGAGTTCTCCCTGTCTTGGCCGCCGAACTCGCGCCCCGCAAGAAGCGGGATGCCAACTGTCTCAAAGAAACCAGGGCCGACAACATTGTCCGCCACTTGAGCGTTGTGTTCGGAGCCGTCGGGCTGACGTAGCCATATCGTTTCGCTCCAGCCGCCGTTACCGAAGACGGCATTGCCAGCCAAGCTCACGGAACGCACTCCAGGCATGGCAGCAACGCGCTGGATCAAGTCATTCCAGAACGCTTGCTGCTCTGCGACAGATTTTGTCGATCCGGGATCGACAGTCATTAAGAGCAAGTCCTTGCGCGCCACGCCCAGATTCGCACTGGCCAGGTTCCGAAGAGTACCCACGAATAGTCCAGCACCGATAAGCAGCGTCAAGGCTAGCGCCACTTGCAACGTGAGGAGATTGCGTGCAAAAGGCAGATGTGTTCCGGCGTTGAGATGTGCTGTCTGCTGGATCGTCGGCACGAGGTCCTTTCGCACAGCCGTTAGGGCTGGCAGTATGGTCGCCAGTACGCCGGAAAGCAGCGACATGATGAGTGCGAAGCCAAAAACTCGCTGGTCGAGACGAAAGTTCAGCGCAGTTTCCTGCGCGTTTCCAACTAGAAAACTCAGAATGAGCTGGTGGCCCCAAACGGCAACGAACATTCCGCCCATCCCGCCCAATAGTGCCCAGAGAAGATTCTCGGTCAGCAACTGACGAATGATGCGGCCTCGGGTGGCCCCAAGAGCTGTGCGGATGCCGATTTCCCGCGATCTCGCCACGGAGCGGGCGACAAGAAGAGCCGCGAGATTCGCGCATGTAATCAGCAGAACGAGCGCAGTCATCCCGAAGAGAATCTTCAACGTGCTGGAGTATTCCCAATATTCCCATCGCAGGCCGGAAGTGCCGGTTGCAGCACGGTTGATCACGAGTTTTTGCGCCAGGAATGCTTGCCGATCATGGGCAGGCCACTGCGCCATTTGAGGCCGCAACGATTCGAGCGCATGCCGGAACAG
>Ga0208140_1000153_pt1 | contig 12861 bp, 13 predicted proteins | sample SF_Rice_5C_0N_40_FD_185616 | JGI IMG/M metagenome (GOLD analysis project Ga0208140, IMG submission 185616) | Rice paddy soil microbial communities from Twitchell Island, California, USA - SF_Rice_5C_0N_404 (SPAdes) (version 2) | ecosystem: Environmental > Terrestrial > Soil > Paddy field/soil ... | reverse complement strand
CTAGCGGGCGCAGAGCGGCGCCGAATCTGCTACAATAGTTACATTAGTTACAGGAGGAATTTCATGCGAACGACTCGTTCCACGGTCATCAGCATGCGCCTGCCGACCGAGAGCGGGAATCGCCTCAAGCGTCTGGCCAATCGGCACGGTTGGACACCCAGCGATGCAAGCGCGCGTTTGGTTGAAGAGGGGTTGAGACGGTCGGAATTCGCTTTCATCGACTTCCGTGATTCCGCCGCCGGCCGACAAGCCTACATCCAGGGAAGCAGCCTCACCGTTTGGGAGGTAATGCTTTTGGTTCAAAGCTATAAAGCAAACGTCTCGGCCGTATCCAAGCATCTCCAATGGCCAGCCGTGAAGGTTCAAGCCGCCATCAACTACGCGAAAGCTTTCCCAGAAGAGATCGAGAGTGCGCTTTCGGAGAATGCGGGCACGGACTTTGAGGCACTGAAGCGGCTGTTGCCTCAAGCTGCCCAGTTCGGTGTCACATCTGGCACGAAGAGCTGAGATGCTCCAGTTCCTTCTGGACGAGCACATCTCGCTGGCCGTCGCAGGTGGTCTTCGCCGACGCTATGGCGGACTGCCTGTTGTTTGTATGGCGGAATGGGAAAAAGGAGAATTTCTGGGACAGCCAGACTCGGTATGTCTGCAACAGGCCGCGCTGAAGGGGCTGACGCTTGTTACTTATGATCGCAGAACGATTCCGCTCTTGCTTAAGACCTGGGCGGACGAGGGCCGGAGTCATGGCGGGGTGATCTTTGTGGACGAAAAAACTATACCACCGTGTGATGTAGGAAGCCTCGTGCGAGCGCTCGGCAACCTGTGGCACAAAACTGCGAAATGGAATTGGGCTGACCGAGTCTGCTTCTTGCGGGCGTGAAAGCCGCGGCGACAAAGCAGTGTTCAGTCAGCAGAATCAGCAATTGGATTTGGCAGACGGCTGCAACGCCATCATTCCACGGGACTTTATAATTCGGGGGTCGTGTTCGAACCCACCGCCCCTACCAAATTCCCTTTGAATTCAAGGAGATAAAATTCTTGGGGGCAATAAGGGGGCACTAAGCCACTTGTGACGCCAAGACGAGGCGAACGACTTTGCCGTGCGCTTCGCGCTTGCTCTTATCCATGGCTGTTCCGTAGATGTTCATCGTTGTTCGGATATCAGCGCGGCGCATCAATTCCTGCTGCACCTTGAGCGGAGCTCCAGTCTCGTCAAGCAGACTCCGAAAGGTGTGGCGGAATGTGTGCCAGCCGATGTGACCGATGCCGCAGCGTTCGGCTGCGGGCGAAATATGCCGCTGCCGTGCTCTCCAAGGCTGCCACGGCATAGTGCCTGCTTTGAAGGGGCTGGCGAAGATCCAGTCCTCCGGGTTCGCGAATTCGCTCTTGCGCTGCCACTGCAATAGGACCGTCGTCGCGTTCTACGATACCTTGGGAATTGGGGGAATAGCGACTGCGATTCCTTCCGGCCCGGCCAACTGTCCCATTACGCGGCTCGCCCATTCAAACGGCTGCTGATTAAGCGCAATCGGGGCGAGAGAAAAACGGTGACCGTGATCACTGAGGTTCTGTAGCAACTACGCCGATCATTGCCCCGGCGAATGACAAGATGAATTTCCTCACTGGGAAGCCCAGATGATTCGCGATGCGCGTTACGCCCTTCGAATGCTGGCAAGAGCCCCCGGTTTTACGCTGATTGCGGTGCTGACGCTTGCGCTCGGCATCGCCGCCAACAGCACGATCTTCAGCTGGATCAGCTCGACGCTGCTGAATCCGATTCCCGGCGTTTCGCGGACATCCGATCTGGTCACGGTAATGCGGGGCGAGCGCAGCGACCATCCGAGTCCGCCGTTCTCCTATCTCGATTACCGGGATCTCCGCGAGCACAACCGGAGCTTTGCGGAACTGCTGGCGTACCACGACGATTTCATGTCGCTGACCGGAGCGGGGAAGCCCGAGCGCGTGTACGGGGCGCTGATGTCGTCGAATTATTTCGACATGCTCGGCGTGCACGCCATTCGCGGGCGCACCTTTCTCAGCGGGGAAGAAAACCCGGGCGCCGCCGTCGCCGTGATCAGCTACGCTCTGTGGCAGGCGCACTTTGGGCGCGATCCAGCAATCGTTGGCCGAACGATGCAGATCGATCGCCACCCGTACACCATCGTGGGAGTGGCCCCGCCCGAATTTCAGGGCTGCAAAACCGGAATACGCGCGGACATCTGGATACCGCTCGGCATGGACCGCCTGGTGTGGGGCTCGAATCGCCCCGCAGATCGCGGGACCTTCTGGCTCAACGTTCTGGGCCGGGTGCGGCCGGGTTTCACCGACGCGCAAGCGCAAGCCGAACTGAAGCTGCTGATGCAGCAGATCGTCGAACACACGCCCGACGCGCACCGCGGCAGCCCCAACCAGATCTCGTTCGATCCGCTGTGGCGTACGCCGTTTGGCGCGAACGTTTATTTCTATAAGACGCTGCCGCTTCTGCTCGGCCTTGCGCTCGTTCTGCTCTTGCTGGCCTGCGCGAACGTCGCGAACCTGTTGCTGGTGCGTTCGGTGGCGCGGCGGCGCGAGCTTGCCATCCGCTTGGCCGTGGGGGCCGCGCGCGTGCAGCTCGTCCGCCAATTGCTTGTCGAAAGCCTCATGCTCGGTCTGGCGGGCGGGGCCGTGGCGATCGTAATCACGTTTTGGACTTCGCGCAGCCTCGCCGGTCTGGTTCCTCCCAACGTGCTTCCCCTGACGCTCAACGCGCGCGTGGATCATCGCGTGCTGCTGGCCACGGCGGTTGTGTCGATTCTCGCGGCGCTGATTTTCGGCACGTTGCCGGCGATTCGTTCGTCGAGCCTGCCGGTACAAACAGTGTTGAAAGAGGAGGCGGGAAGCGTCTCGATGGCGTTCCACAAGAGCCGTCTTTCGAGCGGCCTCGTCGTCGCTCAGGTCGCCCTATCGCTGGTTTTGCTCGTCTGCGCAGGCCTGTTCACGCGCAGCTTGGAGAACGCGCAGCATTCCGACCCGGGTTTCGACCCGGAGCACGTTCTGGTCGCATCGTACGAACTTTCTCCCGCGGGATATAACCGCCAAACGTACGTGGCGTTCGACCGGGAAGTCATCGCGAAGCTGTCCACGTTGCCAGGCGTGCAGAGCGTCACGCTGGCCGACTTCTCGCCGCTCAGCTTTACCATCCACTCCGACTATCTCGGTATCGAAGGATACGTGCCGCAGGCGCACGAATCGATGGAGATCAGCCGCGCGATCGTGGGTCCGAACTATTTTCAGGTAATGCGAACGAGCCTGATTTCCGGCCGCGATTTCAGCGAGGGCGACGGGCCCGGCGCGCAGCTGGTGGCAATCGTCAATCAGGCGTTCGTCGACCGCTATTGGTCAGGCCAGAAGGCGGTCGGCAAGCGGGTGAACGACGACGGCGACTCGTTTACGGTTGTCGGCGTGGCCCAAAACGCGAAATATCGTCTGCTGACGTATCCGCCCGAGCCGGTGATCTATGTTCCGCTGTACCAGGTCTACCGATCGACGCAAGACACCGTCATCCATTTGCGCGTCTTCGGCGACCCGCAGGCCGTGGCCTTTTCAGCCGAACGAGCGGTGCACGAACTGAACGTCGATTTGCCGCTGTTCAACGTGAACCCGATGAAGGTCACCATGCAGTTTGGCGTCGTGTTTCAGCGCATTTCGGCCGTGTTTGCCGGCTCGTATGGCTTGCTCGCGATGCTGCTGGCCGCAGTGGGGATCTACGGCGTGGTTGCGTACACGACGCGCCAGCGCACGCGCGAGATTGGCATCCGTATGGCCCTCGGGGCAGAGAAGAGAGACATTCTTCGCCTGGTCTTGGGCCAGGGACTGCGTCTCGCGCTCGCCGGGCTTGCCATCGGCCTAGCGCTTTCGTTCGGCCTGACGCGCTTCCTGAAAAGCGCGCTGTACGGCGTTGGCGCCAGCGATGCACTGACGTTCGCCGCGGTCGCGCTGGGGCTGACGCTCGTCACGCTCGCCGCCTGCTACATCCCCGCCCGCCGCGCCACCCAAGTCGAGCCCACTACCGCCCTGCGGTGCGAGTAGGTTCCAGACAGGAACACAAGCCGGCTTGTTCTGCATGAAGACTTGGAGCAAGCGCAGGTGGGCGGGTTTCCGGCACGCCGACGTCCTTCACACAACAACTGATCGTTTTCTTGTGAACATCCAGTCCAACGTAATCCATACTCTGCATGGAGGAGCCTCCCTGGTCTCTCTGAATCAGCTTGGTCGCTGAGTTCAGCTTTTGTACACAAACGCTCCTCCGTCGACTCATGCATTCAAACTTACCATCCAAGTGCAGCGATTCGGCAACGAATCCCGTCGATCAGAATGGCCACCAGGTCCAGTTCGCCGATAGTTGCGCGTGCTCAGCCCCGCAATGAGTCCTTCGCGTACCGCGTGCTGTCGCCGCCCGTCATATTGCAGCCGGGCGTAACTCTCCAGAGGAACTTCCTCCCCTGGCGTGTGCGCACCCGCGGACCGCTGAGGGAGACCTTCTGCCGCCAAACACCACGTAGCCCGGTTGCTGCCCCCAAAGCATGCAGCCCGCTGCGGCATCGGACTGATAGCGTGGCCCGACGCTTTGCGCCACTTCGTCCTCGATCACCTGTCCGAATGATTTGCAGCCCGGCCCCCGAACGAATTCTAAGGAAAGCGCTCCGACGGCTTTGGATCTGAAATCCGGCAAGGGACGAAAAAAGACTGGTTACGCCTTCGATGCCCTGCGGCCCGACCAAAACAGGAAGGAAGTCCTCACAGCGCCACGCCCTTCGCCGCAGAGTGAGAAACACAGCCGCCCAGCGCCGTGAAAGCTGGTGTGACCGACACGAGGCCGTGACGGTACACGCGCATGGGGCTGTGACCTAGCTCACTGGAGTAGTGTGATCTAGCTCACCGACATGCGGACCGTGACCTCATACGTTGCGCGCGGGGTGGAATTCGCGGCTGCAAGGGGGCGCAACCGAAAGAAAGCTCCTTGGGGCTAAAGGCGCATTCAGGTGCGGGGAAGCATTCGTTTTGGGGCCGCGCAGGCCCTCGCCCGGTTGTTTTGGAATTACTAGCCGCCCGAATCGTTACAGGTTTGGCCCAAAAGTCGCCGCTTATCTCCCCTTTCACACTAATTCGGCCCTCACGCGGTACGAGCACCGAAGGGGTGCAAACGCCATGGGTGAAGAAGCAGAGCTGCACTTTCCAATCCGCCATGCCTTCCTGAGAGAAAGGGGACCTCTGGGTCTTGCGTGGGTTGGCGGCACGCTGCTGTTTGTGGCTGCCAGCGGAATTGCTATCTGGCTGCTGCCATTCAGCATTCCCACCGAATTCGCAGTTCTCATGCATACGATTCTTGGCCTTGTGCTGCTCCTGCCTTTGCTAGCTTGGCAAGTCAGCCACTGGCTGGGTGCGCGGCGCGCGAATCGCAGTTTCCGAAAGCTTTGCGGCTACGTCGGCGTCTGGACCGTAGCCGTCACCTTGCTGAGCGGTCTGGTGGTGAGCGCCCAGGCGGCCTTCTCGCTCTACGTGTCTCGGTTTTGGGACCAAGTGCACCTGTGGAGTGGCGTGGCGGCTGTGCCCTTCATCGTCTACCACGTTTGGCCGCACGCGTGGAAGCTCTCGGAGTCGCAAATGACCGCGCATTTTGTTCCGCCTGATTTTTCTCCGGGTCGTCGCCTGCTCTGGAAGCGCGCAGCCGGAATTGCGCTTGGGCTGACGGGCGTGCTGCTGGTGCTGAGCACTGTCTACGCGCGAAGTACGGCGCATCTCGAGCAAGCGGCATTCCCCGCGGGCTACAGTCTTCCTTATGGTAGCGACCCCTTCAGTCCCAGCCTGGCGACGACGGCAACCGGAAAACCCGTGCCGCCTGCGCTCCTGGCCAACTCCAGATCGTGTGGAACGTCTGGCTGCCACACCAGCATTTACGGCGAGTGGCGAGCCAGCGCGCACCGCTGGTCATCGGAAGACATCTTCTTTCAAAAGGTGCAGGCGGCACTCATCAAGAGCGAAGGCATCCCGGCAGCACGCTACTGCGCCGGTTGCCACGATCCCGTCTCTCTGCTTTCGGGCTACAAAGATGCAAGCACGGGAATCGAGGCCCCCGGATTCAAGGAGGGGGCATCCTGTACTGCCTGCCACGCCATGCGCGAAGTCGACGTGCAGGGCAATGGAAATTATGTGCTGGCTTGGGCCAAGCCGTATCTATTCGAGTATCAGGAGAACTCGCATTATGCTTTGACACTGACGCATTTCTTGATTCGGGCGTATCCGAAACAGCACGACCGCGATTACGATCTGTCGCTCGTCAAGCGTCCGGAGTCATGCGCGTCCTGCCACAAGCAATTCATCGACAAGAACATCAATCACGTGGGCTGGGTGCAACTGCAGAACCAGTACGACGATTGGCGGATGGGAATGTGGAACACAGCGCCGGCTGCGGCGAAGCGCCTGCGCTGCCAGCAATGTCACATGTATTACGAAACGGCTTCGAGCAGAAATGAGGCCGATCCGTACGATGCTAAAGCAGGCCTGGGACTGGAGCATCGCAACCACTGGTTCGCCGCGGGAAACCAGGTAATGCCGGAGTTGCTCCATTCGCCTGATTGGCGCGGGCAGATTGGGCGCGTGAACCAATGGCTCGAAGGGGAAAAAGTGGTTCCCGAAATTGCCAGCGTATGGCCCAGAGGCCCCGTCATGCCGATCCGTGTCGTCGCAACGCAAGCAGATGCGTTGCCCGGAAAACCGTTTGCATTTCAAGTCGTCCTCACGAACAGCAAAGCCGGCCACAGCGTGCCGACCGGTCCGCTCGATCTGATCCGGTTGTGGGTGGAAGTGAAGGCATGTGACGAGTCCGGGCGGGTGCTCTTCCATTCCGGCGAGCTAACCCCGGAGGATCATGTGGAACCCGGCACCTTCGTGTTGAAGGCGGTTGGCGTGAGTCCAAACGGGCACGAGATTGTGCGCCATGATTTATGGCGCTACATCGGCGCCAAATGGAAGCGCGCCGTGTTCCCCGGCTATTCGGACATGTATGTGTACCACTTCATCGTGCCGCGCGCCGTTCGGGGACCGCTTGTGATCACTGCGCGGCTGCGCTATCGCAAGGCCAACCAGTACTTTATGAACTTTGCTTTTCCCGGGAAGGATCTTCAGACGCCCATCACGGACCTGTCCTCCGATCGGGTTCAGATTCCGTTCGCCAAGGTGAGCCAGCACGAACAGCGCGCCGAAAGGAAAGAGGGAGAGGCCGCCTTTTCGGCTGCTGCCCGAGGAAGGAAATGAATCGGCGCGAGCTGTTGAAATCGGGGCTGTGGGCGGCAGCAGGCCTGCTGGCCGGATGTTCGAGAAATCGAACGCATACTGCCGAAGTCTTCGACAGCGCAGCGCGCAAGCTGCCGGCCGGACTGCCGTCGGTCGTCTTCACTGACGTCACGCAGCAGGCCGGCATCGATTTCATGCACTCTTCGGGCCGGCGCACGCATCAGCTTCCCGAGGACATGGGTTCGGGCGCAGCCTGGGGAGATTACGACAGCGATGGCTTCCCTGATCTTTATCTCGTCAACCAACCTGGTCCCTGGGGCCGCCCGGCTGCGGCCGACGCGCCGACGAGCCGCCTGTACCACAACAATGGCGACGGCACGTTCACCGATGTAACCGAACGCGCGGGTGTGGCGAACCGTGGTGGCTTCGGAATGGGCGCCGCGTGGGGAGATTACGACAACGACGGATTTCTCGATCTGTATGTGACCAACTTCGGCCGTTCCATCCTTTATCATAATAATGGAAACGGGACCTTCACCGACGTCACTGACCGCGCGGGCGTGGCCAACCGCCGCTGGGCGGCCACCCCCCTGTGGTTTGATTACGACAACGATGGCCGTCTGGATCTCTATGTCGCGAACTACATAGATTACAACCTTGCGGCGCAAGATACCCGGGCCTCGCAATGGTCGGGAGTCAACGTGCCCCTCGCGCTCAATCCTTCCGCATTTGGCCCCGTTCCGAACCGGCTCTATCACAATAACGGCGATGGAACTTTCACGGATGTGGCAGCGCGGCTCGGCGTTGCCGACCCCGAGGGACGTACCCTGTGTGCGAACTTTTCTGATTTCGGCTTCAAAGGACATCCGGACCTGTTTCTGGCCAACGATATTTCATCCAATCGCCTCTACCACAACCTGGGCCACGGGCGCTTCGCCGATATCAGCGCTTCCGCGTGGATCGTCGACAATCGCAGCACGATGGCCGTGGCCATCGGCGACTTCGACGGTGACGGCGCCAACGACATGTTTCATACCCATTGGGTTGGCGAAGGCTACGCGCTGTACCAGAACCTGGTCATGCAGCAGGGGGGAGGAGCATTGCATTTTGCAGATTCCGCGGACCTGTACGGCTGCGGCTCAATTGGGATGGCCGATGCGGGCTGGGGCACTTTCTTCTTCGATTTCGATAACGACGGCCGTTTGGATATCCTAGCCGTAAACGGATCGTCGCTCGAGCAATCTGCAAACCCTTTGTGCTTGGTCCCCCAGCGCCCGTTCCTGCTTTGGTCCAAGGGGCCCAGCGGATACTTCGACCTGGCGCGCTCAGGTGCCGCGGGCAGCGCGTTGCGGCAGCCGATCGTCGGGCGCGGAGCGGCGTTCGCCGATTTCGACCGCGACGGCGATTTGGACGTCCTCATCACCACAAACCACGGGCGCCCTATGCTGCTTCGCAACGACGGCGGCAACAAGAATCACTGGCTTGCAGTTCGCTTGCGCGGCACTCGAAGCAATCGACAGGGGATTGGAGCGAAGCTCTGGCTGAAGGCCGGCGGAAAAACTTACTATCGCGAGTGCGGTGGGCAGGGTTCTTATCTTTCCTGTTCCGATCCCGAGGTATGGTTCGGTCTTGGCCAGCTGAATAGCGTCGAGTCTTTGACCGTCCATTGGCCGGCTGGGACCCGACAAACTTTCCGTCCGCTTCCCGTCAATCAGTTCCTGTTTGTCAGGGAAGACTGGGATGAACTGGGAGCGTATCCCGACGCGGATTAGTGCGTCAGACCGTGTGCGCGGGATCACCGTGGGCAGTGATGGCCATCACGGTCATTTCGTCATAGACGGGTATACAAAGACCAAATTTCGGGTGCAACTATGCAAATCCAAGTCAGAGATATCCTTTTCTTAACTGATTTTTCGCCGGCTTCCGAAGCGGCATTGCCCTTTGCCTTGTCTGTCGCCAACGCATACGACTCGCGGGTCTGCGCGATGCACGTCGTCACCTCGCCATCGAACGGTACACGCTCATCCGGACACACCCAAGGCCGCGCTCAGGTCGCCGATGGCGCTGCGGCCGTGGCGCAGAACGTAGCTGACGATGAAATGCGGCGCATCGACGCACAGATGGCCGGCTTCCGACACGAGACGGTCACCTTGAGCGAAGCGTCGGTCTGGTGCGCCGTCGAAAGGATTCTCGGCACACGAGACTTCGACCTGCTGGTCCTGGGCACCCATGGCCGTACCGGAGAGTTGAAGATGTTGATCGGGTCTGTCGCTGAGGAGATCTTCCGCCGCTCATCCACTCCGGTGTTGACCATTGGACCGCACGTGCGGAGCGCGACTCCCGACGGCGGCCGTTTTCACCGGCTGCTGTTTGCAACTGATTTCACGCCGGCTTCACTGGCGGCACTTCCGTGGGCGATGTCACTGGCTCAGGAGAACAGGGCTTGTTTGACTTTGCTCCACGTGGTCCTTCCTCCAAATCCCGAGGCTGCGACCCCGGTTTCGGGCCCATCAGCCGCTTCCTTGCTGGGCGATCTCCATGAACTGGTCCCCAGGGAGGCGGAGTTCTGGTGCCGGCCGGAACCGTTCCTCGCATACGGAGATCCCGGTGAAGTAATCGTCGCAGCAGCAAGACGAGTGGAAGCCGATCTGATCGTGCTCGGCGTGCGGGGGACTCAGCAACACATCGAGGTGACCACGCATACCGGAAAAGCCACAGCACACTGCGTCGTCGCGCACGCGGAATGCCCGGTGCTCACCGTACGCGGTTAAGACTTTCCGCCGGATCATCCAGGATGTGCAAGCTGGGTCCCACTCGTGAGTGATTCGTCCGCTACGCTGTCCGGAGCGAGATAATCGAGCCCTAAAAGCAGCCGCCAAGCTGCTGCTTAGTAATGAGAGGCACTTGCCGGGGTGATGCCCATCATTGACAGCGACCTCTCCTCCGCGATATGCAGTACTGTGGATTTAAAACGGGCGGGGTGCCGGCGCGGTGTGAGTTCCGACATTAATGAACCCTTCGTCTACCACGCACGAGGGGAGTACCTCGGAGTTTTAGCCACGGGTTTCGCAAAGCGATGAGGAACGCTACCCTTCCTTCGTAGCAGTACCCCCAGGTGGAGGCCGCCACACTCAGCGCTCAACGCAGGGCCCCGAAGCAGATCGTTTGGGAAGGGGAGCATGGCGCGGGTATCACTAGCGAGTTCTGTCTGAGAACCGAGTACGTTTCGATCGTGGTCTCAGCCGACTTGAGAATACGCCACCAAAAACTGCGCAGTCGGTTCCACTTGGCGGCATCCTCACGCGCGGCATCGGCGCCAAGGCAGTGCCTGCAGAACTCCTGCCCCCGGGGGGCACATTATTACCACTCTTGGCGGGCGAGCCTAAAATTTTGGCGGAGCCGTAGGCTGGTGAGAGTTCCGCCAACGGGGCGCTTGCCGTGGGCGGGACCTGAATGCACGCTCTCGGATGGAGCCACGATGACGGTTGGATCTATGCCTTCCGGTGATCCCACCGCTTCTGACCGTCGCAGGCCGGCGCACATCAGTTGTCGCGTTCGGAGCCGTCGCATCGACAGCCACCCACTGCTTCTTGACCGAATCCGGTAGAGGACTACTATTTGCATAGGCAATATGCCCGGTCCCGACCCAGTTGCGGATGAGCGAACGCTGGTGCTTAAATGCCTGAATTGTGGCAAGAGAATCGTGAAAACCCTTGGTTGGCTCAACTTGAATCCGCATTTTCACTGCCCTCGGTGTGGAACGGATATTAGGAGCGACGCGAAGGAAACTGGCCAAGGCCCGCGGCGGGCGTGACTGCCCGATTCTGACCGATTCGGCTGACCTACGCCCACAATCCTGTTCGATTGCATTCAGAAATCAGCGTCGCAGGCCGTTGTTCCTGAGCCGTTCGAGTAGTACGCCGATCTGCTTTATACGGTCGGCATAGGATACCGGGTCGTCGCGGCTTATGCGCATTTTGGCTTGTAGTACTTCCGGCTGCTCGTCGATCAAAAGGTGGAGTTCGACGAGTATTTCTTCCCGTTCGCTCATCCAGCAAAGGATGCGCTTGGACCATTCCCGAGTCTGCGAGCAAGATCACAATCGCTGATAAAAACCACTACTGGGACTCAGCTCCCACGCGCGGAGCTGCGAGTGCTGTGTGCGGGAATATCTCTTGCAATCTCCCATCATTCGGCACACGACGCATGAGTTCAGCCACGCGCGCGGCCACATGCCGATATGCGGTAAAAACCTGAAATCCAGGAACACCTAGCGACGGCGCTGTAGCTTGCGGAGCAGGGATTCCAACTCAAACAGCTTGGCTTCCAGGGTTCGCCGCATGGGATAGCCGTCGGAATAAGCACCAAAGAAATGCTTGGCGCTCGAACAGGCATCTTCGGCTAGTGTGATGTTTCTCCGGCTCCTGTCGGCATCTCTAGTGCATGCGGCGACCTCGCAGAAGGTAATGCCCAATTTGAGTTCCAAGACAATGAACTCAAACCGGAGCGCATCAGCACACTCGCGAAGAAGTTGGTGCTCTCGTTCGAGCACATCGATGCTCTTCATGCCAGGTGGCCCAACGCCACCTACCCCATCCTTCGCTTCTCGGTCTGTTGCTCAGATCGCAGGAGAGATTTCCGGGAATCAATCTTGACGATTGCGGATCGATTTCGGGAATCGAACAGGAAATACCGTCCCGGGTTAGCAGCGGCTATTTTCTCTATCCGGTGTAGCGCACTTAGCAACCCAGTCACAGTTCCAATCCATTCCCCATCCTGTTCACTCGTGCCCCTGAAAATCGCGAAGGCCGGCTCGGCCTCCATGAGCGCCCTCCAAGCCAACGCCGGAAGTTGGCCCAGACTCTATGCCCCGTCACACCTGCTGTCAAGCTGATGTACTCGTCCATGTGGATAGCGGTAGTGGATCGCGGTAGCGTGTCAGAGCACGGACTCTGCGCTGCTCACGTACGATCCTCACGTTGACCTGCCGCCTTTCGGCACAGTAGACGCCGGATCACCGTAGGTGGGAAAATAACTTTCCCTCTGTGCGTCGCACTCGGGCATGTACTTGCCCTGCTTGGTTCTCCCATACCATCGGCTGCCGGAACAGTGGTAAACGCCGCTCTTCGTGTTAACCCAAACTCTCACTTCTCTCTTGTCGGTCTGCGACTGCGCCGCGACGACGGACGTAGGCGGCGCAACCGCTACTGGAACACTCACCAGTAAGCCAGTCAGCAGAAGGACTGAAAGCGACCTTAGACCCCTCACGGTTGAGCCAGGATTTCAAAACGGTGACGAACGTCACCGAGCCCTGCCTCAGTTTATGCCACAGTATTGCGGGTAGGCTTTTCGGCATGGTGAATGGCGTCATTCTTTTGTGGTTCCTCCTGACGGCTCTCGCCGTCGGGTTTATCGCCGTAGACATCCGCGGGACGCCCGAGTCACCTGTGCTCAAGTGGGCATTCGTTTTGATCGCCGCCTACACGGGCCCATTCGGCGCGTTTTTGTATGTTCTGGGCTGTCGCGAGCCCTTGCCAGGCCTGCACGCCCGCTATGTAGCGACTCGCTGGCGTCAGGTACTTGGCTCCA